>ERZ777003.14-NODE-14-length-299174-cov-12.494496_pt1 | contig 299174 bp, 232 predicted proteins | sample MGYA00374956_ERZ777003 | MGnify/ENA primary metagenome ERZ777003 (study PRJEB29302, sample SAMN06268252) | bioreactor metagenome | isolation source: Joint BioEnergy Institute, California, USA | place: USA:Joint BioEnergy Institute, California, USA | collected... | reverse complement strand
CTTTCCTCCCAGCACCTGCATATTTGGAGCCACAATTCTTAAACGCCCTCTTATACCATCTTTCTGCCAGCCTTAAGAGATTTCAAAACTATTTTTATCCTCAGGGCATACTTACTAAAAATTCCAAAGAGTGCTTTAAAGAGATCTTGTCCGACAAAGAACTTAAATCCATTGTCTCCAAAACCGACTTTCGAAACATTTTAGTTCACTATGATCTTGCGAAATTTCCAACACACAAGCTAGATTTAGATATTAAATTATATGGGTTAATAGAGCATTTCTTCAATGGGATGTCTTTTGACGAATTGAATTCTCGCATTGACGCCCAATTAGCTAGGATTGAATCCATATTAACAAAGTGGCACTATCTAGATACGCGGTATAACAACCACGTGTATCCCAGGCCGCTGATGTGATGAGCAACCCACCACCACATTCCCCCCACAACATTCAGCCTTAGGATGTAGCGACGCACGCGAGAATCGTGTATAATGCTTTACGCCACGCCCCGAACTATTCGCGGCTGGTAGGATCCACCACACCAAGGAGTACCGATGCTGAACGCAACTCTCTAACTGCTTGTGACAGCTCTGCCGACGAACCGACGCCCGTTGGTTTGCATGGCAAGCGATCTTGCGAATTGGCTCGAAGCCTAGAGAGGAGCGCAAATGCTTCAGGTACAACACCTCCGTAAACAGTACGGTGCGGCAACTATCCTCACCGATATCACATTCCTTATCAACGATGGCGAGCATGTGGGCTTGATCGGGCCGAACGGCGCCGGGAAGTCGACGATTCTGCGTTGCATCACGGGCCTAGAGCAGCCCGATGCCGGAACGATCGTGCGTTCGCCGCCGAGCCTCACGATCGGCTATCTGCCGCAGGGCTTCGAGAACCTGGGGAACCGTAGCGTCCATGATGTGCTGATGGCCGCCCAAGCACCGTTGTTGGAAGCGGAGCGGGCGCTGGAGGCGGCGGCAGAGGCGCTTGCGACCGCGAGCGACACCGAACAGGCCATGCAGGCCTACGAGGCGGCGCTGACGCGGTTCGAGGTGCTCGGCGGCTACGAGCGCCAACACCGCGCGGCTGCGGTACTGGAGGGCTTGGGGCTGGGCACAATCGCACCAGAAACACCCGCCAACACTCTGAGCGGCGGCCAAAAGACGCGGCTCGGCCTGGCGACGCTGCTGCTCAGCGAGCCGGATCTGCTGCTGTTGGACGAGCCGACCAATCATTTAGATGTGGCCGCGCTCGAATGGCTCGAACGATTTGTGCAGCAGTACCCACGGGCCGTGCTGATCGTCTCGCACGACCGCGAGTTCCTCGATCAGACGGCGACGCGCATCTTGGCGCTCGATATGGCGACTCGCACGATCAAGAGCTATGTGGGCAATTACAGCGATTACGCCGAGGCCCGCGCCCACGAGCTCGAGCTTCAGGCCGAGGCGTGGCAGAAACAGCAGGAGTACATCAGCAAGGTCGAGGCCGATATCGCACGGCTGAAGGGCCAAGCGTTGAGCGTCGAGTTGAGCACGACGCCACGACAGCCGACCATACGGCGGATCGCGAAAAAGGTGGCGAAGAAGGCCAAGTCGCGCGAGCGCAAGCTGGAACGCTACCTCGAATCGGAGGAGCGGGTGGAACGCCCCAAGCAGAGTTGGGGCTTGAAGCTGGATTTCGGGCCGCCGCCGCCCGGGGGCCGCGCGGTGCTGCGGGTGCAGGATGTGGCGTTCCGGTATCCCACCGCCCCCAGCGAGCAGCCCGATCTGCTACGCGATGTGAACTTCGAAGTGCAGCACGGCGAGCGGATCGCGCTGGTGGGGCCGAACGGCGCGGGAAAAACCACCTTGCTGCGCTTGATCGCAGGGCAGCTCACGCCGACCGAGGGGCAGATTCGGCTTGGCACAAACATCCGCCTGGGCGTGATGGCGCAGGAGCAGGAGACGCTCGACCCGAACCGCACGGTGCTGGAGACGGTGCTGCACGAGCGCCCGATGAGCGAGACAGAGGCCCGCAATCTGTTGCACTTCTTCTTGTTCGGCGGCGATGCCGTGTTCCGGCGGGTGAAGGAGTGCTCGCTTGGCGAACGCAGCCGCTTGCAATTGGCGTTGCTGGTGCTGCGCGGCTGCAATCTGTTGTTATTGGACGAGCCGCTGAATCACTTGGATATCGAAGGGCGCGAGCACTTCGAGCAGGCGTTGGAGGCCTTTGAAGGCACGATGATCGCCGTTGCGCACGACCGCGCATTCCTGCGCACGTTCGCCGAACGGATCATCGAAGTACGCGATGGCTCGGCCAGGCTGTTCAGCGAGGATTACTCGACGTATCTGCGACACACCGAAGCGCTCGTCTAGATGCAAGGGATACACAAATAAACAAGCCGACTGCTCATATCGAGCGGTCGGCTTGTTTGTCTGTAACGTTCGATCTATTCAGCGGGTTGCGCCCTGAAGCGCCGCAGCAGGACGGGCAGGTTGAGCCCAGCGCTTAGCACGCCAACGATGATCAAGGCGGCACCGATCAGCAAACGCGCATCGACCTGCTCGTTCAGGAACAGGATGCCGAGCAGCAGGCCGATCACGGGGATGACGTAGGTGACCATCGAGGCGCGAGCCGCACCGAGCGTCGCGATAACCGAGTAGTAGATGAGGTACGCGCCGAAGGTGTTGACCAAGCCGAGCGCGAGCACCGCACTGAATGTGCTCGCTTCGAGGGTCAGCAGATTGATCGGGGCTTGGCCACCGAACAGCGGGGCGAGGTAGGCCAACACGCCCGTGGTGATCGCGGCAATGGTCATGCTGCCCGCCGAGACGACCATCGGCTCTAGGCGGCTCTTCATAGCGACGCGGCTGTAGGAACTGCCGATCGCGTAGCAGAACGCTGCGCCCACAATCGCCAATTGCCCGAGCAGGTCGGTGCGGATCGGGCTATCCACCATACTGCGGCTCGCCAATACGATCACGCCCGCAAAGCCGATCAGCAAGCCGATCGATTTCGTCCAGGTGATGCGCTCGTCGTCGAACAGGAAGTGCGCGATGATGAGCGTGAAGAGCACCGCCGTGCCCTGCAGCACACTAGCGATGCCGCTGTCGATGCGCGTCTCGCCCCAGGTGATCAGCAGAAAGGGAAACACGGTATTGACGATGCCCAGCACAAGCAGGTCGATCATGCCGCGCCCCCAGAACGGAATGCGTTTGCCGCGCACCAGTAGCACCAAATTCAGGCCCAGTGCGGCGGTGCCAGTACGAATGAAGACGAGTTGAATCGGCGGTACGTGTTCGACGCCGATGCGGATGAAGAAGAATGAAGAACCCCAAATCAACGCGAGCAGCCAAAAGCCGATCCAAGCCTGTTTGGTTGTCATAGTAGCCTTCTTCTTAGTATGGTTAAGAATGATGCGGTGCAGCGGGATGGCGGACGGCATGTTCTAGCATATGCGTTCTTGGCTGTCAAATGCGTGGTGTCGATGCGCTGCGCGTGAAGCGCATAGAGTATAGAGAACAATGGTCATTCTGAACGAGTGCGCAGCACGAAGTGAAGAATCTCTCTGTCTCGTGCGGCCTTGAGCGTTTTGTTCCGCTTTTCCGCTGTTTTCTCGATGAGATCCTTCACTTCGCCTTCGACTCCGTTCAGGATGACCCTGCTTTTCGTTGCTTCTACCGACACTCCCTCGCTACGCCAACCCTGCAGCACGCGCCTGGCTGATCGCTTCGCTGCGGTCGGTGACATCGAGCTTGGCGAAGATATTAGTGATGTGGTTGCGCACGGTCTTGCCGCTGATATGCAGGCGTGCGGCGATTTCGCTGTTGCTCAGGCCGCGCGCGATCAGCGTGAGCACCTCGCGCTCGCGCTCGGAGAGTTCGGGGAACGGCAGCTCCAACGGACGAGAGCTGCGCATAAAGACCTGCGAGAGGCGCTGCGCGATAGTGGGGCTGAAGATCGCCTCGCCGTTGCTGATGGCGCTGATGGCGCGGGCGATCTCGGCGCGGTCGGCCCCTTTGAGCAGGTAGCCCCGCGCGCCAACCCGCATAGCCGCCACTACCGACTCATCGCCTTCGAGCATGGTCAGCATCAGGATGCCGATGTGCGGGCTGCTCTGGATGATCTGCTCGGCAGCCTCCACACCGCTGCGGTTGGGCATGTGGATGTCCATCAGAATGACATCGGGTTGCAGGGCCAGCGCTTGTTCGATCGCCTCGTTGCCATCGGCGGCTTCACCCACCACTTCAACTTCGGGGATGGCCTGTAGCAGGGCGCGCAGCCCTTTGCGAAAGTAAGCGTGATCGTCGGCTATTAGTACGCGGATTTTGTCAGTCATGAACGTTTTCCAAAGGTAAAACTGCATGCATTGTAGTGCCACCCGTCGGCGATGAGACAACCTCGCAGGTGCCACCAAGCTCGGCGGCGCGCTCTCGCATCGAATGTAAGCCGATGCCCGAACGGTAACGCTCCCCCAACCCTACGCCATTGTCGATCACGAGCAGATCGAGCGCATCGGCAACTGTGATGCGTATCTCGCAGCGTGTCGCTTTGGCATGCCGAACAACGTTATTCAACGCCTCCACGATGATGTAGTACGCCGCCACCTCAACAGCGGCGGAGAGCGGTGGCAGCGGCTCGGAGGCATGCAACTCCACTTGCAGGCCCGATGCTTGACAGGTGTTCAGCGCGTGCTCCCGCAGCGTCGATACCAGGCCGAGTTGTCCCAGCGCCAGCGGTCGCAATTGGTACACGAGTCGCCGCACGCTGCCGATGGTGGCCTGCAACTCGTCCTTCACCTCGGTGAGCAGCGCCTCGCTAGTATCGGGATCGTCGCGCATCAGCGCGCGGGCAGCATCGAGTTGCATCGTCAGGCCCGCTAGCGTGGGGCCAAGGCCATCGTGCAGGTCGCGCTGCAGCCGTCGCCGCTCCTCCTCGCGGGCCGAGACGATCCGCTCGCGAGAGACTTGCAGATCGTAGTTCAGCCGCACGGCATGGGCCGCGATGCTGATATGATGCGCCAGATCATCGAGCAGGCGGCGTTCGCGCGATGAGAACGGTTCGCCCCGCCCGCGCTGGCCCAACACCAACTCGCCGATGTGCTCATGTTGATAGATCAGCGGGATGCTGAGGCGCTCCTCAACCGGCGTGCCGCTCGTGGCCGCCGGGCCGAGCTGCTCATCGGTATGCAGGCGAATCTCAGCGTAGGGCAGTTTGAGCGTTTCGCGCACGGTCGCCACAACCGTGGGCAGCACATCGTCGGGCGAGAGCGCGAGGCCCAAGCGCTGCCCCAAGCTCGATAGGACCACATACGGCTCGTCGCGGTGCCCGTACAGCAGCCGATTGATCGTGCGCTGCAACCAGAGCCGCAGCGGCTGAAAGCAGAGCACAATCAGCACGAGCGCGACGATCTGCAGCATCAGATTGCGCTGCTCCACATCGTAGCCGAACGCATCAAGCAAAACGCCCACATACACCACAACGGTTATGTACATTCCCGCGAGCAGGACGGTGAGGCTACCGTAGAGCAAGGTGCGATTGATGCGCGGGTCGATATCGTACATGCGGTAGCTGAGCACGGCGACGCCGATCGAACCCCACAACACGGCGATCGATAGCGAGAGCAGCAATTCGGAGAAGAGGCCATCGACCGGGATGATGCGATCGCCAAAAATGATCAGCGCCATGCTGTAGAACACCCATTGGATCTGCTTCCGCTCATCGGCGTCGGCGCGCCAGAAACGCAGCGCCATGCTCGCGATGCCGAGCACGCAGCAGCTGATCCACAGCACTCCGTTCAGGAACGGCATCAGATCGAACAAGGGGATGAAGCCAAACGGATTAGGAATCCCCGGCGTCTCCATATCGGAGATGACGAAGGCCATAAGAAAGGTCATCAACGACATCGCGCCGGTCATCCACCACAGCGCGTACCGCCAGCGGGTCGTCAACAGGCGACCGTTCGGAAAGTACAGCGGCAGGAGCGCGAAGCCACAGGCGATGCCCGGCGCCCAGATCCAATAGACCAGCCAGCCCACCAGATGCGGAGCGGGCAGTGATCCTGGCATGGTTTGTATGCCGTAGATCGCGTATTGACGGGAAAATTCACCAAGGATGAAGCTAAACGCGTGAACGGAGATCAGCCAGCCGACGGGATTGCGCGGCTGCCGAGCGATGATTAATCCGCCCACCAAGGCGCCAACTGGCTCACTCAAAATAAACGTGAGGTAGAGGACCGAGAAATTGTTCTGCACGCCCAACAACAAGGCGATGATAACTAAGATGGTCGCCAACGTAGCGAACACCACACCGAGCAACCACGTCGGCCACCGAATAAGCATCCCTTGCATGTGTCGAGCGAGCATCATACGTTTCTTTTCTTCCAGAGCGAAACAGCGATACGACTATTATAAATCGAGCGCCGCGAACAAGCCTCGGTACTTCTTCCTATTCAACCAGACGAGTATAACCACTCGTGCGATGCCGAGGCCCCGCGTATGCAGAACCTCGACATCGCACTGCTCGTGCTGCGTGAGCGATTCAAGACTCAAGGCTCACGGCATCACATCCTGAAGCCCACCGCCGATGCACGCTTAGTTGCTGGCACCGCTCAGGCTTCCCACGCGCAGATCCCTCTCCACCAGCGGCTCGCTCTGCGAGACGACCCAACCGAGCACGATAAACACCACTGCCAAGTAGCCATAGAAGATGTACGCGCTGGCCAGACTCTGCATCGGTACGCTGAACACCGTCGTGATCAGAAATGTGCCAGGGAATGCGAAGCCGCAGAACAGCGAGACAAAACGCTTCCAGCCCTCAAGCTTCTTCACCACGGCGATGGTGATGCCGAGCGGCAGCATCCACACCATGCTGAGCGGCCAAGCCATGTCGGTAATCGTGAACAGGATATTGTCATCGGGCAGCAACGCACCAGCCTCGATGACACCAAACAGGAACGCCAGCGTCACCAGAAACAGGTGGAAGCCCAACACGCCGCGTCCCCACCAGTTGCGTCCGCTCGCGGCGATCCGCCACAGCCCAAAGTGGCTTGCAAACGAGCCGATCATAAAGATCATACTGCAGATGCCCACAACCACATTGCTATCGTTTCCCCCAGGGATCAATGCCTCAAACAGCAAGCCAGGGGCGCATATCATTCCAATCGTACCTAAGACACGATTATTCATGTTCGTTTCCTTCCTCCATAATCGTTCAGCAAACCGAATGCACACAGCATACGCCGCAAGCTGCCCCAGTGTCATCGGGTGCCTAGTCCTATTTCTTTAGGACAAGTATCCCGATAAGTTGGGGCAGAACGATGATGACATCGGGACAAGCCAAGTGATACATTGCTCTACGTTCTTGAGCATCGCAGATCGGGTGAGCCCGAACCTATAGAGGAAACAAACAATGACAATCCACAAATTCCTTCTGACAGTCTCGTTTGCTGCGGCCCTGGCCCTGAGCGCGTGTGGCAGCACGCAGGAGCAGGCCAACCAGCCCACAGCAACTATCGATACAAGCACTGTGGCCCCCACACCCACGACTCCATCGGCGAGCGACCCAGCGCCGGAGCCAACCGACGAGCCCGCTGCTGAGCCAACCACCGAGCCGACAGCCGAGCCTGCCGATGAGCCAATCGCGGAGCCTGTGGAAAAAGAGATCTACAGCCTCGGCGACACGGCGAAGATCGAATGGTTCCACATCACGGTGGAGATGGGGAGCGAGCCAAAAGAGGATTGGGGCACGCCTGCGAGCGGCAAGCGCTTCATCGCGGTGGATGTCACGCTGAAGAACACGGGCGATGAGTCGCAGGAGGTCGCCATGATGCTTCAGATGTTTATGGTGGACAGCACTGGCACGCAGTACGCCTTCGATCACGGGGCGAGCTGGGAATCGGTGTTCACGCTGAACGGCGCCATCCCCGCAGATGAGGAGCGCCAAGGCACCGTGATCTTCCAAATCCCCGAGGACGCCGAGGGCTTGCAATTCGTATTCCGAACTATCGACCGCGACACCACCAGCGAGGCCGAGCGCGTGGTGTTCGCTCTCGGAGAGTAGTAGCACCCCCACTGCTACTGCTGTAGCAAGCGACGATCAGAGCACTTTGATCGTCGCTTTGCATTTCACACATAAGCACATCAGTTCATAGGAGAGCGCATGCAACTTCATAGATCATCACTGATTGTTATTGGGATCAAATTGATTCTCCTTGTACTCTTATTGGTGACGGCCTTGCCAGCCGCCAATGCGGCTCAGCCGAGCCAAACGCAGCCGCCGATCCGATTGCTGCTGCCGATCGTTGGTGTGCCGACCGCCGCCAGTAGCGAGGAGTTGATCAGCCAGGCAGAGCAGGCGGGGCGCATCAACGCCGATACCGCAGCGCTCTACCGCGTCTACAGCGCCTTCGACGATGCGCGGCTTCCGGCGGCCTACCGTGGCAGCGACAGCACCTCCAGCCCAAGCAGCCTGCTCTACAGCGTAGCGAGCAACTATCGCAGCTTATCGGCCAATACGCAGGCACAGCTCGCGTCGTTCTTCGAGCCACCCAACGCCGCCGAGAGTTGGCACGACAAGACGAGTGCGAAGCTGAACAACAACCCCAGCGCCGACTCCGTCATCACCTGGCGCACCGTCACGCAGCCAACCTCGCCGATCAAGGTCTGGTATCAGCAGCGCTACGCCGCCACCGATGCCAAACTGGCCCAGACAATCTTCGACACGCTCAGCAACGAGGTCTGGCCGAAACTGACCACGCTGATGGGCGAGCCGATGTCCGACATCACGCAGCGCAACGACGGCGGCGATAGCAAATTCGACATCTACCTCGTCGATAGCCGCACCAAAACGGTGCCCTACCGCGAATGCCAATCCACCGCCGCGTATCTGCTGCAGAACCGCAACTCCTTCAACCGCAGCGAGCTAGCGGTCGAGATAATGCACGCCATTCTCTACGGCTACGACGTCGATTCGTGCGAGCAGTATCACTGGTTCAAGGATGCGACGGCGGTCTGGGCTGCCGATTATGTCTACCCCGAACGATCAGTACGAGCAGCGTTACCAGCCCTATCTCGCGGAGTTGCTTGAAACGCCGCTACCGTTGATGCGCAAGAGCACCGCCGCCAGCGAGGGCATCAAGTGGCGCTCGCACGGTCGCTACATTTGGCCGTTCTACTTGGCGCGCGTCAAAAACCAACCACAACTCATCCGCACGATCTGGGATCGCGCTGAAACTGACAATGTGCTGTACGCGATCAACAGCTCTATCCCTGGCGGCTTCAAAGCGCAATGGCCGGAGTTCGCCCAAGAGGCCTGGAATCGCGATCCACAGTCCAAATTCCGCACCTTAGACGGCTTACAGAAGGGAGCGCTGCCACTCCAGAGCCACGAAGTTAGGCTCAACGGAGAGGGCCAAGTGACCTATCCGCTCCCTGGGATGACCTATGGCCTCACCAGCAACTACTTCTACTTCGATTTCAAGGACGATACGGTCAGCAGCGTGCTGCTTGAGAATTCGCTCCACGATCGCGAGGACCTGCCGCAATTTAAAGTGCACAGTTGGGTGCGTCTCGAGGGCAAAACCTCGTGGGAGCCTGTGGAGGACATCACCACGCAGCAGTACCACTCCTACTGCCGCGACCTCGTCAAAGAGCGTGTCGCTGAGATGGTGGTGATCGTCAGCAACGTCGATCACATGAACATCGCCTCGGAGTACAAGATCGATCCGCTCAAGGTCACCGCCAGCAATATCGCTTGCCGAGGTTGGAGTGGCACGGTGCGCTACAACTACTCCTACGACGAGGAAGATAGCGAATACACCGTCAACCTCAGCACCGCCGTCAACTTCCGCTCGGTCGAGCCACCCGCAGAACTGGTTGAGCAGGTTGGGCCGATGCTGATGTTCAAGGCCGATGGCCCGCTCAACACCCAAGCGCATTTCAAGGGCTGGATTCCCGATCCCGAATCGCCAGGCATCTGCACCTACGATACGCGCGTGCAGTTGGCCGCCGATCTTGACAACAGCGCCATCACCATCGGCTTGGACGGCTCCCGACTGTACGGTGGTAGCGGCAGGTTACAGCCGCGCGACTCGGTCGATAGTGGGAGCGCCTGCGTGGGCGAACTGCTCGATGTGCCGACGCACTGGTGGAGCACGCCCTACCAACCCGAAGAGCGCCTCAAGCTGGAAGTAAGCGACGATGGCCGCAGCTTCCAGGGCAGCTATGAGGACGGCTCGGGAGGCAAGTACACCTGGGAGTTCCAGGCTGTTCCCCGCGAATAACCTCACATTCTCCGGGCTACTGCTCCTTCGCCGTGGGAGCAGTAGCCTCTGATTCTCTTGCCATATCGCTTGTATAGAAGTGCGAACGAGAAAGAAAAGGAGGAAGGCGTCGTGCGAGAGGCGGCGATATCGCACACGATGCCGAAGCTACATTATGAAACACATCAATGCATATGTTGCCAAGTTGATGCTGATGGTGCTCTTGTTGAGCAGTGTGACGATCTCCGCCAACGCTCAGCAGGATGATCCACCCGAGATAATTGAGCCAAGCGCCACGCTGAGCAACGATGCCTGGGATGATCGCTTCGGCGTGCCAGGCATCTACAACGGCAAGGTCTTCGCCTCGACGGTGAGCGCCGCTGGCGACCTGTATGTGGGTGGCATATTCACGGCCAACGATTCGAGCGTTGGCACCAACCAGATCGCACGCTGGGATGGGCGGCGCTGGTCGACGTTGGGGAGCGGCCTGACCCACACCGATGGCATCGCCCGCGTGCGCAAACTCGCCACCTACAACAACCTGCTCTACGCCGCAGGTGATTTCAACCGTGCAGGCTCGGTGGTCGCCAATGGCATCGCCCGCTGGAACGGCACACAGTGGTCGGCGCTCGGCACGGGCGTTGGCCCGCGCGTGGTGGAGAATGGGAGCAACCAACCCGGCGCGATCTACAGCGTGGCCACCGCGCCGAACGGGCATGTCTACGTGGCGGGCAGGTTCACGCATATCGATGGTGTGGCCGCCAACGGTGTGGCCCGCTGGGATGGCACACAGTGGTCGGCGCTCGGCGGCGGCCTGATCGACCGGGGCGTGCTCGGCGGCGGCACCGATGTGTTCCCCGCCTATGTCTACGCGCTCGCGGTGGCCCCCAACGGCGATCTCTACGCTGGTGGTATGTTCACCGATGCGGGCAACGTGCGCTCCCGCAACATCGCCCGCTGGAACGGCACGCAATGGACGGCGCTCGGCACGGGCGTCACGGGCAGCGGCATGTTCAACATCGGCCAAGTCGAGGCGATCGCCATCAACGGCAACAACGTCTACGTCGGCGGCATCTTCAACAACGCGAGCGGCACATCGGTCAACAACCTCGCCATGTGGAATGGCAGCAGCTGGTCCGATGTCGGCGGCGGCGTCAGCACCCCCATCGATGATCCCTCGCCCGTCCAAGCGCTGCTGGTGCTCAACAACGCGCTCTACGTGGGCGGCACCTTCACCCAGGCTGGTAACAAAAACATCACCGCATTGGCCCGCTGGGACGGCGCCAATTGGTCGGCGGTTGGGCCAACCTTCTCCGCCAGCGGCACTGTGACGGTCTACACCCTCTCGGCCTCCAAGACGGGCGGCGTCTTCGCGGGTGGCAATATCGACAAAGCCAGCAATAAGGATGTGCACGGCATTACGCATTGGAACGGCACCGAATGGCAGAGCTTGGGCCAGGGCGTGGCGCTGGCTGGCGATATCTCCGGCCAAGTCAACGCCATCGCGATCGATGCCCTGGGGCGCGTCTACATCGGCGGCATGATCAACACCGTGGGTGGCATGCCAGTCAACAACATCGCGATGTGGGATGGGAGCCGCTGGCACGATGTTGGCGGCGGCATCCCCGGCCAAGCCAATGGCATCGTCTACGCCTTGCTCGCGGTCGGCACCGATATCTACGTCGGCGGCGATTTCCAGACCGCAGGCAACATCAGCGCCAGCCGGATCGCCAAGTGGAACGGCAATACCAGAACCTGGTCGGCGCTTGGCGCGGGCATCGACGGCACCGTCTACGCGCTCGCATCCTACAAGAACATCATCTACGCTGGTGGCTCGTTCACCAAGGCGGGCAATCAGAAGGCGCTCGACGTGGCGGCCTGGAACGGCACGCGCTGGAGCGCGCTGGGCGGCAATATGGAGATCTTCGAGATCCTCGATACGGGCAACGAGGCTGGCACCTTCGTGCGAGCCTTGGAGGTCGATCAAGGCACTGGTGAGTTGTTCATCGGCGGGCACTTCCAGACCGTCCACGACGCCACCAAGAGCACCCAAGATCGCAACAGCTACACCGTTGTGCACAACGTGGTCAGCTACTTCCCCGATACGCAGACCTGGTTCACCGTGGGCAACCCCAGCGCGCCGGGCGTCACCACCAACGGCTTCAGCGGCATCAGCACCACCGTCTACGCGCTCAGAATCGTGAACAAGGGATTGTACGTCGGCGGCACCTTCAACCGTGCGAGCACCACGCAAGCCCTCGGCTTGGCCCGCTACGACCTGACGAACGGCACGTGGTCGTCGCCGGGCACGCTCAGCAGCACGGGCGATGTCAGCGTCCGCTCGCTCGCCGCGTTCGGCGAGCGCGTGGTGGTGGGTGGCACCTTCACCGCCGTCAACGGCCTCGCAGCACGCTCGGTGGCGATGTACAACACGGTGAACCGCACGTGGGATCTGCTTGGGAACGGGCTAGCCTGGAAGAACGGCGTGCCCCGCGCAACCGCAGCCGCGATCTACAGCAACCACATCTGGATCGGCGGCGAGATCAGCAAGGCCGGGCCGTACGATTCGCTCGGTGTGGCGCACTACACCACCAACCTCGTCCCAACCGACCTGCCAAATAAGATCTTCATGCCGCTCAGCAACAACTAAGAGCAGATCGGGATGATCGCGCTACAACGCTAAACAACGCGATTCGACATCCATCTTTCCCTCGAATCATCGACCTCCTGCTACCCACAGGAGGTCGATGCCACACACAGACTAAACCTCCCCTCAAGCCTCTCCAATCGGATGAGCCACACCTGTACCATTGGCCCCCGCCAATCCGTATCTAATCGCACAACAAGCAATACGAAAGCCGCATGCAACTTCCTACCTATGTTCATTGACAGCCAAACCCGCCTATGTCAAAATGTGCCGAGCAACAAGAAATGGGCAACATCGATATGATTTTGCTGGCTAGGTACCCTTAAACACCGCCTCAAAATGCCATGATGCATCAATAGAGTGGTTATCGCTACGATACACCACTGCATCTCGCACGTTCTCCGTTCCTTGTGCAGAAAACGTTCTTTTCTTAGCCGTATGCCTCATCGCCACATCGCTGTGTGATAGTCTCCCTGGTGGCGCCCGATCTGAGCGCATGACGGCTCCACAAGGCGCAGTAGAGCTTTCTTGCGCCTCCAAGCGATAGATCGGTCTGGTACAACAACGAAGGATTATCGTACAATGGCTATCTCATCCGATGCAGTGGCGATTCCCACGTCACTCCGAATGTCCCGCTGGGCCGTCGCCGCTATCTTCGGCCTGAACGGCTTCTCATTCTCCCACTGGTTGGTGCGCATCCCCGACGCCAAGGCGCAACTCGCACTGAGCGAGCAGATGCTCGGCATCGTATTGCTCTTCGCGGCGATCGGCGCGTTGATCGCTCAACCGCTGGTGGGCTGGCTGATCGGCAAAGTCGGCAGCAAACGCATGACCAGCATTATGCTCATCAGCTTCTGCCTCACGGTGATGTTGCCGGGCCTCGCCACCAGCGCCCCGCTGATGATGGGCGCGCTGCTCATCTTGGGCGCGTGCAACGGCGGCCTCGACGTGTCGATGAACGCGCAGGCCGCGCTCGTCGAGGAGCGTTACGGCAAACCGATTATGAGTTCGTTTCACGGCATCTGGAGTTTGGGAGGGCTGCTCGGCGCATCGCTCAGCGGCATCATTGCATCGTGGGGAGTAGCGCTCAACGTTCACCTAATCGTGGTCGCGATCGTCGCCACCCTGATCGGCTTCGTGCTCATTCGGGGCCTCATCCCCGATTCAGGGCAGCAAGGCGCTGGCCCAAGCTTCGCGCTGCCGCCACCCGCCCTGCTCATCCTTGGCCTGATCGCCTTCGGCGTGCTGTTCTGCGAGGGCGCGATCTCCGATTGGAGCGCGGTCTACCTCCGCGAATCGATGGGCCTGCTCGACGGTTCGGCAGCGAGTGGCTATATCCTCTTCTCGCTGACCATGGCCATCGGGCGTCTCACCGGCGATTGGCTGACGCAGCGCTTCGGGCCAGCCACCATCATCCAGGGTGGTGGCGCGTTGGTCGCGCTCGGCATGAGCCTGGCGATCCTCAGCAACCTGCCGCTCCTCGCCATCATCGGCTTCGGATTCGTTGGCGCTGGGCTTGCCTGCGCCTTCCCGCTCATCCTCAGCGCCGCCTCGCGCACACCGGGCATCAACCCGAGCACAGGCATCGCCGCGATGGCCACCTTGGGCTACACAGGCTTCCTGGTCGGCCCGCCGCTGATCGGCACCGTCGCCGAATACCTCAGCCTGCGCGTTACGCTCGGCCTGCTCGTAGGCATCGGCCTGCTCATGCTGCTGATCGGCGGCACCGTGGGGCGGAACAAGCCTGCTCCCAGCCAACAATAACAGTATCCCGAGCAACGTAGCTCGAAACCGAAGTTCTCTTATCGCAGCGACTTGATCGCACGATTAAGTCGCTGCCCTTTGATGTGAGCTGCAATGCTACAAGCGCAACGCCTTTTATCACCAGCCTATCGCACCACCATCATGGTGAGCGCGATCTTCTTCGCTGCTGGATTCACACTGGCTTCGCAAAGCCCTAGCATTCCAGCACTAGCCACCATCCTGCAAGCCGATCCCGCCGAAATCGGCGGTATGTTCAGCACATTCTCGATCGGCATCATCGCAGTGCAATTCCTACTCACGCCGCTCAGCCGGAGAGTGGGCATGCGCAATACGCTGCTGTTGTGCGTGCTCTTGATGGGCCTGAGCTTCATCCTGATCGGGCAGGGCATCAACCTCACCATCCTATTCACCGCCGCTCTGCTCAGCGGATTCGGCTTCGGCGGCATCCTCTCGCTCGGCAACCGCCTGGTGGCAGCCCTATTCCCACGGGGGAGCGCTGCAGCGCTGAACGGCGTCAACGTCTTCTTCAGCGTTGGCTCGATCCTTGGGCCAGTGCTCGCCTCTATGCTCAGCAAGCAATTCAATGCCCCACAGTACGCGCTCGGCATAGGCGGGCTGCTGATGTGCTGCTTCGCGCTGCTTATGCCGTTCACCGTGCCGAATATACGCGAGCAAGAGGCATCGACGCAGCCATCGCAGCAGACCGAGGGCGCACCACCCACCTTCAACACCTGGTTGGTGTCGCTTATGCTGCTGCTCTACATCGGCGCCGAGATCGGCTTCTCGGCCTGGATCACGCTCTACATGATCAACAGCGCCGCCATGGCCGATGCCAACGCCGCGCTCGTTACCGCCAGCTTCTGGGTTGCACTCACCGCTGGGCGCATCCTCGCAACCCTGCTCGGCCTGCGTCTCAGCACCCAACAACTGCTGCTGCTCTCGATAAGCGGCCTGGTGCTCAGCTCCATCGTCCTGATCAGCTCGGTGGGCAACATCCCCTTCAGCGTGCTCGGTGTGCTGCTGTTTGGCCTCAGCTGCGGCCCCGTGTTCCCCACGGGCATCGCGCTTGTGGCCTCCAACTCCCGCGCCACCGCCCAAGTGATGGTCATCGCCAACTGCGGCGGCCTGATCTTGCCCGCGCTCTTCGGGTTCGTGCTCACCTACCAGGGGCCACTGATGATGCAACTCCTGGTGGGGCTCACCACGCTGACCATGCTCGTCGTCGGCATCATCACGATGCGGCCCGCAAAGCGCCTAAGCCAATCGCTCTCCCACGACTAGCGCACCGGCGTGTATCGTGGCGGCGTAGCGGCCCGGCGCATGCTGGCCCAACGGCCCCGATAGATCGACCACACACGAAGGCAGGCTGCCGCGAGTATCAAGCTCGTGCGCAGCCTTACTCGTGCTCGGCACGATCCACACATTCGGCCCCACCCGCTGGATCTCGATCCGCTCAGGGCTGCCCAACGCCGCCCAAATCGCACCGCCCAAGGATACCCGCAGGCGCACAATCGGCAAATGCGGGTCCTGCTCGTGTTTCAGGCGCACATAAAACCCCACGGGCCGCTGCGCCCTGCCAGTGCCATCTATCGCGCGGGGCGGCGGCTCCTTAGCGCGCGCCTCATCGCGCTCGGCCATCCGCTCCTGCTGCTCGGCCAGCGCACGCAGATCAGCTGCAATCTGGCGGCGGCGCTCTGGGGCAGGGCGCGATCCCAATGCCTCCACCACTGCCCGCCGCAGTATATCGTAACTATCCTGGGACATACCCTTCCTCGCAACATAGCACTGTTTTGTAGCGCCCTCATTCTAACACTCTGCTAATGCGGCGCTAACGCTCAACTAGTACAGCTTCTGTATCATATAGATAGGTTCATAGAGGAAGGAGACACACCAATGACGACCCTACTCTCGCAGTACCGCCCCGCGCTCAGCCTAGTTTGGCTGCTCGGCCTTGGGATCGGCGCACTGCTCGCAATAACAAACCTAACCCTGGGCCTCGCCCTGATCGCTGTATCGCTCCTGGTTGGATTCTCGTTGCTGGCACCGCAGCCCGCTAAGCTGGAGTTCGCCACAGCCACTATCGATGCTGAGCCAGCCCCACGACCCACCAGCATACGGCAGCGCATCCTCACGAGCGATGGCCACAGCATGGTCGCCTTTGGCGTGCCGACCCAGAGCACCGCAGGCTATCGGCCTGTCCTCACCGCGCAAGGCTACGCGCTCGTAAACGACGAAGGCCAGATCATCTACGTCCTCAAGCGCTAACCTAAGCGCTTTTACTATAAAGCCACCAGGCCAAACGGCTTGGTGGCTTATTGATTTGAATTGGTAACTCAGTGGCTCGGTGATACTAAATCCGCTTGGACAGTTGAAAACTGTTTTAGCCTGCGGCAGCAAGGTACTTTCTTCTTTTTGTGATGTTGAGGCGCTGCGCGTAGCAGCGCCTCAACATCACCTTTTTTGGGAGATGTGGGTATCAGATGAATACCCCAAATCGTGTACACCACACTGCCCTTCACCACCACAAACCCCACCCAAACCTCAGACCGTTACGTAACGCAAGGCATAACAACGGGCAAGGGATTGACAAGGTGACAAGGTGACAAGGTGACTTGGTGAATGGTGCATCTCATCCCCACACAAATATCTCGACAAACAAAAAAGGGCCCGTCACAAGGACGAACCCCACCAACCAGCGAAGCGTCTAGCTCAGATAGTCGCGGAGATGCTGCCACGTATCCGAGTTGCGCAAGCGCCGCAGCGCCTCCGACTCGATCTGGCGGGCGCGCTCACGCGTCATCCCGATCTGCTTGCCCACATCCTCCAGCGTGCGGTGCTGGCCATCGAGCAGACCGTAGCGCAGCGTCAACACACGGCGCTCGCGCTCCGAAAGCTCACCCAGCGCCGTCGCCATATCGCGGCGCAGCAGATCGCGGCTCGCGCCCTCCAGCGGCGCCTCCTGCTGCGGATCAGCGATCAGCGAGCCGAGCGTGCTCTCCTGCTCCTCGCCGACCGGCGTCTCCAGCGAGAGCGGCTGCCGCAGCGCGGCCAACACCTGCGCGATCTTCTCGACAGGCTGACCCAACGCCGTCGCCAACTCCTCGGTGGTCGGCTGGCGCTCCAGCACCTGCGCGAGCTTATCGGCGGCCCGCTTGATCTGGCCCATCGACTCGGTGATGTGCACAGGCAGGCGGATGGTGCGGGCGCGCTCGGCCAACGAGCGGCTCACCGCCTGGCGGATCCACCACGTCGCATACGTCGAAAAGCGGTTGCCGCGCGAGGGGTCGAACTTCTCGACCGCACGCATCAGGCCGATATTGCCCTCCTGCACGAGGTCCATCAGCGTCAGACCGCGCCCAACATAGCGCTTAGCGATACTCACAACCAACCGCAAGTTCGCCTCGACCAAATGCTGGAAAGCAGCCTCACCACGCTCGACATCGGCCTGCAGGGCTGCGCGCAACTGGGGCGAGAGATCTTGCTCCGAGCGCAGGCGCTCACGGGCCGCGTTGCCGGTCGCAATGCGCTCGGCCAACTCGATCTCCTCAGCGAAGGTCAGCAACTGCACGCGACCAATCTCGTTGAGGTACGCCTGAATAGCATCCTGTGTATGCTCAGCAGCAACCGACTGCTCCACCACGGGCTCGACATCAACCTGCTCCCACTGTGTGTCCGCGTCAGCAGGCTCCTGAGCCCCCTCAAGTGGAGCAACCAGCAACTCCAGCTCCTGATCCTCGGCAAGCATATATGTGTTCGACATACTATTCCCCTTATCGAAACTCATCGCAACATTCACGCCAATCAGGCTGGTGTGTGTACCTATTGCGATGGTATAATCCGCCTTCCGCTTAGCGAAACAGCAATTCGACAGTGCAAAAGGCGTGAAAAACACGACGCCCATGACGCCGTGCCTCGTCGTTGATCACTTGCATTTAGCATAGGGCGAGCCACGTATTGATCGAAAAACCCTTGCGCATGCTTAACAACTAGGCTCTCATTCACCAAAAGATGAATGTGTACACTTGAATCTACGGAAGAAATGTTGAAATGGATGTATCTTTTTGAACGCCTTTATGTTAAGAGTAGCCATCCAGCCACTTCGTGAGCTTTGCTGTACGCGTTCTACACTATGATACGTAGAGAAGAAACAAACGGATGCATCAATTGTTTATGTTAAGGCAATTCTCAGGAAGGGCGACATCCAACCTAAAAACACAGCAACGTTGCCATAACCATTTCTATACTAGACGTCTCAACAGGGGCAAAAGTTCCACCAAATTGAGCGTATTCGACAAATCTTCTCAGCATGTCTTATACTTTCGCTAAACGTCGCTCAGCGAGGAGCAAAGCCATGCTACATGCCACCTACAGCCGCCCTGCCACACAGGAATATCCGCCAAGCATTGCCGGGTATGTCGAACAGGTGCCCAATGGCCGAATGAGTGACATACTGCAAGCCCAGTTAACAGCGACACAGACGTTGTTATGGGCCTTGCCAGTCGAAACCCTCCAAGCACGCCCCACCCCCACCGACTGGAACATCCTCGAAGTGATTGGGCATATCACCGATGTCGAGCAGATCTTCGCGAGCCGTGCGCTGCGAATCGCACGTGGCGATACCTCCCCACAGCCAGGGTTCGATCAGGATGCCTACGTGGCGATCGCCCAAAGCGCCCAACGTACGATCGGCGATCTGCTCGATGCGTATGCGGCCCAGCGCCGCGCGACGATCGCGATGTTGCGCAGCTTCGACGAGGTTGCGTGGCAGCGGATGGGGATCGTCTCGGATGCGCCGATCAGCGTCCGAGCGTGCATCTACATGATCGCAGGACACGAACTGTATCATATCGCCGACTTTCACGAACGCTACGGTATCTAAGGAGTCTGTTGATGGGCGCACTACGCCAACCCGCCGAAACGTATGGCACTACTACCACGATGCCGCCAGATTTCGATCAGTTCTGGGCGGACATCCTCAATGAAGCACAAACGATTCCACTGAATCCTACCCTTCGTCATATCCCACAGCGCTCCACCGATGAAGTGGATGTCTACGAGATCCACTACGATAGCTTGGATCATCTGCGGATCGCTGGTTGGTACTGCGTACCCAAGGAGCACTACATCGCGCCACCCTACCCGGCCCTGCTGATCATGCCCGGCTACATCTCCGAGCCGACCATCCCGAAGGCCTGGGCCAAGCTCGGCTATGCGGCGGTGGGCGTGGCGCCACGGGGCAAATTGCGCTCCAACACGCGCTACAATCCGGGCTACCCGGGCCTGCTGGTCAACAACATCACCGATCGCTACACCTACTCGTACCGCGGCTTCTATATCGATGCTATCCGCGCCGTCGATTTCGTGCAGAGCCGCCCCGAGGTCGATGCCAGCCGCATCGGCGTGCACGGCAGCAGCCAAGGCGGCGCACTGACGATCATCACTGCGGCGCTGCGACCCGATGCGATCACGGTGGGCGCGGCGGGTGCGCCGTACCTCTGCGGCTTTATGGATGCCGCCGCACTGACGCACTCGTGGCCCTACGAGGAGATCAACGATTACCTGCGGCTCTACCCCGAACGCACCGAGGCGGTGCGCAACACGCTCAACTACTTCGACGGCATCAACTTCGCGCCGCGCATCCGCTGCCCCATGCTGATCTACGTCGGCTTGGGCGACGATGTGTGCCCGCCCGAAACGGGCTACGCGGTCTACAACGCGCTCGGCGGCCCCAAGGAGATTCACGCCTACCCACGCTGTGCGCACGATGCCGGATCATACTGGGAAGCTGCCCAAGTACGGGCATTCCTGGCGAAGTACCTTCATCCCGCCCGCTAAACAACTTGGAGGAGAGCGTGTCCACGAATCAAATCCCCGATAGCTTCGATGCCTACTGGGACGCCATCGACGCCGAGTTAGCCCGCTACGATGCCGCTCCCGAGCTTGAACTGCTACCGCTGCGCACCACCCCGTTCGCGAACTTCTACGCCGTGCGGCTCACCAGCATCGGCCCGTACCGCATTTTCGGCTTCTACAGCGTGCCCAACGGCGAAGGGCCGTTCCCCGGCCTGCTCTACACGCCGCGCTACGGCAGCGTGAACAACCCGCCGCACTACGACGACCGCCAGCGCTACGCCGTGCTGACACTGATGCACCGTGGGCAGCGCCTCGCCGATCAGCCGTTCGCCGCCAGTTACCCTGGCCTGCTCACGCTCGGCATCGAGAGCCCCGAGACATACATCTACCGCGGCATCCTGGCCGATTGTCTGCGCGGCGCGGAGTTCCTGCTCAGCCGCCCCGAGGTGGATCGCGAGCGCGTCGGCATCATCGGCGACGACCTAGCGCTGATCACTGCCGCACGCCGCCCGCAGTTCCGCGCGGCCCGCATCGACAGCCTGATGTTCTACCGCGCCCTGGAGGCCAGCGCACAGGTCGGCGATTACCCGCTGGAGGAGTTCAACGACCATCTGCGCGGCGCCCCCGAGCAGCGCGAGGCGGTCGCCCACACACTTGCGCACTTCGACGCCCGTTACCACGCCCCGCACATCACCGCCAACCTGCTGCTGAGCGTCAACGACCCGCAGGCGGTCAACGGCCCCGAATGGCAGGAGCCGCTGCATCGGGCGCTCGGCGGGCGGGCCGAAACATACCAACTCACCCACGAGGGCGGCACCGACCACGATTGCCTGGAAGCCTGGATGGCGCGCCAACTCGGCGTCGAGCCGAAGTCACGGCTCTGGAGCACCGCTCCGGCCACACCTTAACCCTTCCGCTTGGCAGTGCGGTACCATCGCCGCGCTGCCCACCCTTTGGCTGCAAACGAAAAGGAGAACCTCATGCCTTTCAACGTCAAACGACGCGGCAAGATCACCTACTACTACACAGGCGATGCCCCGGTGCTATCGAACTTGGTGGTGGAACAGCAGCCCGATGGCGACCTCAAACTCTACTTCTCCGGCCTGACGGGCGGCGTCTCGGCGGCCACCATTCTCGGGCGCGAGGAAGTGGTGACGATGGACCCCGAGCGCGAGATCCCACTGGTCTTTCAATGCTGGGAGGGCTGGCTGCGCGAGGCCGGCATCTGCGATTCGATCGCCGATGTGGACTTCCTCGAGATTCACGCCTTCCGCGCACAGCCCAAAACACCCAATCCCTTCGCCGACCCCGAGGGCTATGCGCAAGAGATGACCCGCCTGCGCGACGCCTACGCCCGCGCCTACAGCAACTTCTTCCGCGAAAACTGCCCCGACAACGGCGTCCCGGCCCGCTTCACCGTTCACGTCGTCGATTTCCCCGACCGCGCCGCCTCCTACGAGTTCTACGGCACAGCGCTTCTGCAGCGCGGCAGCCGCGACTAGCCGAACACCCACGGGCTACGCACTCCCAGAACGCAACGTGGCCGCGTAGCCCTTCCGCTCGATAGCGAAGGCTTGACAAGAGAATAGTTTAGTGCTAAACTATCAACATCAAGCAAGACGAGCGGTCATTGAACAACGTTAACACCGTCCGCGCCTTGGAGATTGGAGCAGGCCGAGGGTTCGCCTTCACCCTGATCCAACAGATGGTGAGATTGGTATCTTTTTTTAGATGATAGTTTAGTTATAAACAATTAGGACGCATTATGAAGCCACAATCGTTCATCCACCATTACCAGCCGGCCACAGCCGAGGGCGCGCCAACCCTGCTGTTGCTGCACGGCACGGGCGGCAACGAGCACGATCTGCTCGACCTTGGGCGCGGGCTTGCGCCGCAGGCCGCGCTGCTCAGCCCACGCGGCCCGGTGCTCGAGAACGGTATGCCGCGCTTCTTCCGCCGCTTGGCCGAGGGCGTGTTCGATATGGAGGATCTGCGCCAGCGCACGCAGGATCTGGTCGCGTTCGTAGCCGAGGCCGCCGAGGCGTACGGCTTCGATGCCAGCAAGGTGATCGCGGTGGGCTACTCGAACGGCGCGAACATCGCCGCGAACGTCCTGCTGCACTACCCAGGCGTGTTGGCTGGTGCGGTGTTATTCCACGCGATGGTGCCCAGCGTACCGGAGCAGTTGCCCGATCTGAGCGGCGTGCCGATCTTTATGGGCGCAGGACGGCAGGATGCAATGATCCCGCCGCAGCAGACCGAACAATTGGCCCTGATGTTTCAGCACTCCGGTGCCGATGTCGAACTGCATTGGGAGCCGGGCGGCCACGCGCTCAACCGCGCCGAATTTCAGGCCGCACAGCTTTGGATGCAGAAACATACCTAAGTGATTGGAACTGTCATGGAAACCCTAGCACTCACCGGGGTTCATCACGTGAGCACGCTGAGCGCGCAGATCAACAGCACGCATCGCTTTTACCGCCACGTGATGGGCATGCGCCCGATCATCACCACGGTAAACCAGGACGATACCAGCATGTACCATCTGTTCTACGGCGATGGCGCTGGCACACCTGGCTCCGATATCACGATCTTCGATCTGCCGCACGCCTCGCGCGAGAGACGCGGCAACAACAGCGTCACCCGCACGGGCCTGCGCGTGACAGGCGCGGCGGCGCTGGACTACTGGGCCGCGCGGCTGAGCGAGTTCGGCGTGCAGCACAGCGGCGTGATCGAGCGCGATGGGCGGCTGGTGCTGCACTTCGAGGACAGCGTCGGCACGCAACTCGCCCTGATCGACGATGGCGGCGTGGGCGCGGGCGTGCCCTGGGAGGAGAGTGATGTGCCCACGGCCTACCAAGTGCGCGGCCTTGGTTATGTCGAGATGATGGTGCCCGCGCTGGAGCCGACCGACAGGTTCTTGAGCAAAGCGTTGGGCTTGCAGGCCGACCACACCTACATCCCCGCCGAGGCGCCACACAGCCGAGTGCACGTCTATCGGATCGGTGAAGGTGGGCCGCATGCCGAGGTACACGTGCTGGTGCGCGACGATGTGCAGCGCGCCCGCTACGGCTCGGGTGGCGTGCATCACGTGGCGCTGCGTGTGCCCATCGACGAGCAGATCGGCGAGTGGGCCGAGCGCCTGAACGCGTTGGGCTACCGCAACAGCGGCGTGATCGACCGCCACTACTTCCAATCGGTGTATGTGCGTGAGCCGAACCACGTGTTATTCGAATTGGCCACCGATGGCCCCGGATTTGATGTTGATGGCCCGATCGATGGCGAGCGCCTGACGCTGCCACCGTCGCTGGAACCGCGCCGTGCCGAGATAGCGGCTCGTTTACAGCCAATCGAGCGTATGTGAGCGCGCGGCGAGCATACGAGGGAGAACAATCATGGATCTTAAAGGTGTTCATCATTTGACTGCGGTTTCAGCGCAGATTCGCGAAAATCATCTTTTTTACACCAAAACAATGGGCATGCGCTTGGTGAAACGCAGCGTAAATCAGGACGATGTCAGCGCGTATCACTTGTTCTACGCCGATGCGGTCGGCTCGCCGGGCAGCGACCTGACCTTCTTCGATTGGCCGGTGCCCCGCGAGCGGCGCGGCAACAACAGCATCACGCGCACCTACTTGCGGGTGGGCAGCGGCGAATCGCTGGCTTGGTGGGCGCAGTATCTGCGCGAGAAGGGCGTGAAATCGGGCGAGATCGTGGAGCGCGACGGGCGGCTGACGCTCGACTTGGAGGACCCCGAGGGCCAACGCTTGTCGCTGGTCGATGATGGCGGCGTGGGTGAGGCGCACCCGTGGGACCGCAGCCCGGTGCCCGCCGAGCATCAGATCCGCGGCTTGGGGCCGATCGTGATGAGCGTGCCGCGATTGGAGCACACCGACATTATCTTGGAGCATGTGATGAATATGCGCCAAGTGCGGAGCTATCCACACCCCGAATACCCGCAGCATAAGGTATTCGTCTACGAGATGGGCGACGGTGGGCCATCCGCCGAGCTGCACGTGGCCGAACTGCCGACGCTGCGACCGGCTAGTCCCGGCGCGGGTGGCGTGCATCACGTGGCCTTCCGCACACCGACCTTCGAGGAGTACGACGCTTGGGCCGCTCATCTCCAAGCGTTGCGCATCCCGAACAGCGGCAAGGTCGATCGTTACTGGTTCCGCAGCCTGTACTTCCGCGAGCCGAACGGCATCCTGTTCGAGATCGCGTCGGATGGGCCGGGCTTCGCGGTCGATGAGGACCCAGAGACGTTGGGCGAGAAGATCGTGTTGGCGCCGTTCTTGGAGCCGCAGCGCGAGCAGATCGTGGCGAATCTCAAGCCGATCGATTAGGCACTTGCTGCGATAGCAAGGGACGTTCGTTTTCAGTCGAGGCGTTGCACATAGCGGCGCCTCGACTTCGTTTTGCCGCTCTTCCAGGCGAATGTGCGGCACCATCCACACGGGAATTGCCCATCCTGCTGCGCCGTACAACCTCTCTCCCTCGTTTCACGCTCCCGAACTTTCTGCAACAGTGGTACGTTTGTTGCAGGAGAACAATCGGTACAACGCGAGCGAAGTGCCCATTACCACCGTCCCCATCACATTCCATCCGGTCGGAACGACGATTGCCTCTCAGTGCTGTACCTGACTGAAAGCGAATAGTATCAAGGAGAACGCACATGGCTTCACAAGCAACCAAAACACAGGCGAAAACCGATAAAACAAGCCAACCCCTCTTTTATCAGAAGGGCGTGGAGATTCAGGAGTTCGGCACTTTACGACTCCTACCGATCGCCTTGAGCCACGAAGCGCGACAGGAAAGCGTTCAGTTACTGAATCAGATCTTGGCTGACTCATTGATCCTCCATAGCTTGTACAAGAAACATCATTGGGTGATGCGCGGCCCTACGTTTATGCAATTGCACGAATTGCTCGATAAGCACGCCGCCGAGCAATTGGCGCAGATCGACGAATTGGCCGAGCGCGTGCAGATGCTGGGTGGCGTTGCCATCGCCGATCCGCGCCACGTGGCCGAGATCACTAAGATCGAGCGCCCACCGAACGGCGTGGAGGAGGTGCCCGTAATGATCGGGCGGCTGCTGAGCGCTCACGAGACGATTATCACCGAGTTGCGCGACGCCATCGAGCGGACCGAGAAGAATGGCGATTCGGGCACCAACGATCTGCTGATGGGCGATGTGCTGCGCTTACACGAGGCGCAGGTGTGGTTCTTGTCGGAGCATCTGGTAGATACACCGGTAGTCCAGGCATAAAACGGCTTCGTCGTTCGCATACCATCGCTGTCACTTACGAATGAGTGCACAGCGGTGGTTTTTTTTGAACGAAAACGGGCGATTTCCTTGGAGAGTTCTTAGGATGATCTCACAAATTTGGCGGCAAAAGATGTTATAGTGATATATCATCAATGTCGGTTGAACCTTCCTTGTTCGGTGTCGCGAGCACGCAGATTCGTCGCACCAAGGCTCGCACATCACCAACAGCAGCAGCCGAAATGGCTTAGCCATGCGGAACTGAGCATGAGATGAGCACATCACCACCTTCCGAAACGCGCACTTGGCAGCGGCGCTTGGCCCAATGGTCGAAGCGCTTCCCGCTGGCGCTCCCGTTTGGGGCAGGCGTGGTTGCCACCCTGTTAGCGCTGTTACTCACACGAATCATCGTGCCCCCACCTCCCCCTCTGTCTCCAAACGATGTCCAAGATACGGTCGCCCAAATGCTCGCCTCGGTGACACCCGCACCCTCGTACTCATCGCAAGTGTACCGTGTGATCCGGCCCTCGTTGGTGCTGATCCAGGTGACGCGCAACTCTAGATCGGGCGGTAGAGACGGTCTCGGCTCGGGCGTGATTATCAACAACCAGGGCGATGTCCTCACGAGTCTGCACGTGGTAGAGGGGGCCGAGACGATTCTGTTGACATTCGCCGACGGTTCGCAGTCCAGAGGGCATGTGATCAACGAGCAACCCGAGCACGACATCGCGGTATTGCAGGCCGAGACGCTACCCGAGGTGCTGATACCCGCTGTGATCGGTAGCGCGAATGCGCTGAGGATCGGCGATGAGGCGTTTGTGGTCGGGCACCCGCTTGGGTTATACGGCTCGATGAGCGCTGGCATTATCTCAGGCTTCGATCGCTCGTTTCAGCCTAGAGACGATAAGCCGCGCTTGGAAGGGCTGATTCAGATCGATGCGGCGGTGAACCCAGGCAATTCGGGCGGGCCGCTGTTGAACCGATACGGTCACGTGGTCGGGATCGTGACTGGGTTGGCGAACCCAACCGATCAGGATGTGTTTATCGGGATCGGCTTCGCGGTGCCGATCGGCGTGGCGGGCGGGGCAGCGGGGCTGCCGCCCTATTAGAGCTAAAGGGAGAGCGTATGACCCAAGCATCTGTGCACAACAGGGCGATGGAGCAGTTGCTCTATGAGGTGAAGAAGATCATTGTTGGGCAGGATAATCTGCTTGAACGCATGGTGGTCGCGCTGTTGGCGCGTGGGCATATTCTGGTTGAGGGTGTACCGGGCCTCGCCAAGACGATGGCGATCAAGACGGTGGCCGAGGCGATCGGCGGCGAGTTTAAGCGCATCCAGTTCACGCCCGATCTCGTGCCTGCCGATTTAGTGGGCACACGCATCTACAACCAGAAGACTGGCGAGTTCAATACATCGCTTGGGCCTGTGTTCACGAACCTGCTGTTGGCCGATGAGATCAACCGCGCCCCCGCCAAGGTGCAGAGCGCGCTGCTTGAGGTGATGCAGGAGCGCCAGGTGACGATCGGGCGGGAGACGTTCAAGGTGCCGCGCCCGTTCTTGGTGCTGGCGACGCAGAACCCGATCGAGACTGAGGGCACGTACCCGCTGCCCGAGGCACAGGTCGATCGTTTTATGCTGAAGGTGTTGGTGGGGTATCCCAGCACGACCGAGGAGTTCGTGATCGTGGAGCGGATGACCGCGCCATTGCCGCAGGTGCAGCAGGTGTTGACCACCGAGCAGTTGGCGGCGTTGCAGGATCAGGTCGATCAGGTGTACGTTGATCCGGTGCTGATCGAGTATGCGGTGCAGATCGTGAATGCGACGCGCCATCCCGGCAATTACGGTTTGAAGGACCTTGGTCGGTATCTGACGTTCGGGGCGAGTCCGCGCGCGTCGATCAACCTAATCCTGGCGGCCCGCGCGCTGGCGTTCGTGCGGGGGCGCACCTATGCGCTGCCGCAGGATGTACGCGACTTGGTGCTCGATGTCATTCGCCACCGTTTGGTGCTGTCGTACGAAGCGCTTTCGGATAATGTGACCAGTGATGCGCTGCTGTTGCAAGTGTTGGAGCGTATCCCGGTCCCTGTGGTGCCGCTGCATGAGCATTCCCAACGCCGCGCTCACTCCTGAGCGCATCCTACAACGGCTCGATTGGCAGGTGATCCGTCGCTTGGATGGCTTGCTGCAGGGCAATTACCGCACGCTGTTCTACGGCGATGGGGTCGATTTCGCCGATCTGCGCGAGTATCAGCCCGCCGATGATATTCGCTATATCGATTGGAATGTGACGGCGCGCCTCACGACGCCCTATGTGCGACAGTACGTGGAGGATCGGGAGATCTGCGCCTGGTTCCTGTTGGATCTCAGCCCATCGTTGTCGTTCGGGAGCGCGCTGCACGAGAAGCAGACGGTGCTGATCGATTTGGTGACGACGTTGGCGCGCCTGCTGACGCGGCACGGCAACCGTGTGGGGGCGGTGTTCTACGGCGATCGGGTGGAGCGCACGATTCCAGCGCGCGGCGGGCGCACGCAGGTGCTCCGGCTGATCAACGATCTGTTGCAGCGCCCGCCCAGCAAGCCCAGCGCGATCACGGATTTGGCGCCGTTGCTGCGCTCGGCGTTGCATTCGATCAAGCGGCGCTCGCTGATTGTGGTGGTCTCGGATTTCATCAGTGCGCCGGGCTGGGAGCGCGAGTTGAACGCGCTGGCCCAACGCCACGAGGTGCTTGCGATCCGGCTGTGGGACCCCCGCGAGGTGGAGTTGCCCGATGTTGGCCCGCTGATCTTGGAAGACCCCGAGACGGGCGAGCAGTTGTATGTCGATACGCACGACCGTGGGTTTCGGCGGCGGTTCTACGAGGCGGCGCGGCTGCGCGAGGCGGCGCTCGCCGAGGCGTTCCGGCGCTCCGGCGTGGATGCGTTGTCGCTCTCGACCGAGGAGGACTTGGTGCGGGCGTTAGTGCGGTTCAACGAGCAGCGCCGTATGCGCCGTTGAGCGTTGTGCTACCGAACGCAACCGCCGCAGCGTCAGGACACCTGTCATGTCGCCGCCTGTGCGGGAATCAACGTGGGCATGTTGGTAGGGCGTTGAGGATGCCGCCAGCGCTTTCTTTTCCCAACCCATACTGCGTTTGAGGCTTGTTCGGCGTTTCGGTATCTGGCAACCTGCAATCCGCGATGGGATAGCCTATGTCGTTTATTTGGCCGTATATGCTGGTGTTCCTGCTGCTGGTGCCGTTGTTGGTGCTGTTGTACCGGCGGCAGTTGCGGCGCCGCGAGCAGGTGTTGGCTCGCTACGGCGGGTTTGGCCTAACGCTGAGCGCCGCGCAGCCGAGCAGCAGGCGTCGGCATGTGCCGATGATCCTGTTCTTGGTGGGCATCACGATCTTGTTGGTGGGTATGGCGCGCCCGCAGTCGCCGATCAATTTGCCGCGCATCGAGGGCACGGTGGTGCTGGTGTTCGATGTGTCGGGCAGTATGGCGGCGACGGATTTGGAGCCCTCGCGCATGGAGGTGGCGAAGGCGGTCGCCCGCGATTTTGTGGAGCGGCAGCCGAGTGGCGTGCGGATCGGGGTGGTGGCGTTCAGCGATAGCGGTTTGAATATTCAGCCGCCGACGAACGAGCAGGAGTTGGTGCTGACGGCTATCAATCGCTTGGCGCCACAACGGGGCACGTCACTGGGGTTCGGCATGCTCTCGGCGCTGGAGGAGTTGGTTGGCGATGATGAGCCGGAGGAGCCGCTGTACACCAACCGCGAGCCGAGCGCGACGCCCGCGCCGGTGCCGCCGGGCAGCCGCCGCTCCGAGTTGATTGTGCTGATCTCGGATGGCGAGAATACCGCCGACCCGGACCCGCTGGAGGTGGCGCAGGCGGCGGCGAACCTAGGCATTCGCGTGTATACGATCGGGATCGGCAGCGTGGAGGGCGTGCCGTTGGAGGTGGAGGGTTTCACCGTTCACACGGCGCTGGATGAGGAAATGCTGCAGCAGATCGCGGCGATCAGCGCGGCTGAGTATTTTCGTGCGGCGAGCCCCGAGCAGTTGCGAGAGATCTACGATGCGATCGAGTTGCAGTTGGTGGTGCGCCCGGAGGAGATCGAGTTGACGGCGTTGTTCGCGGCGCTCGGCGTGCTGGTGCTGCTGATCGGCGCGTTCTTCTCGATGCAGTGGTTTGGGCGTATCCCGTGATCGGCTGCTAGTTGAGGTTCTGCTTGAGGAACGGGGGCGCGATGGTGTTCCTCGGCGATGGAGGTGCAGCGTGGTAGCACGATGTCGTTGCGGAGGCTGCAGATGAGTTTTTTGTGGCCGAATGCGCTGTTGTTGTTGCTGATTGTGCCGCTGTTGCTGCTGGCGTATGTGCTGATGTTGCGTCGGCGTCGCCGCACAACGGTGCGCTTCTCGAGTTTGTCGCTGATTCACGCGGCGGCGCCGAAGTTCTCGCGGTGGAGACGACATGTGCCGTTTGCCCTGTTTTTGACGGCGCTGACGCTGTTGATCACGGCGATCAGCCGCCCGGTTTCGATTGTGAGCGTGCCCGCTGGGCAGACGACGATCGTGTTGGTGATGGATGTGTCGCGCAGTATGTGTTCGACGGATATCGAGCCCAACCGTTTGTTGGCTGCGGAGGCAGCGGCGCTGGCGTTTATTCAGGATCAGCCGAGCACGATGCTGGTGGGGTTGGTGGCGTTTGCTGGCTTCGCGGAGGTGATTCAGGCTCCCACTTCGGACCATAAGGCGTTGAAGGAGGCGATCGAGAGTTTGTTGACAGGGCGGCGCACGGCGATCGGCAGCGGCATTCTCAAGGCGATCGATGTGATCGCCGAGGTCGATGAGAATGTTGCGCCGAGCATCGTCGAGGGCTCGACGCAGACTCCGCCAACTCCGGTGCTGAGCGGGGTGTATGCGCCCGAGATCATTGTGCTGCTGACCGATGGCGCGAGCAATGCGGGGCCATCGCCGTTGGATGCGGCGCAGCAGGCGGCGGATCGAGGCATTCGGGTGTATACGATCGGTTTTGGAACCGAGCAGGGTTCGGCGAATCCGTACTGCGAGAGCCGATTCGTCGGTGGCGGTGCGTTCGATAGTGGTGGTGGATTCGGCGGCGGCTTCGGCGGTGGCGGCCTCGGCGGGTTCCGGCGCGGCATCGACGAGGAGACGCTGCGCGAGGTGGCGGCGATGACGGGTGGCGAGTACTATTCCGCCGAGAGTGCGGGCGAGTTGCGCCAGGTGTTCGCGGATCTGCCGACGTCGCTGATTATGCGGCACGAGGTTTCGGAGGTGAGCGCGTTCTTCACGGCGGCGGGTGCGCTGTTGGTGTTGGCGGCGATCGGTTTGGCGATGCGCTGGCAGCCGCTGTTGTAGCGGCGTTTGGCGTTGTGGCGCTCTTGCGGTACCATTGCGCGAGTAGCCACATAGCTAAGGAGCACGCGATGAGCCAGATGTCTGCCGCGTTTCCGCCGCCGAACTACGATGAAGAGCGCATTCCGCCCTATGTGTTGCCCGATGTGTTGTTGTGCAGCGATGGGACGCGGATCAATAGCGCCGAGCAGTGGATGTCGTTGCGGCGGCCCGAGTTGCTCGACCTGTTTCGCCAGCATGTCTACGGGCATATGCCGAGCGATTCGGTCGAACTGAGCGTTGAGCAGCAGAGTTATCGTGCTGATGCGTTGGATGGGCTGGCCGAGCGCCGCGAGGTGCGTGTGACACTGCGACGCAACCAGGTGGCGCGCTGGTTTGATCTACTGTTGTACCTGCCAAACGAGCGCAGCAAACCCGCGCCGATCTTCTTGGGCTTGAACTTCCAGGGCAACCACGCGATCTCCCCCGAGCCAGATCTTCGCCTTGCTGAGAGTTGGCTGCCGAACGATTCCGACGGGAGTGTGGTGAATAACCGCGCCACCGAGCGGGCGCGGGGCCGCACGGCGAGCCGTTGGCCATTGCGCAGCATTTTGGGCGCTGGCTACGGGCTTGCGACGATCTACTACGGCGATCTGGCTCCCGATCACCTCGAGTTGTACCGCGATGGTGTGATGGCGCTCTTCCCCGAGGTCGATGCGCGCGACCCGCATGCGTGGCGGGCGATCGGCGCGTGGGCGTGGGGCTTGAGCCGCGCGCTCGATGCGTGTGAGCAACTCGATGGGGTTGACGGCGAGCGCGTGATGGTGATCGGGCATTCGCGGCTGGGCAAGGCGGCGCTGTGGGCGGCTGCGAACGATCAGCGCTTCGCAGCGGCGATCTCGAACAACTCGGGCTGCGGCGGGGCATCGCTCTCACGGCGCATCTTCGGCGAGACGGTCGCGGCGATCACGACGCGGTTTCCGCATTGGTTCTGCGGGAAGTTCAGCGAGTACAGCCAGCGCGAGCACGCCTTGCCGATCGATCAGCACGAACTGTTGGCGTTGGTGGCGCCGCGTCCGTTGTACGTGGCCAGCGCCGCCGAGGACCGCTGGGCTGATCCGCACGGCGAATGGCTCAGCGCTCAGCATGCGAGTGCGGTGTACGATCTGTTCGAGCGCAGCGCGCTGAGCGGGGCCACGCGGCCTGCGGTGGGTGAGGCGCTGTTGAGCGCGGTGAGCTACCATATGCGCCCTGGCCCGCACGACCTGACCGCCGAGGATTGGACGCATTATCTGCGGTTCGCCAAGCAAGTTGTGGGTGATGCGGGGTAGGGCATCCACAGATTAGGGAAATTGGTATTGGGCATGCTTGCTACCTTTCATCACTGGCCAATGTCACCAAGGGGAATACCGGTAGCTAGGAACACACGCGGAGATATTGTGATAAACACAAAAGCGGCAACCCATTATGGCTTACCGCTTTCTGGTGCTGGTGCCCCCGGACGGACTCGAACCGCCGACACGCAGTTTAGGAAACTGCTGCTCTATCCACCTGAGCTACGAGGGCACACGACCGATATAGGCCTATTGTAGCGGAGAGCGCGGCGCTCGTCAACCGCCGTTCAATCCAGCACCTGGCACGTCGGGCAGTAGTGCGTGCCGCGCTGCGCCACCACCATCTTCTCGATCATGCCGCCGCAGTGCTGGCAGGCGCGCCCCTGCTGGTTGTACGCCTTAAAGTGCTCCTGGTTGGTGCCGCTCTCGCCGTAGCTGTTGCGGTAATCGCGCAAGGTGCTGCCGCCATACCGAATGCCCTGCTCCAGCGCGATGCGAATCCCCGCGTGCAGCCGCGCCACCTCGTCGGTGCTCAGGCTGTCGCTGAGCCGCATCGGGTGGATCTGCGCATGCCACAGCGCCTCGTCGGCGTAGATGTTGCCGATGCCCGCGATCAACTTCTGATCCAGCAGCAACGGCTTGATCTGGCTGCGCCGCGACCGCAACAGTTCGCCCAAACGCTCGGGCGTAAACGCCTCGCTGAGCGGTTCGATCCCATGCGCCGTGTCGAGCGCCGCCAAGCCCTCGGCATCCAACAGGCGCGCCCGCCCAAACTTGCGCGTGTCGTTGAAAAACACCTGGCGCCCATCATCGAGCTGCAACACCAAATGTGTGTGGCGATCCGGCTGGGCTTGCGGCCCCTGCACGCTCACCACGCCCGACATGCGCAGGTGCAGCGCGAGCGTCCAACCCTCATCGAGCGTGAGCAAGATCCACTTGGCGCGGCGGTACGCATCGAGCACTGTGCGACCCACGAGCAGCGCGCGAAATTCGGCGGGAGAGGGCGTCTCAACCATACGCTCCCAATCGAGGTGCGTCACCACCACGATGCGCCTGCCGATAATCTGCGCGCCTAAGCCTCGGGTAGCGTGTTCAACTTCAGGTAACTCTGGCATTCCTTTTCACACATCGACGTAGCGACACCACAAGAGTATCGCTACGTCGACTATCTGCACCAGCATGGGCAATGGAGATCATCTTCGCGCAGGCATTATACCGCAGCTTCACGTTAGGCAGCCACCAAATCGCTGGCGGGCGCGCCCACCGTGCGTCCCAACGCTGCCGCCACCGATGCCAGTTGCGGCATCAACGACGCGAAGTTCTCGATCGTCAGCGACTGCGCGCCATCGGAGGCGGCCCGATCCGGATCGGGATGCACTTCCACGATGATGCCATCGGCTCCGGCGGCCAGCGACGCCAATGCCAACGGCGCCACCAAGTACCACTTGCCCGTGCCATGCGACGGGTCGGCGATCACGGGTAGATGGCTGCGGCGCTTCGCCAAGGCCACGGCGTTCAGGTCCATCGTGTTGCGGGTGGCCGTCTCGAAGGTGCGAATACCGCGCTCGCACAGGATCACGTTCGGGTTGTTCTGCGCGATGATGTATTCCGCCGAGAGCAGCCATTCCTCGAAGGTGGCCGAGAGGCCGCGCTTGAGCATCACCGGCATCTTGCTACGCCCGGCCTCCTCCAGCAGTTGGTAGTTCTGCATATTGCGAGCGCCGATCTGCAGCACATCGGCGTAGCGCGCTACCAACTCCACATCCGCCGGGGTCATCACCTCAGTCACGATCGGCAGGCCGGTCTCCTCGCGAGCCAGCGCCAACAACCGCAAACCTTCCTCACCCAGGCCACGGAAGGTGTAGGGCGAACTGCGGGGCTTGAAAGCTCCGCCACGCAACATCGTCGCGCCAGCGGCCCGCACACGCCGAGCCGTCTCGACGATCTGCTGCTCGTTCTCGACAGCGCACGGCCCCGCGATCACCACGCAGTTCGGGCCGCCCACCGGAATGCCGCGCACGTTCACAATCGTGTCCTGGGGGTGGAACTCGCGAGCCGCCAACTTGTAGGGCCGCGTGATGCGCACCACCTCTTGCACGCCGTTGAAAAGCTCCAACTCCTCGCGCAGTGTGGGGGGAATGGACGCACCCACCACGCCGATGATGGTGCGCTCCTCGCCCTTGGAGATGTGCCCGTTCAGGCGGTATTCGGCGAGTCGCTCAAGCACCGCTTCCACATCTTGTTCGCTGGCACTGTTCCGTAAAACGACGATCATTTTAGGCTCCTCCTTCGCAAGCGAAAGTAACGATAACGATGGTCGAACGGGGCAACTCGTACGTAGTGGAGCTGGCTGCCTGGCCTCGATGAGTTGTTCCGTTTGCATAACACATTCCTTACTAAAAAAGGAACGGTTGAAGTCGCATACAACTTCAACCGTTCATTGTTTGGTTTGTCGTGCAGCCTCAAGCACACGTTGACTCTGAAGCGCACGTTCTGGACGTAGCGTGGTCGCGCCACGCATGTAGACATGGACAATTTCGTTCGCCGCGCGTGGCGTGTTCCAGTGAATCAGCACGCGGATGCAGCGTTCAAGGCTGCCTGGCACACGCATTTCGTGCGTACACATCAGTGCAGTATCGAGCCAACCGAGTTCGCGGGCAGCAACAGCGGGAAACTCCGCATTGAGATCAGCGGTTGTGCTAAAGATGGCACTGGCGATATCCTCAACCCGTAGATCATTGGCCTCGATCAAGCGAATCAGCAGTTCGCGGGTCGCCTCGAGGATCGCTTGGCGGGTGTTGTCTTCGGCAGTAGTTGCGCCACGGATACCTCGGCAATAGATGGTCATCGTAGTCTCCTTAACATGCAGAATAGCTAGGGTTACCTGGTCCTGATAGCTTGGCTGATTATGCGATCGAAACCAAAAGAGGCGCGGAGCCTGCTGTTGCTCCACGCCTCTGACTTTATCATCTGGGTTCTCAGACTTTACTCAATGCGAAGCAACCAGTCTCCTTTTTTGGCTGGCATAAAAATAATAAAAGCTAAAAAAGTAGTGTGGTTGCCGCATTTGCATCGTCTGACTTCTCACTGGAATTTGACTGAAGCGACTATAGCACACAACCTTTTGGAAGTCAACTAACTACATGCCATATGTAGGCTTCGCCAAAACGGAGCGATCACGCCGATTAAGCGTGCAGCAGCCAAGTGTTTCCTGGCGCAAAAAATGGGAGATTCTGCAAGCGCAGAGCCTCCCGAATCATCACATGCGGTTACAACGATTGATTTCGGTGCAGGGCATATTCCTGCACACGCAAACCCAGAACATCACAAAGGATGCCATTCCTAACAACAACTAACGATGCAGCGCGAATGCATACAGGGCGATGGAATTTATGGCAAACAGAAACACACGACAGAGGTCGTACAACTCCTGCCACCCGATAATCCATACGAGTATCAAACGGGGATACGGTGAGTTCAAGCGAAGAACTCGGAGGTGAGGTTAAGCGCCAAGTAGCTCTTCAGCTTCGATAATCGCCTGCGCAATGTCCTTCATCTTGGCGCGTTTGTCTCGCGCGCGCTGACGCAGACGCTCGTAGGCGTCGCGCTCGCTCAGGCCGAGACGTTGCATCAAGATACCTTTAGCGCGTTCGATCAATTTGCGAGCTTCAAGTGAATCTTCAAGATCTGTGACTTGTGCTCGCAGCCCTTGGAGTTCGCGGAAACGAGCCAAGGCGATATTGATCGCAGGGGACAGCTCAGCTTCGTTGACGGGCTTGACCAAATACCCTAATGCCCCAGCCACCTCGGCCCGTCGGATAGTCTCCCGATCGGTGTAGGCGGTCAACATCAAAATGGGGGTTGGGCGGCTAGCGTTGATACGCGCTGCTGCCTCAGTACCCTCAACTTCCGGCATGCGGATGTCCATAATGATTAGATCGGGGCTAAGACGTGTTGCGAGGTCGATTGCTTCGGCGCCGGTATGTGCGACAGCGATAACGTCGTAGCCAATACTCTTGAGTTGTTCCTCAAGTGTCAGTGCTACAAGATCGTTGTCTTCAGCCACAAGAATGCGGATAGCGGCCATAGACTCCCTTACTCTATGGGCATCCCGGCCCAGGCGAACCCAATCTGACATCGATGACATTGCCAGTATGATACCACAGATGTGCAATCTTGTGGAGTAGTTTTTCAGGGAAATAGTTTACATGTTCTCAGTTACAGCCTCGGTATGCGTAACAAGAATCTGTTGCGGCCTCTGGTGCGCTACAGCGTGCCGTATGTCAACGCGGCTTCAACAAGTGCAATGGTAGCGCGATGGTGGATGGGTGGCTGACGCTGAGGATACACGCGGTTGTTGAGGAAGATCAGGCAGATCTGCTGGCGCGGCTCCAAATAGAGCACTGGGCCTGTAAAGCCCGTGTGCCCAAAGCTCCCCCGTGGGCTGTTGCCCATAAAGTTCGGGCGATCGATCATCCAGCCCAAACCACAGCCCAATGCGAGCGATGGAGTGTGGTTGGTGGTGGCGAGGGCGATGGTCTGCGGGCGCAGCAGCGGAACCTGGCCCAACCAGGCTTGGCAGAAGCGATACAGATCGGCGGCGGTGCTGAACAGCCCAGCGTGCCCGGCGACCCCACCCAACGCATAGGTGCTCTCATCGTGGACGCTGCCGTGCACCAGTTCGCCCCGCCATTCGCGGTCGAGTTCGGTGGGGGCGATGCGTGGGCGCAACGAGCGTGGCGGGTTGTAACAGGTATCGCGCAGGCCCAAGGGTTCCAGCACAAGTGTGGATAGTGCGCGATCCAACGGGGCATCCGCCAAGCGCGCCACGATCTCGCCCAGCAGCAGTGAGTTGACGTTGGTGTACGCGACGGTGCTGCCTGGGGAATGCAGTTGTTTGGCATTGAACACCGCCGCCAAAATGCCCGCCCTCCCCGTCTCGCGCAGGGTCGAGAGGCGGATATCGAGGCCGGAGGTGTGAGTGAGCAGATGCGCGACGGTGATGCCACGAGGTTGGAACTCGGGCAGGTAGCGCTCCACGGGCGCGTCAAGCGCGAGCAGGCCGTCCTCGTACAGGCGCAGCGCCGCAGTTGCGGTGAACACTTTGGTCAGCGAGGCGATGTCGTAGATCGTGTCGAGCGTGACGGGCTGCGAGCCAGCATCATCGTAGCGGGTGGTGCCGTAGGCCGCGCAGAGGCGAACTTCGCCCCGATATGCGAGCAGCACCACCGCGCCCGGGAAGATGCGCTGGCTGATGGAATCGTGAATGATGTTGGCGATTGTGGCCTCAAGCGTCATACCTGGCACATTCGTTACGGTTGCGGTGCGCAGGAAGGGCGCTCGGTCAACCATCCCTCAAAGATAATCATATCGCCCACCGCCTCGCCGCGCCCATCGGGATGCGTCACGGGGTGGTACGGTCCAGTTGGGTTGCCCCACCAGTTGCCACGCATATCGATCAGGATCTCGCTCACAGCGCCGCGCCCGATGCCATTGAACGGCTGCGTGTACACCGTTTCGATCGGCGGGGTGTGGTGCTCGATCGCGTTATCGCGCACGGTGAGGTTGAGTTGCGGCACCTGCGTGGTGTTCGAGCGGATCTGTAAACCATTTGCGCCGTTCATCAACGCATTACAGTTCACCGTACCCAGAAACGGCCCCGCGTTCGGGATGGTGAAGTCGATACCGCCAGTGAACGGACCATCCTGGAACAGCACCAGATTCGGACCGTTCTGCCCGATCAGCAGGTTGCGGCTCAGTTCGAGGTTGACGATCTCGGTAGCGCTCTGGTTGTTGATCTGGAGTGGCGCCGCGCCCGCCGACATGCGATTGCCGCCGATGCGGTTGCCAGTCATAATCACAAAACCGCCGTTGTCGTAGCTCGCCTCGACCGCCGCGCCGTAGGGCATATCGTTGCCAGTGATCTCGGTGTCGCGCACCTCAAGACGGCTACCGTTGGTGGCGATTCGACCGCCGTTGTTGCGGATTTGACTGTTCTGGATCACCAGATTGCCGCCTTCGCTCGAAATCAGCGTGCCACCTGCACCGCCGCCGCTAATGTCGGCGTGTACCAGGGCGATGTTGCTGCCGCGCTGGCCGAAGATGCCCTCCCAACGCTGATTATCAATGCTCGTGATGCGGATAGGTCGCCCCGCCTCGCCGATGCCGTACAGGGTGCCCTCCACAAACAGCGAGACGCCGGGCGCCAGGCGAATCTCGGTGCCCGCCTCGATGATCAAGGTCGCGCCAGCAGCAACCACATGGTCGCGGGTGAGGTAGATCGGACCATTAGCGGCGGTCCAGCGCTGTGTGCCGCGCAAAATGGTGAACGGGACCTCGGTGGGCGATGGCGTTGGGCGCGGTGTGCGCGTCGGCGCAGGAGCAGCACGCGTCGGGGACGGCCTCGGTTCCTCGGTCGGCTCAGGCTCCTCGGTCGGTTCGGGTTCCTCAGTCGGCTCCGGCTCCTCGGTCGGTTCTGGTTCCTCGGTCGGCTCCGGCTCCTCAGTCGGCTCAGGATCGTCGTCGCCGCTCGGAGTGATGGTTGGCACATTAAAGCGCGCCTCTGTGGGAGTTGGCAGTTGACCACCCGCCGTGCCAGGATCGGGCGTCGGGCGGTTGGGGGCGAAGGTCGGCACGCCAAAGGTAGGCAGCGGCGTCGTCTCCTCGCCGCTCGGGCCGATGATCGGGCCATCGGTGGCAGGAGCCGGATACCCACCCAGGTTAGGGTCGAAGGTTGGCACAGGCTCGCTGGTCGGTTCCCCGACGAACGGATCGTCGGTTGGCTCATCTACAGCGGGATCGCTGGTTGGCTCTCCGACAGGTTCGCTGGTGGCTGGTTCGGTGCCTGCAGGCGGCGAAGGGATAAAAACAAATCCGGTGGGCGATGCTGCGGGATCAGAGGTTGGCTGTTGCGCAATATCACCCGAGTTATTGAGCGGAACAAAAACAGCGAGCAAAATAGCAATCATTATAAAGAACAGCGCCGCGATTAGGGTGATGGTATCTTGAGACCGTTTGCTGATGACAGGGCGCTCAGGATTTTCTTCCGGCTGTTGCTCATTCGGCTCCAAATGCTGCCTCTTTATTCATTCGCACACGCTAAAATGGCGCATCACACTCCCGCGTTCATCTTACCATAGCCTTTCGGGCATCGCAATGAAGAGAAACTGAGAGTCACACCGTAAACAGTGCGATAAAGCGTTCGACAGGCCATCGTTTGCGATCCGATACTTGTCCATCGCCAAGCTCGATCAGGCGATCAGCGCCGTGGGCATCCCGCGCGAGATCAACGGAGAAAAACGGGCTGTGGATGCGCTGCGCGATCTCCTCGACCAAGGCGGGCACGCGCCCATCACAAGCAAACGCGCGCCCTTGAAACACAAAATAGCGTTCTTCGGAATCGGGATGCAAATCCTCGAATTTACGGATACAGATGCCGCCCTCAAGCATACCACGGTAGTGTTCGATCTCGGCGACCAGTTCCTTGATCTCCTGCATGTTCCTGGCGAACAAGCCGCGCTGCGTCGTCAACGATTTCACAAAATCCTTCACGACATAGCCAGGCCAGTCGAGGTTGACGAGCGCGGCATCCAGATCAGCACCGTGCGGCACAATCACGGTTTCCGGCGTCGCATCCGCGCAGAGCGGATACCACTCGGGCAGATGGTGGCAGACGCGATACTGCTGCGGTGTGGTGATCGGCTGAGCGCCCCGTCCGAGCAAGGCGTCGTACAATCGCGCGTAGGCCTCGGGGGTAGCATCCAGCCACGATACACGAGCGGCTCGCCCGAGAACTGCGCAGGCCGAATGCGCAATACACCTTGCTCGAAATCCTCAAACGAAAAGACCGTACAATTCACGCCTGCTGATCGAAAGGCGTCCCATTCCTCGGCATACGCATCATCGACCCGCGACATATCGTATGGAGCACTGGAAAGAGCATCAGCACGGCGATTCGTCCTTCAGCACAGGAACAGCCATCCCATGGCTTATTGGCAAAACAGCGACTGTGTTCAGAATCGCCATAAACCACAGATGTTTTGGTCGTTTCACGAGTTCTATCGACTGCTCCTTGTTGTTGTGATGTTGCGTTACAAAGTGTTAGCGAGCAGATGAGTTGATATCCTTCGCTTATGCTTGGGGATCGATATCGAAGTGCAGCACATCCTCGCGGGTACCGAGCGAGGTGTAGAGCGCGATCGCCGGATCGTCGCCATAATCTGCCTGCACAAAGATGACGTAGACACCGCGCGCTCTGGCTTCGCCCTTGAGGTGGTTGATCAGGTCAGTGGCGATATGCTGACGGCGATAGGCCTCATCGACAGCCAGATCGTAGATGTACATCTCGGAGCGGGCCTGCTCGAACTTGTGCAGGGTGTAGGCGGCCAGTCCACCTACCACGGTGCCCGCCTCGTTGGTCGCCACCACGGCCACAAATGTGTCGCGGCTGAGCAACGAGCGCAGGTAGGCATCATCGGGCTGCTGGTGCAGGTAGGTCGCGGGGTCTTCGAAGGCGTGGGCGAAAACGCTCAGCAATTCGCGCATTGCCGCAGTATCATCGGGGCCGAGAGTACGAATCTGGTGCATCACTCACCTCCTATGCGCTTCGGTTCCCAAGGTTATTGTATCGGCCACGCAGCAACAAAACCAAGTGCGCAGCATACGCATCATTGGCGAGATCGGCGCTCGATCACAGCAACTGATCGGAGAGCACGGTGAATGGCACGCGCGGCACCACAAAGCAGAGCGGATCCCCCACGGGCGCGAGCGCTACGACGGCGGGGCAAATGAAGGTGCTCGGCTCCAACACGGCAGGCACGATCTCATCGAGCGGGATGGGCAGATCGATGGCCGAGAAGGCGAGGCGCTGGCTGTGCGGCACCGTGATGACGGCGGCATCCTGCAGGGCCAACTGCGCGATGGCCTGTTGCCAACTGCCGAACATGACGGCGAACGGCGGCGGCAATTTGGGCTGCACGGAGGTGCAGACGGTGGCGGTTAGCTCAAGGGCGCTGCCCGCACCTGCACGTATCTCTGTGTGGTAGCAATCCCCGCGTCGCTCGTGCATGAAGCGTGCGGGCATGTGCGCGGGTAGCGTGTCGCTGAACAGCCGCGCGCCCAGCACAAACAGCGGATTGCTGAGTATGTTGTGAGTGAACAGCACGACACTGGTGGCCGTGGCACCCTGCGGCGGCGTGGCGAGGTACAAGCGCCAATTGCTCTGCAGCGGCGAGGGCATCGCGGCGCGCAGGCGCCCCAGCGCGGCGGGGCCGAAGTGGCCGTGCGCATAGGTGAGGATCGAGAAGGGCGTGAGGCCATCGTGCTGCATCAGTGTGAGGCCCGGTGGCGCCAACGGCAGCGCTCGCTCGATCGGCACGAGCCAGGTGAGGTAGACCACATCGCGGATGTCGCTGGCGAGCTTGGGGAACGGCAGCCGCCCAACTGTGCGGCACAGCAGAGCGCGCAATCGGTGCGCGTTCGCCAGCGCGCTGACCAACCCACCGAATATGCCTGGCGTGGGGTGCTTGTACGGTGTCTCCGGCATCACTGCTTGTCACTGATAGGCCGAGGCAGCAACGGCGATCCGCGACTGCTGGCTGTTGGCTTCGAGGTAGTCCATATCGCGCCCGCCCCGACCTCGCCCCGCAGATAGGCCAGCGGCGGCTCCTGCATGCCCAACTACGCACCGTTCTGCTCCAGCCGTGTGATCGCCTCGTCGAGGGGCACTAGTTCCACCGTTAGCACTTCGTTATCGGAGTCGATGGCATGCTAGGCAGGCATTGTAGCAGAAGATTGAGTCGGGAGCACATCCGAATTTGGTATGAGCCAAGCTTGTGTTTTTTCCACCCTATGAGCGATGCGCCCAGACGTGGGCTGCGCTACACTACCTGGGATACGATATGGAAGCGCAGAGGAGGTCTGTATGAGCATCTTGATCAATGTTGGCTACGATTCGACCAACTACTATTTGCTCGGCCAGGGCAGCAAGCGCTTGCTGATCGATATCGGCTTCCCGGGCACGCTGCCCAAGTTCAGCGCAATTTTGCGGCGCAAAGGCATAGAGTTGCGCGATATTGGCTATCTGCTAGCGACGCACTACCACCCCGACCATGCGGGGGCCGCACAGGAGTTGAAGGCCCACGGTGTGCAGTTGATCGTACTGGAGCCGCAGGTGCCGTATATCCCGAAGTTGAAGAGCATCCTGAAGCCGGATATGCCCTATCACGATATCGATCTGCACCAGACTGTGCGCCTCACGCTCGATGAGAGCCGCACGTTCTTCACTAGCATCGGGTTCCCCGGCCAGGTGGTGAGCACGCCGTTCCACTCGGAGGACTGCGTGACACTGGTGCTCGACGATGGCCGCGCGTTCACCGGCGACCTGCACCCGCCGACGATGGCGGAGCCGGGCAGCCCGACGATGCGCTGCTGGGAGTCGCTGCGCGACCTCGGGGCGACGATGATCTACCCGGGCCACGGGCCGGAGTGGCCGATCAATCGGTGGGTGTAAGATATGCGGAAGCGCGTTGGCGTATGTGTTGCGGAACTTTCTCGCATGAACCAGCGTTTAAAAACCATAATACAAGCTAGGGTTCATGGAGTTAAGTTATGCTCGTTCGTATCCTGATCGCCTGCTTGCTGATGGCTAGTTTGTCGAGTTGTGGTGGCACGGTGGCTCCGCCAGTCAGCCAGGAGGCAAGCCAAGCACAGCCGAGCGCGCCTCCCACGCCGAGCGCGCTTGCCGCTACCGAGGTACCTGTTATGCCAGATCCAACATCACCTCCATCACCCGAACCATCATCTACACCTACACCGCAGCCCACGTCCACACCTTCGCCGACACCATCGCCCACATCGCAACCCGCAGCACAGCCTTCGCCCACCCGCCAGATGAGTGCCTCGACTGCGCCGATCGTGCAGGAGAGCACTGCGGATGCGCTGCCGCCCAATGCGGTGAGCGTGCCACGTCCGCTTGGCCCCGCGATCACGGCGATGGTCGATGGGGCACGGGCCGATCTGGCGCTGCGCCAGGGTGTGCAGGTCGATGCGGTGGGTTTGGTGGATGTATGGACGGTGGTATGGCCGAATCGCGGGTTGGGCTGCCCCGATCCGAATATGGGGTATCCCGATGTGCCAGCCGATGGGCTGTTGATTCGGCTCAGTATCGGGGAACAGCACTTCGATTACCACACCGATGGCGTGCGTGCGCCGTTCCTCTGCCTGAACAAGCGCCCTGCACCGCCGCTGAATGCGCCACCCGCTGCGAAGCCTGATGCTCCCACGGCGGCTCCGGGCGAGGCTACAAAGCCCGGCGAGATGGCGCCACCACCCGGTAACCCCTAGTCGATGCGGCAAAGCAAACGGGACGAGGCTGTGAAGCCCCGTCCCGTTTTGATTTGTGTTACGACGTTACTTGTTGACCTTGCCGCTCACGCAGGAGATGTTGACGCCAAAGATGTTGGAACTACTGAGTTCGGCGCAGTTCTGCCACGAACCAGTCTTATCACCCTTGGCCTGGTAAGTAATCACGCGCGTCTCGCCTGGCGAGCCAGGTACGGCACCGACGACAAGCTCGTCGCCTTCCTCAGGCAGGGTGCCCTCACCGTCGATGTAGTAGTTCTGGCCACGGTTACCGTAGCTGTTCTCGGCTCCGACGGTCAGGTAACCTTGATCACCAACGCCCTGGAGCGTGCCATAGGTGAAGGTGATGTCTTGAACACCGTTGATACCGATCCAGATCTGGAACGAGTTTGCGGTGGTTGTGCCATACTCAACGACCTTATCCCACTCCACCACAATCCAGGAGTCTACACCATCGGTGAGCGAGGCGATGCGGAGTGCTCCACCCTGAGCCGGGTTAAGGTCGGTCCAGAACGGCGCGAGCACGTTGTTTGGTGGCGTGCTATCGGGCAGGTGTTGATTGATGAAATCGACATCGGCAGCCGTGCCACCACCAACGACGGCGTAGCCATTACTGGTGATGCCGATACGGGTGTAAGTGACGCCACCATAGAGGAACGGCGGAATGTTATAGTTGACGATCGATTCGTCACCGATGTTGGAGATTGGCGCAATGCCAAACAGCTGCAGCGGGAGATAACCGCCCGCAGGCGATCCACCGGGTTGAGATGCAATGGTAATATCGGGCGGTGCTGCGCCAAACAAGGTACCATTGTAGCTCACGGTGTTACCGCTCGCCGTCGCACCACCAGTCACCGTGCCGGGTTGCAGCTTCAACTGCTTGGGCAGTTCATCGACCAAGCTCACCTGCGCATTCGAGAAGGTCGTGTTGACCATCGTGATCGTACAGGTGGTAGTCTCATTGCGCTTGAACTCGGTCGGATCGCAGGTCTTATCAAGCGTGAGCTCTGGCTGGCCGCGCACGATTGTGATCGGGAAGTGCAGGTCGTTCTTGCCACCTTCAAGGATCAGGGTGGCGTGGCGCACCTCACCCAACGGCACATCGCGCGCATCGACCGTGATGCTGAAGGTCACACTACCGTCTTTCGGCACCTCGATCTTCTTGGGCACCGTGATCTCCAGATCCTTCGGCCCCTTGACCTTGAACTTCCACGTACCCTTCTTACCCAGCACGTTCGTCACCGTGCGCTCCACCGTGATCTCGCCCGGCATCACTGGCACGTACAAGCTGGGATAGTTGGCATCCCACAGGTTGTTCTGCAGCGCCAGGTAATTCTCGGCGGTCTCATCGAAGGTCAGGCCCGGGTTCCACGCGGTCTTGAGGTCGATTCGACCCGAACCAACATCGAACGGCGTGGCTTCAGTCTTACCATCGGGCTGATAGACCTTCTTGTACTTTGCTGTGGTCATCAGCGCCGATTTGATCTGGCCGGGCGTCCACTCGGGATGGATGGCTTTCAGCATCGCAGCAGCGCCAGCCACGTGCGGGCTCGACATCGACGTACCAGCGATCGACTGGAACAGTTCGCCGGGAGGGCCACCAGCCTCGGTTGCAGGGGTTGGCGTGTTACCCGCCACGATCTGCAAGCCAGGTGCCGTCACGTCGGGCTTGCTGACGCCAAGGGTTTGACCAGGGCCACCGCGCGAGCTAAATACGGTGACAACATCACCCTTGACACCACGCTCCTTGCTGCGCTCGAAGGTGGCCGTCACACCCGTGTGGGTGCTGAGGAAGTCCAGCAGTTTGACACCTGCCGCATCCTCCAGGTGCACGGTTGGCACCCAGTGATTATCGGTGAACTCGTTCAGCAACGTGGCGTTGTACAGGATCATACCACCGCCACCGCCTTGGAACACATTGTGGCTCTTCAACACACGGTTCGGGCCGCGCTGGCAGACCACAATCTCACCGTTGAGCGAGTTTGCGGGAATGGGGCTGACACACAGCGCATCGGTGCCGACGCTCGTGCCCAACACCACGGGCCGTGCCTTGGTGATGCCATCGGTGATCGACGAGCCGCGCAGCTTCAGTTTATCGCCATTGCTGGCCTTCAGCACCAGGTCGGTCTGCCAGTGCTTATCGCTGGTGCTGGCAGCCACGGTTGTGACCCACGGACCACGGTGGTCGACGGTATCGGGGCTGGGGCCAGAGTTACCAGCCGAGGCAGCCACAAACACGCCAGCCTCATAGGCATCCAAGAACGCCAGCTCAACCACGTCTGCGAATGGGTTCGCACCACCGCTGATCGAGAAGTTGATCACATCCACACCATCCTGAATGGCCTTCTGGATGGCGGCGGCGGAGTCGGTCTGGTAACAGCCGAGATCGCCACAGACCTTGTAGGCGATGATGTGGGCGCGCGGAGCAATACCCGAGACAGTACCACGCGAGATATTGAAGATGCTCGCCTTCACATTGCGATTACCGGCTGCCGTGCTCGCGGTGTGCGTGCCGTGGCCGTTATCGTCGCGGGCGCTGGTATACTCACCTGGCAACAAGCTCTGGAACTGCCAGTACGTGTTCATAAAGACTTCAGCGCCGATCAGCTTGTTGTTGCAGGTGAAGGCCGGACCAGGATTCGAGCCGCCGCTGAAGACACAGTTGCGGGTGCCCGACACTGGCGGAGGAGGGGGAGCGTATGGCTTGCCCTTCGGATCGGGATCGGAGAACGAGGGATGCTCGGGCCAAATACCGGAGTCGATCACACCGACGATCACACCCTCACCAGCGGAATCCTGACCGCCATCTTCCTTCCAGGCGCTCTTTGCACCTATGAAATCAGGCGTTTCGTTGGTGTTCAACTTCTGGAGCTTGTCGGGCAGAATACGCTCGACGTTCGGCAGTTTCGCCAACTCGCCGAGATCATCGGGGTCGACCAACAGCGATACGCCGTTGAGAATAATATCGAACTCGTGGGTTGTTTTGGCCGTGGGAACCCTGCTCTTCAAATTGCGCTTGAACGTATCGCGCTGTGCACGCAGATGATTGAGGTAGCGCACACTATCGGACGAGCGCAGGTTCAATCGCTCTTCACCACGGGCCTTGGGGTTGGTGGCTGGCAGCCCAGCGACATCGCCCTCATACGTGGCGAGCGCATCTCCTTTGAACTGCACAAATACGCTGATTTGACCATCCTCATTTGTTTGGGCGGGCGTTCGCAACTTAGCCACTTCCAGGCTATAGCTGCTCTCCAGAACAGGTTGCTCTGATGCGAGGCGGAGTGACTTATCTTGCGCCCATACTGTTGAACCAGTTGCGGCCAACAGCAAAACAAGAATACTGGAAAGTAAGCGTCTCGTAAACGTTTGGAAACGCATACTCAATCCCTCCTCCGTAAAAAATGCGAATATCATTCACACATAGAACGCAAATAGTCTGTTAACCCTCTCCCTAGCCTCCTTTCCTCCGCGGGCAGGAACTTAATAGAGAAAACACCCTGTTCCTATTGATACGGCTCAGGGTGAGAACAAACGATGGCACAGTAAACACCAAATGATTCGTCTAGCAAAAGCTAAACAAATCACGCCCGACATACCTCATCGTCCCTACACAGGCCACGAGACACGATATTCACTTAACCCGGGGCAAAGAGAAAAGCCTGCAATATTTTTCGATGATATAACAAAGGGGTGCAATACCAAATATTGCAGTTGGGAGTACATTGAGTGTTGCAATGCTCGCTACAATCATACAACAAAATCAATTAGTGTACGCAGCCTTTACATTGGGTTAAAAGACCTTTTTACATCATTAGCATCACCTAAACACTGTTAACATCTTCCCTGAAAAATAAATATATTGTCATAAAAATCTCGATCAGCACCGAAACGACGTTTCCACCGCCTACAATGTTCACCTTTTTGAGTCGATGAGACAATGTTGATTTCACACCAAATCCGCTAGGGCAGTGTCAGTAACAAACTCGTTTTAACCTGCGTTGTGGTGTCGATACGTTGCTAGGCGCAGCGCATCGACACCACCTTCCCAAGAAATAGCGTGCTGATACCGTAAGCAATCATTTGGATTCGGTTTCAAGGCGCTTTCGGTATTGGTTCAGGAATCACAAAGGGGCGGCACGCGATGTGCCGCCCCGTGTGGTTGCGAATATCACTCCCCCATAACAGGTTCAGGAGCGTAGCTCTTGGCGAGTGGGATCTCGGGCAGCCAGATCGCGATCAGAATCAACTCGATCATCACAAGCCAGAACGAATAGTGGTAGATCTGCGTGATACTGGCGGTGTACGACAGCTTCACTGCGGTATCCACGCTTGGCCCAACCTGCACCGCCTCGGTATGCGCCGCCTGCTCAGCCTCATCGATGGCGATATTCACGCGCTGTAGCGCAGCAGGATCAACGCCGTTCGTCTGTTCCAACTCAGCCTGCACGGCTGGCAACGTGGTGGGGTTGCGCTGCAACTCCAAGCGGGCCGCTGCATCGCCGTTGCCCAACGCGGCCTGTGCAAGGCTGCGCTGCTGCTCCAGCGGGGCCAGTGCGGCTGCGGCGATCTGCTCGCCGATATCCATTGCCTCGGTGCTCGCACCCTCACCAACGCTCACATTGCGGTAGAGCGCAGGGTCCAGCGCTCGCTGCATGACCGGCGATACCTGGCTCAGGATCGGCGCAAAGTTCTGCTGCAATTGCACCGTCAGCGTGGTGGCCAACACCACACCAAAGATCGAGCCACCCAGTGCTTGGCCCAACTGCTGGAAGAACTGGCGATTCGCAGTCACCGCGCCCATCTGGCTGCGCGACGATGCGTTCTGCACGGCCAAGTTCAGCAGCGGCATCGCCGGGCCGAGGCCCAAGCCCACCACGAACACGCGCCAAGCTACATCGTAGACGTGCGTGTTGATGGTCACGCGCGACATCAACCAGAAGCCCACCAGCATAATCACCATGCCAAGCATGATGAAGCCCTTGTAGCGCCCGGTGCGCTGCACCAACAGCGACATCAAGTTGCTACTCGACACAAAGCCGATCATCAGCGGGATCTGCGTGATACCCGCTTGGGTGGCGCTCAAACCCAGCACATTCACCAGGTAGAGCGACAAGAACAGCACCGCCCCGAAGAACGCCGCGCCGTTCAGCACCGACACCGCCACACCAACCGCGAAGGTGCGGTTGCGGAACAGGTTCAGCGAGATGACGGGCGAGGGCACGCGCAACTCCACAATCAAGAACAGCACCGTAGCCACAAGCGCCACTGCGAACAAGCCAATGATGAGCGGCGATGTCCACGGGTGAATGCTCTTATCTAGCGTGAGGCCCAGCATCAGCGGCACCACCGCGGTGATCAGCAACACGGTGCCCGCCCAATCGATACGGGCTTGCAAGCCGCGCGAGAGCCGAGGCATCTTCGTCGCGATAAAGGCCAACGCCAGTAGGCCCAGCGGCAAATTCACGAAAAAGACCCAATGCCAGCTCAGTTTATCGGTCAGCAAACCACCCAAGAACGGGCCAACCACACTCGCAATGCCAAAGACGGCGCCAAACAGACCCATATACTTGGGGCGCTCGGCTGGCACAAACAGGTCGGCGGGTGTAGCGAATGCCGTCGAGGTGATCGCGGCTGCGCCGATGCCCTGCACCACGCGGAACAGAATAAGCTGAATCATGCTCCCTGCGATACCACTCAGCATCGAGCCGATCAGGAAGACAATGATACCCCACAGTAAGATCGCTTTGCGACCGTAGATATCCGAAAGTTTGCCATAGATTGGCACGGTCGCCGTGCTTGCCAATAAGTATCCCGCCGACACCCAACTGACTAAGTCAATGCCCTGGAAATCGCGCACGATTGCAGGGAGCGCAGTTGAAACGATCGTTTGATCGAGGGCCGCAAGAAACAGACCAACCATCACCGCGCCAAGAATCAGAAGCTTAGTGGAGTGCGGCAGAGTCGTCGCATCGATGCTCTGTTCGTTAAAAGTAGGCGATGATGTTGAAGACGTGGTTGCCATAACAACTAATCCTTACATCCATTCGGTGAGCCTGAAAACTTCACACACACCACAAACTAGGCTTTCAAAAGCCAAATAACACAAGGAGCCTCCAATTGAGAACTCCGCTTTCTCCACATTGAGAGGGTTGCCGAAATACGATGAGCGCCGAACCGTTCAGCTTCGCTCTAGCTGCGTTCGGGCTCCGGTTCAGGAGGGACGGGGGGTAATTGCTTTGCAAGTCGTTGAAGGACGTCGATCAATTGCTGCTGCAATTCAGGTTGAACGCCTAACACACGTTGCACCATACCCTCAACACGCGCCAAACGATACTCGTGGATCAAATCCTCACCCTCTTTGGTGAGTTGGACGACCTTATGGCGCCGATCTCGCGGATCTTCGACACGTGTCACTAATCCTTTTCCAACAAGCTTATCAACCATCATGCTGGTGTTAGCCAGCGAGAAATTGATGCCGTTGCTGATCTCAGAAATAGAACTCGCACCATTGCGCCTGACCAGGCTAAGAATGCCGATCAGGGGCATGTTCAGTTGCTCGCGTTTGAGCAACCGCAGCACATCCTCGGCGGAGTAACACATCACTTCTGAGACGAATTCAATCAACGTTTCACGTACAAGTTGTGCATGTTCAACGCTGAGCTCGATTTGTTGTTCTGTATTGTTCATCTTTTTTAATACTTCAGCTTTTTGAACCATTCAAAGTATAGCAACAATTTAGCGGCGAGTCAAGCCCAACCAACGATCATTGTGTTCCTGCGCACAAATCGCAGTTTATAGCTTTCCTACGCCGAATTCTCCCTTTCTCGCCCATCTCTGATCGATAAAAGTCTATCAAGATTTAATACAACGTTAACAGTCGCTTGCGATCGGTTTAATCGGGCGTCGTTATCTTAGCCTCACACACGATGACTTATCACGTAGAGAGGAATGACTTTGCGAATGTTCTCACCACGTTACGTAGCGCTCTTGCTACTCACGCTGATTCTTGCTGCTTGTGGCGCATCGGCCACGGGCATGACCCCAACCACGGCACCAGCCGCCACCGCGGCTCCCACCACTGCCCCAACAGCCCCATCTGCAAGCAATGAACTGCCCGAGGTGGACCCCGGCACCGTGACGGGCGACATTGTGACGGCGGGCAGCTCGACGGTCTTCCCGCTCTCGCAGGCGATGGTCGAGCGGTTCGCGAGCGAGGGCTACACAGGCAACATCACCATCGACAGCATCGGCACGGGCGCGGGCTTCGAGCGCTTCTGCACGGCTGGCGAGACCGACATCGCTAACGCCAGCCGCCCGATCAAGGAGAGCGAAATCGAGAACTGCGCCAAGATCGGGCGCACGCCGATCGAGTTCCGTGTCGGCACCGACGCCCTCTCGGTCGTCGTCAGCAGCGCCAACGACTTCGTGAGCGACCTGAGCATCGAGCAATTGGCCGCCATCTTCGGCGGCGACGCCAAGACCTGGGCCGATGTCAACCCAGCCTGGCCCGCCGAAGCCATCCAACTCTTCAGCCCCGGCTCCGACAGCGGCACCTACGATTACTTCGTGGAGGTGGTGTTCGAGAGCGATGACACCAAGCTCCAGGCCTCTGGCGCGCAGTTCAGCGAGAACGACAATGTGCTGGTGCAGGGCATCGAGGCCAGCCCCTACGCGATCGGCTACTTCGGCTACGCCTACTTCCAGGCCAACAGCGGCGAGTTGAAGGCGCTCTCGATCAATGGCATTGCGCCGAACGAGACCACCGCCGAGGACGGCAGCTATCCGCTCTCGCGCCCACTATTCCTCTACTCCGATGCCAACATCATCAAGGAGAAGCCCCAAGTGGCCGCCTTCCTAAACTTCTACCTGAGCTATGTCAACGACGAGATCTTGGAGGTCGGCTACTTCCCGGCGAGCGAGCAAGCCCTGAGCGCTTCCAAGCACGCGCTGCTCGACGCGATGAACTAGGAATATAGCGGCTGCAATGACGGTTGCGTGGAGCACCACGCAGCCGCTCATTGCCACCAAGCGTATGAACGCCAATTGTGAGAAAACGCATGGAACAACCAATCAGCGCTGTAGCCGAAAGAGCGGTGGTGACCAACAAAAGCCGCCATCAACCGATCGATCTTCGGCGCCACGCACGGCCCGGCGAGCAGATCATCCAGGTGTTGCTGGGGCTGTGTGGTGTGATCTCGATCCTGACCACGTTCGGCATCATCTACGTGTTGTTGCGCGAGGCGCTGATGTTCTTCAGCCTGCCGGAAGTGATGCTCTGGGAATACTTCACCAACACCACGTGGGCGCCGCAGATCAACGAGTTCGGTGTCTTGCCGCTGCTGAACGCGACGCTGGCTACCACCTTCTTCGCGATGCTGGTGGCGGTGCCGCTGGGGCTTGGCGCTGCGATCTACCTGAGCGAATACGCCACGCCGCGCGCGCGCAGCATCCTCAAGCCAGTGCTCGAAGTGCTGGCGGGTGTGCCCACGGTCGTGTACGGCTTCTTCGCGCTGACCTTTATGACGCCGTTGCTGCAACGGATCTTCGGACAGGACACCGTGCAGTTCTACAACATGCTCTCGGCGGGCTTGGTGATGGGCATTATGATTCTGCCGCTAGTCGCCTCGATGAGCGAGGACGCCCTGAGCGCCGTGCCGCGCGCGTTGCGCGAGGGCGCGTATGGCCTGGGTGCCACCCGCTTCGAGACGGCGGTGCGCGTGGTGGTGCCTGCGGCCATCTCGGGCTTGGTGGCCGCGTTTATCGTGGCGCTGGCCCGCGCGATCGGCGAGACGATGATCGTGGCCGTGGCGGCTGGTGCTGGCCCGCGCTTCACCTTCAACCCGTTCCTGGCCGCTGAAACGATGACCGGTCATATCGCCCGCATCTCCGGTGGCGATATCAGCTACGGCGACATTCAGTACACCAGTATCTTCGCCATCGGCTTGACGCTGTTCGTGCTCACCTTCGTGCTGAACATCATCAGCGGCGCGGTGGTGCGGCGCTTCCGCGAGGTGTATGAATGAGTGAACCAACTACGACAAGCGGCCTGCCGCAGGGCCCAGCCATCACCAAACATAGCGCGCAGCGGCGCCGGAAGGGCATGCTGTGGCGGGGAATGTTTATCGGCTCGCTGCTGATCGGCATTATCGCGCTGATCACGCTGTTCGCCACCATCATCAACGATAGCTTCGGGCTGATCGTGATCGACAACAAGGTTGACCCCAGCACGCTCTCGGATCAGCCGCTCGAATCGCTCGACAAAGCGGCGCTACAGGCGATCCTGCAGCAGCACATCTCCGCCGGGCGCTTCCGCCAACTGAACCGCGAGCAGCCGTTCGAGGAGCGCGACCAGAGCGATCTGCTGCAACTGCTTGAGGCGGAAGTGATCAAACCGTCGATCGTCGCCTCCTACACGCTGCAAGAATCGCTGTTCGAGCGCGAGCGCGTAGCCGCCGAGGCCGCCAAGAAGTATCCACAGGGCACGCTGACCTTCCACTCGTGGATCAGCGGCACCTTCCTGGTAAGGCCGATGCACAGCAACCCGGCGCTAGCAGGCATCCGCACGGCCATCCTCGGCTCGCTGTACGTGGTGATGCTCACTATGCTGTTCGCCGTGCCGATCGGCGTGGGGGCGGCCATCTATCTGGAAGAGTACAACGGACAGAACTGGATCAGCCGCATCATCGAGACGAACATCAACAACTTGGCTGGTGTGCCGTCGATCATCTACGGCCTGTTGGGCCTGGCGGTATTCGTTCGCGCGCTTGAGCGCTTCACCAGCGGCGCGTTTATCGGCATCAACAACGGGAATGGCCGCACGATCATCTCGGCGTCGCTGACGATGGCGCTGCTGATCCTGCCGCTGATCATCATCAATGCCCGCGAGGCGATCCGCGCCGTGCCTCAATCGCTGCGCCAAGCCAGCTACGGCTTGGGGGCCACCAAATGGCAGACGATCTGGCACCACGTGCTGCCCTCTGCGCTGCCGGGCATCCTGACGGGCACCATCCTCGGCATGTCGCGCGCCATCGGCGAGAGCGCGCCGCTGATCGTGATCGGCGCATCGACCTTTATCGCCTTCGATCCCAATAGCCCATTCTCGAAGTTCACGGTGCTGCCCATCCAGATCTACAATTGGGTGCAGCAGCCCGGCGAGCAGTTCCGCAGCATCGCCGCCGCCGCGATCATCGTGCTGCTGGTGATTCTGCTGGCCCTGAACGCCACCGCGATCTTCCTCCGCAACTACTACCCCAGGGGAGCAGTATGACCCTTCAAGCGAATGAGACGACCAACAGCGCCATCGAAACGCGCGATTTGCATATCTACTACGGCAATTTTCGGGCGGTGAAGGACATTCACCTATCGATCGAGCGCCAGAAGATTACGGCGCTGATCGGCCCGTCGGGCTGCGGCAAGAGCACCGTGTTGCGCGCCTTCAACCGCATGAATGACCTCGTGCCCACGGCTCGCGTCGAAGGTGAGGTGATCTTTCACGGCCAAAACCTCTATAGCCCGTCGGTCGATGCGGTTGAGGTTCGCCGCCGCATCGGGATGGTCTTTCAGAAGCCCAACCCCTTCCCCAAGAGCATCTACGACAACATTATGTTTGGGCCGAAGATCAACGGTTGGCGCGGCAGCAAGGCCGATGCCGATGAGCTTGTCGAGCGTTCGTTGCGCAGCGCGGCGCTGTGGGACGATGTGAAGGACAAGCTGCACAAGAGCGGTCTGACGCTCTCGGGCGGGCAGCAGCAGCGCTTGTGCATCGCGCGGGCGCTGGCGGTGGAGCCGGAGGTGATCCTGATGGACGAGCCGTGCTCGGCGCTCGACCCGATCTCGACGCTCAAGATCGAGGAATTGATGTTCGAGTTGCGCCGCCATTATACGATCGTGATTGTGACGCACAATATGCAGCAGGCCGCCCGCGCCTCCGATTACACCGCCTTTTTCTTGATGGATGAGGACCGTGCCGGGCAGTTGATCGAGTTTGGGCCAACTCAGCAACTGTTCACCAACCCCAAGGACCAGCGCACCGAGGAGTACATCACCGGACGATTCGGCTAGCGCAAAACCCAGCCGCTGCGCCACATCTTCGTGAAGAACTGCGCACGCAGCCGCCCCAGCGCGGGCCGGCGGGCGCGTTTCTGCATTCTTTCGCGCAAATTCCGCCCCCTCCCTCTCAGTCAATGCTATAATGGAGAGAACTGTTGCCGATTTTCGTCAGCAGTGTCGCACAAGCTCTGAAGTCTGCTTTTTCAGCGGCTCGTTGAGGGCTGCCTTAACGAAACAATCAACGTACCGCTCGCGTATCTGCACGCTGCGGCACGTTGTTTTCGCATATGAATGCTATGAATGGCTATCTTGGACTTGTGCTGACGGCACATGTACCATATCTACGACACGCAGGTCGCGATGCCCAGGGAGAGGATGCGCTGCACGAGACGATCGCCCAAGCGATCGTGCCCACGCTCAACGCCCTGTTCGACCTGCGCGAACTCGGGCATCGGCCCAGCCTCGCCCTGGCATATTCCCCCATTCTGCTGGAACAACTCGCCGATAACGTGGTCCAGAAGCATTTTGTGGTGTGGATGGAGCAGTGGATCGCGCGTGTTGAGGCGAGCCTTGCGCGGTGGGAGGCCGAGGGGCGCGAGCATCACGTGTACCTCGCCCGCTTCTACCTCGATTGGGGCCAGGGCGTGCTGCGCAGTTTCGAGGAGCGCTATGGCCGCAACCTGGTCAATGCGCTGCGCGAACTCTGCCTCGACGGCATTCTTGAGCCATTGGCTGGCCCAGCCACCCATGCCTACATGCCCTTGCTGAACAGCACCGAATCGATCAACGCACAGATCGATGTGGGCCTACTGGCCAGCACGCGCCACTTGGGCCTCCGTCCACGCGGCTTCTGGCTGCCCGAGTGCGGCTACAGCCCACAACTCGACCAAGCGTTGCTGTCGAGCGGACTGCGCTACACGATTGTGGACCCTTCGAGCCTGCCGAATGTACCGGGCATCACTCACCTGCGGCCACGCTGGGTGTACCCGCGCCGCTTCACCATCTGCGCCCGCGATGAGCAGGCCATGAAGCTGATCTGGTCGCCCGAACTGGGCTACCTGGGCGATCTGCTGTATCGGGCGCCGCAGCGCGATCCCGATTCAGGGTTGGCGCTCTGGCAGGCGGGCAAGGAGGGTGAGGAGCCAGCGCTCTACGATCCCTACCACGCCTTTGTGCGCACCCACGAACACGCCGATCATTGGCGCGACTACGTTGTTGCGCAGTTGGAAGCCTTCCGCGCCCAACACGACCGACCGGGTTTGGTGCTGGTGCCGCTGGAGGCCGAACTGCTGGGGCGACGATGGTTCGAGGGGCCAAACTGGCTGCGCGCCATCCTCGAAAGCTTTATTGCGCACCCAACCGTGGCGCTCACCTCACCCGCCGCGTACCTACGCTCGTTCCGGCCACGCCAGGGCGCAACCCCGCACGACGGCTCGTGGGGCGTGGGCGATCACAGCGCTTGGGGCGGGCGCACGCTCCAACTGCTGCGCCAAGCCATCAGCGAGAGCGAGGAGTGGCTGGCGCAACTGGTGAAGCGCTACCCGCACGCCACGGGCGATCGCGAGCGCATCTTGGCGCAAGCACTGCGCGAACTGCTGTTGGCGCAATCGAGCGACTGGCAGTTATTGCAAACCCAAACAGGTCAGGACGAAGCGCTCGAACGGCCAACCCTGCACATTCGCCGTTGCATGCAACTTTGCGCAATGGCCGAGCAGCCCTCGCTCAACGAGGAAGAGCAGTTTACGCTGGCGAAGATCGAAGAAGAAGACAATCCCTTCCCCTTCATTAACTACCGTTTGTTTGCCCGCAGGTAGCGGCATCAGCGGTACGCCACCGTTACCGACCAGACCAAGATCAGCACCGCCAACACGCACCACGCCACTGCCCAGAACAGGGCCGGAATCGCCGTGAGATCCTCCATAATCTCGGCGTCGGATTGGTGCGGTTGGCCGCTGCAGGCGATCCGCACCAACACAAACAGGCTATCGAACGAGGCCAGGATCGTCTGCACGGCCAAGAAGAGCAACACCAGGGCGGCCTGCTCCTCGGGCAGGTACGAGCCGGCCACGCACAACCCCACCGCGATGCAGAGGCCCGCGAGCAGGCCGAAACAGTTGCTCACAAAGCAGATGCACAGCACACCGAACAACACGCCGATCAGCAACAGCGCGGCGCGCGGAGAAAGATCGGCGGTGGTGAGCATGATCAGGAAGCCGCCGAACAGCGCCGTGCCCACGTAGCCCGCGCTCACGCCGATGCACCCCTGGCGCCCAACAAAGTGCGTGCTACCGCTGCGGTTTGGGTCCACCACAAGGCCACGGAAGCGCCGCCCCGTGAAGCCCAAGGCAAAGACATGCGCAAACTCGTGGATAAAGGTGTTGAAAAGCCAAAAAGGATACAAAACGAGGCGCAACAGCGGTACTTGCCGCAGTAGGAGTGTTACAAAGCCGATTGCCACAATCATCAGCACATCGGCCCTACTCCAAGCCATCCAAACATCAGTAAATGTCATAACAATCAATAAAATCGCAGAACATCGTATAAAGATTATAGGTTGGTGCTCTCCACACGGTCAAATCATTTTCTGCTACGTTGTGTGGCAATCTCCCACCTATCTATGAATTGCTTGATCGTGAAGCAGAAAAGCAATTCATCCTTGTGCTACGAAGTGTAAAGCGTTTTATTGGTCGTATCGGTTGTGTGGATGGGAGCGAATCTCATTGGACAGTAACAACCAGGTGTAGCCTGCGGCAGCAAGTTCGTTCCTGCTATTGAATGGTGCCTTTTCGCCAGAATCGCTCGGATTCGGCATCATGAGTCTCGGGCGCTGCCGGAACGAAGCGCGGGCGGATTGGTGTCATCGCCCGATGTTGATAGACGATCATCGGCATTTAAAAACGCCGTATGCGGCCAATTTTGATGCAGAGAGGATAGGTAGTGGGCGCAATGCTCGCCGTAGGCACGGAGGATCAGCGCCTCGGTGTGGAGCAGGCCCGGCCACTTGCCACGGCGACAATACACCGCACGAAGAGGCCGGGCGCGCCTCAGAGGTGATTACAGATCGTCGCGGATGGCGACCCGATGGCGTTTGCGTGCCTCTAGTACGGCACGGCGAATGATTTCGTGAACTTCGTTTGGGTTCGACACATTGCGCAGCACAAACTCCTGGTGGTGCGTATCGCCGCTGTGCATCGTGATGTCGCCGATATTGAGCATTCGCTCGCTGAGGTTCTGGGTGTGATCGATATCCTGAATGCGGAACAGTTCAATATCTTCGCGCTCCTTCGATAACAGCCCCTTGGTGATACGGATGCGCTCGTTGGTGACGCGGTAGCTCTCGGTGAGCGATAGGAATGGACGACCCTCCCACAGCACGCGCTCACCCTCCTCAGTCTCTGTCCCCGCTGTAGGTTGCCCAGGAGCCTGCCCAGTCGTGGCCGTATCGAGCAACGAGTTCACCTCCAACAGCACGCCGTTGGTGATCGCGTTGACCAGGATATTCATGCTATCGTGCGGGATAGCCGAGGTATCGACGCCGCTCTGGGCGATCGCCTGCCACACGCGACCTGTAATGCTCGCACGGATTTGTTCTATCGACATCGTGATCCCTTTCGACTCCACAGTTCATATTGTCACTAATCATACTACGTTGTTTGGCGTTTTGGAGTTGCGATTTCCAGTAATACCATTGCCACCTCCACGCGTTTTGTTGCCAGCGAGATCGATGACTGTTGCGACCCGAATCGGCCTTGCGGCGCAAGAGCGATGTTTGACGCAGCCCTGATCCGTGAGTATACTTCCGAGCGGCACATCTAGGAACATCGCGGACGTGCCACTTTCCAACTCGCATCACATCGTGAGCATCCACGGGTTGATTCAACCCCATCAACGGTGCCTCATTGCACCATCAAGGAACTTTGCATGAAGGGATGGTTCTGGGAGCGCGTCGCCATTGTTGCGGTGTGTGCGCTCGCACTTTCGTCGTGTGGTCAAGCTTCGACAGGCAGCCAACCGTCCAGCACCGCACCAACTGCTACCCAAGCAGCAGCAAGCCCAACAGAAGCACCAGCGGCTACCGCCGCGCCAACAAGCGCAACAGCGCAAGAAGGGAATGTTATGACAACTGCAAGCGGCCTCATTTATGAAGAAACTTTGGCCGGCACAGGCGCAACACCACAACCAGGTGATATTGTGTCGGTACACTACACCGGCACGCTCACCAACGGTACGGTGTTCGATAGCTCGCACGCGCGCAACGAGCCGATTACGTTTCAACTTGGCCGCGGGCAGGTCATCGCAGGTTGGGACGAAGGTATCGGCCTGATGAAGCAGGGCGGCAAGGCACGCCTGACGCTGCCACCGCACTTGGCCTACGGCGAGCGCGGCGCTGGCGGCGTCATCCCGCCGAACGCCACGCTGATCTTCGAGGTCGAACTGGTCGATATCCAGCCCGCACCGCCTCCGCCGCCGGAAGCGCCGACCAAAGTCGATGAATCGCAGTACACCACCACACCGAGCGGCCTGAAGTACTACGACATCCGCGAGGGCGATGGCCCCACGCCGACCAAGGGCACGGCTGTGCGGGTGCACTACACGGGCTGGCTGACCGATGGCACCATGTTCGATAGCTCGCTGCTGCGCGGCCAGGCATTCACGTTTGTGTTGGGCGGAGGGCAGGTCATCCCCGGCTGGGATGAGGGCGTATCGACGATGAAGGTTGGCTCGTACCGCCAGTTGGTGTTGCCACCGAACCTGGCCTACGGCTCGCGCGGCGCTGCCGGCGTCATCCCACCGAACGCCACGCTGATCTTCGAGGTCGAGTTGCTGCCGTAGCGCGTCCACATCGGCAGAACAAGATGAGTTCGGAGGAGCACAGGCGATCTGTGCTCCTCCGTTCTTTGAAAATCTGCCTGTAAAAGAACTTGCAGACAGGCGAGCTTCGGCATATAATAAGCGTATTCAGAGAAATGGTAGCCAAAGAACGGCAGGCGAGCAGCGCGGCAACGTGCCTTATTCGCCTGCCGTTTGGTGTATACCACCACCTTCAATCATCACCCGCAAAGACGCATCATATGTGTGCCGCACACTACTGGCATTGCTCAGGCCAGAGCGGATCGTAGGCGTAGAGGCAGGCGGCTGCCCTCACATTGTTGTGCGCGATAAGCTGACCCACTATTCTTGGCCGCTCCCTACGAGCGAAAGGTAAACCCTGGCAATGGCGCTTGCCGCATCGAAACGCGGCGGCGACAACTTCACGCTACCGATGGTTGCAACTAAGCGCGCTTATCGGCGGCTACACCGCACGAAGCGCCAAGCACAAAGGAACAGAATATGTCGCAACAACTACGCCTCGTAATTGCCGATGATGAATCGATCATTCGTATGGGCCTGAGGGAGACGCTGATCAGCCTGGGCTACTTGGTGGTAGGCGAGGCTGCCGATGGCCAGAGCGCGGTGAACCTCACCCGCGAGCTACGCCCCGATTTGGTCGTGATGGACATCCGCATGCCGAAGATGGATGGCATCACCGCCGCTAAGATCATCGCCGATGAACACTTGGCTCCGGTGCTGCTGCTGACCGCCTTCGTCGACCGCGATCAGGTGGCGCAAGCGAGCGCGGCTGGCGTGATGCACTACCTGATCAAACCATTCCGCGAGAGCGACCTGACCCCCGCGATCGAGCTAGCGGTGGCACGCTTCGCAACCACCCGCAGTATGAACAAGCAGATCAACGAGCTGAGCGAAATGCTCGAAACGCGCAAACTGGTGGGCCGCGCCAAGGGCTACCTGATGGATAGCCAAGGCCTGAAGGAGCATGAGGCGTTCCGCAAGATTCAGCAATTGGCGATGAACACTCGCAAGCCGATGCGTGAGGTCGCCCAAGCGATCCTGCTCACTGCACAGATCGAAGCGTAGAGATGCCGTATAGCTGTATTGCGGTTGGCTGTTCTGATCTGTCAGGACAGCCACTTTTTATTGTCTCGATGCCTTCGTGCTGCCGCCATCTTTCAATCATCACTGCCCAACTGCATCCACAAAAGAGCTAATTCATCAAATATAAGCTGTTATAATAACCATGCACACTACTTAGCTTCGACAACGAGCATCCGCATGGTTCAACACACGTCAGAGCAAGAAGCGCATGCTTTCAAAAGTTTTGGCAGCTTCTTACGTTTTCTGCGTCGTCGGGCACGCCTAACCCAGCGTGAGCTTGCGATTGCCGTTAATTACAGCGAAGGCCATATTTGTCACCTCGAGCGCGATCGTCGCCCGCCCGACCTCACGACGCTCGTCGCGCTGTTCGTGCCTGCCCTCAACCTCGAATCCTCGCCCGAAGATGTCGCGCAGTTGCTCTCCCTCGCTGCGGCGGCCCACACCGGAGACGCGTCACCGCCACCTGAAGCGCCAGCCGCTCACGCAGCGCCCACCGAGCACCACGCCCCGCTCGCCCCGCTGATCGGACGGGTGCGCCAACGGGCCGAACTACGCGCTCAACTCCTGCGCCCCGATGTGCGCCTGCTGACGCTGATCGGCGCACCGGGCATTGGCAAAACGCACCTCGCCCTCCAACTCGCCCACGATCTGCGCAACGACTTCGCCGACGGCGTCGTGGTTGTGGAGCTCGCCCCGATCACGCAGAGCGAGCTTGTGCTGCCCACCATCGCGCGCTCGCTCGACTGCACCGTGGGCACGCCTGAGGAGACATTCGCGCAGGTGGTCGCGGCCCTACAGCAGCGACGTATGCTCATGGTGCTCGATAACATGGAGCAAGTGGCCAGCGCTGCACTACAGATTCGGCGATTGCTCAACGCAGCGCCCGGACTCACCATCCTCGTCACGAGTCGCATCGCGCTGCGGCTCGGCATCGAGCACGTGGTGGAGGTGCCGCCACTCGCCGTGCCCGATTTAGCGCATCTGCCACCGCTCGATGAACTGGCTCGTATCGAATCGATGGCCCTGTTGCTCAACCGCCTCCAAGCCATCCGCCCCGATCTCAGCCTGACTGCACAAAACGCCCTGCCACTGGCGGCGATCTGCATGCGCGTGGAAGGGCTGCCGCTCGCGATCGAGTTGGTGGCGTCGCGGGCGCGGCTGTTCGAACCACAAGAGCTGCTCACCGAAGTGACCCAGCGCTTTCGGCAGTTGCGGCTGCGTGGCCGCGATGTGCCACCGCACCACCGCACGCTCAACACCGCGCTCGATTGGAGCTACACGCAACTCTCGCCGCCCGCCCAAGCGCTGTTTGCGCGGCTCAGCGTGTTCGTTGGCTCGTGGAACATCGATAGCGTGGAGTCGGTCTGCGATCTCGATTTTATCGGTCGCGACCGCATCCTCGATCTGCTAGAGGAACTGAGCGAACACAGCCTTATCCAGCGCCAGCCCACCGAGCACGGCATGCGCTTCAGTATGCTCATGATGGTGCGACAGTTTGCCGAGGAACAGCGCGCGCAACGGGGCGAGGACACTATCTTGATGGAACGCCTGCTCGACCACATGACAGAACTCGCCGATCGCTCCGAGGAATATCTGGCGTTTGGCTCCGAACAAGCTATGTGGATGGCGCGTATGGAAGCCGAACACGACACCATCCGCGCTGTGTTGCAGTGGACGCAGGCGACAAACAGATGGCGAGAAGGGCTACGGCTTGCCAGTGCGCTTTGGCGCTTCTGGTATATGTGCGGCAGGCTCCAAGAGGGCCGTGAATGGCTCGAACTGTTTATCAACGCCACATCCGAGCAGCAGACCGCAACGCGCGCCCATGCGCTCGATGGACTAGCGATCCTGATATGGCGACAGGGCGAACATCAGCAAGCCGAACAGTTGCTCCAGCAGGCCCTGCAGTACTACCGCGCTCTGCAACATCCCGTGGGGGAAGCGCGCACATTGAGCCACCTTGGCTTAGTCACGGAGACGAGCGGAGCCTACGATCGGGCATTCGCCTTCTACGAAGCCGCGCTCGCGATACACCGAGCACAGAACAACAGCATTGGCATCGCCTCGGTGCTGCACAATATGGGCAATCTGCACTGCCATCAGAACAACATCGAGCAAGCGATGGCGTTGTACAACGAATGCCTGGAGATCTACGAGCAACACGATAGCAAGAGCGATATCGCCCTGATCAGTTTGGGGATAGGCGCAGTGGCCCGCGATCTTGGACAGACCGAGGTGGCCCACCAAGCGTTCGCGCGCAGCCGCACCTTGGCCGAGGCGCTCGGCGATGAGTGGACGCGGGGCACCGCGCTGCTCAATCTAGGCGATGTAGCTCAGGATGCGAATAACCTATCCGAAGCGAAGCAGTGCTACGAACAGGCGCTCGCGATCTTCCAGAAACTCGGCGATCAGCAGATGATCGCGGTGACACAGACCTCCATCGCCCGAGTCGTGTTGGCGTTGGGCGATCCCCCACGAGCGATCGAGATGCTGCGCCAGAGTCTGATGTTGGCGAACGCCTTGAACCACACCGATGGAGTACTGAACATCCTTGAAGAGCTTGCGTTTAGTGTCAGTACCTCACAGCCGCTACTGGCCGCAAAGTTGTTGGCGGCCTGCGAAGAAGCGCGCGCTCAGAACAAACTCCCCAAAGCCTTAGCAGAAATGTCGCGCTACAGCGACTTGTGTGCGCTCATCCAGCAGCAACTCGGCGCGCAATGGCAGCAGGCTTGGGCGCAAGGTCGCACTATTCCTCTTGCCCAAGCCGTGCAACTTGCGCTCACACAAGTGCGCCCCGCCAGCGAGCCGCGTTAAGCTTCCCCAAGAACGAGCTCATACCATCAAACGAAATCGCCCTCTGTGTAATGTTTGTGTTCTGGTTTACGTACTTAGGTACAAGGAAACACAAAAAGGACAACCTGTACAGCATTGGTTAAAATTTCATTAAAATCAACAAATACTGTCATACGTTATTTTTTCTGCAAATAGGCAATTTTATATGCTATTTGTTACATTTAAGAGAGATAGCTAATGATATAATTTGGTTATACTCCCATTACATGGTGTGTTGACCAACCTCGATTACTAGCTGGAAAGACATAAACCAACCATGCCACTACTCACTGCACAAACGCTCATCCATAACCGTTACCAGATCGTGCGCTTGGTGGGGCAAGGTGGCATGGGCGCGGTCTACGAAGCATTCGATCAACGCTTGCGCATCCCCGTGGCGCTCAAGCAGTTGTTGCTCAACGAGCCACAGATAGCGGCGGCGTTTGCACGTGAGGCACACCTACTGGCGGGCTTGCGGCATAGCGCACTGCCCTGCATGATCGATCACTTCGAGTATGCCAATGAGCACTTCCTGGTGATGGAGTTTATCCCTGGCGACGATTTAGCCACCCTGTTAGCGCAGCGAGGACACGCCTTCCCTGTGCAGCAGGTGCTGAATTGGGGCGATCAGTTGCTCGATGTGGTGGAATACCTGCACCAACGCCAGCCACCGCTGCTTCACCGCGATATCAAACCGCAGAACCTCAAACTCAGCGATAGCGGCGCACTGATGCTACTCGACTTTGGGCTAGCCAAAGGTCTGCAAGCAGCTTCGGGCGTCACAACAGCGCCGAGCTTGATCGCTTACACGCCGCAGTATGCGCCACTGGAGCAGATCCAGGGCGCCAGTGCCGACCCGCGCAGCGACCTGTTTGCAATCGGCGCTACGCTCTACCATTTGATGACCGGCACGCCGCCGATCGATGCGCTGACGCGGGCTGCGGCGCTCATCGCCAACCAGTCCGACCCGCTGCCAGCGAGCCGCACGCTGAACAGCCAGATCCCGCTGCACGTGGATGCGGCGCTCACACAAGCGCTGGCCCTCGCGCCAGATCACCGACCAGCCAGTGCAGCAGCGATGCGCCAAGCGCTGACGCTCGCCATCACACCAGCGACTGGCGCAACCATTGTGATAAAAAAACCTGCAGAATCTACTGCGGTTACAGCACAAATACCATCTACGCCTTCTAAGCAACGAAAATTCCTGCCAATCTGGTTGGGCCTCGGCATCTTGGCGCTGGTTGGGGCGCTGTTCGCAATCCCAAAAAGCCAACCACAGCCAGATGAGGCATCGCGCATAGCGACGACCGTGTTCGCGCCAACGCGCGTGCCCACCCAAACAACATCGCCGAGCGCCGCGCCCTCCCCGACACTTCCGCCAGTGCAGGCAGTCAAAGCAGGAACAGCGGTGCCTGTATCGCAAACACCGATCGCACCCGAACAGCTCGCTCAGGTTGTCGAACTGGCCCAATGGGGTGAAGGTGCAGTCAATTCCACCTATCTCTCGCCGGATCGCCAAACATTGGTGTATGTGGGCGATCTGCGAGTAGCGGTGATCGCACTGCCCTCGTTGGAGCTACAGACCGTTATCGAGCTGCCAAGCCCCGCGATGGAGACATCGTGGATCGCACCTAGCCCGAACATCGCGATCAACGATCAGGTCATCGTGCTTCGCTTGCAAGATGGCACAGCACGAATATGGCGTCTCGCCGATGGTGAACAGATCGCGCAAATTGGCGGCCCTGGCGATACGATAGAGGAAGTAACGCTCTCGCAAGATCAGCGTTTGCTAGCGACCTTGCATCGTAACATTGGCGCTTATAGTCTAAAATGGTGGCATGTCGATGATGCGCAATTACAGCAGCAAATCGACCTTCCCAGGCAAGTGAGTTATTTTGGAATGCGCTTTCAGGAGCAAGATCAACGTATCGCTATTGAGGGGAGATCGCACGAACGTGAAGGATCTCCTTCTGTGGGGACACTTACCATCCATCCAGCGAGCGGCACGCTTGAACTTCCCGTGTACGAAGCCTTACCCGCCGATATGCGCTCCTTCGCGATCCATCCACAACTCCCCCTCGCAGTCTACATCCTCAAAAACGGGCAGGCTGCTGTCCAAACGCCTCAATCGGCGTTGAAGCTGTGGCAAATCGCCGAAACAACGCCCTCAACCATGGTGCTGCATCCCACCCTGCCGATTATGGCGATCACAACAGCGGATCGGGAGGCCCTCATCTGGCATTTGGAGCAGCAAACGCTCTTGGCCCGTGAAGAAAACAGTTGGAGCATTACGATGCATCCCACTGCTCCAATCGCAGCATTTCGGAAAGGTGTCGATACCATCATTTGGGATCTTGCGGATAAAGAATCCATCCTGGAAATACCCGAGGCCCTTCAAATCACCTTTTCACTGGCCAGAGATACGTTTGCGACACGCACGTACTCCGATGTTGACATATGGAGTTTGAGAGATAAGCAACCCCTGGAAATGATACCGAACGCCATTCCAGGAGAATTCTTCTTCAGCGATGAAAACAACCTGATCCTAGCCAATAACAACACCATCGAAGCATACAACTCGCAGGATGGCCGTTCGCATGCTATTCAACATCTTAGCGTCTTTTCACCGCCGTTCACCGATACGATCGTATCGTCAGATAACACGATGATAGCGATTGTGCGAGACTCGCAGGATATTGATGTGTATGACATTGCGAGCGGTAAAGTGATTCATAGCCTCTCGGTCCTGGCGGCGAATAGCACCATCCACTTTTCATCAGATAATCGCTCGCTGTGGGTCAGCGCTGAACGACAGATTGTGCAATGGGATCTCGCGACTGCGACCACGGTATCCGCCGTTCAAGCAAGCAAAATAGTGAGGAATATCGCCGTCACACCCGATGGTCAAACGATCCTGGCAGCATTCACCGATGGTTCGATTGAGCTATTGAATGCTGAAAATGGCGTAGTGCAACGCAGTATCGCAGCCCACGATGGGCTCATCTCCAAGCTCCTCGTAACGCCGGATGGCCGATTGATGATCTCGGCCTCCAACGATGGCAGTGCGAAGATCTGGCAACTCAGCGATGGGGTGTTGCTCCACACGCTGCAACATACCGCCGCAATCAACGATGCTGTCCTGCTCGCGAATGGCAGACAACTCGCCACCGCCTCGGACGATGAAACGGTCGGGGTGTGGAATATCGAGGATGGCAGCCGCGCCATGAGCTTGTCGATCAATTCGAAAGTATGGCGTTTAGCGGTGAACCCCGCGCAGCAACTCCTGGCGCTCTCCAGCTACAATGCAACGATCGCACTCTGGTCGCTCAATGATCAGCAGGAACTTACCCGCCTCACCAATCATCGGGGGCTACTGCGGCGCCTAGCCTTCACACCTGATTCGCGCCTGCTCATCTCGGCTTCGGATGATGGCACTCTGCGGCTTTGGGGCATTCCCACAAGGTAAAGGGGGACATTATGCTGTGTCCACGATGTCAGTCTCAACATGTTGCCCAAGCGCGGTTCTGCGTGGTCTGTGGCGCTGCCCTCCTGCCCGTCGCACCGCCGCCATCAGGCGTCGAACCCGCAGTGGGGCCAACGGTACGCTTGTCTGCACCCCCAGAGCCGAGCGCACCGCAAACGCCTCCTCTTGTACAGCAGATTTACATTCAGCAGATATACACACAACAGCCCGTCGTAGTGATGTCGCCCCCGGAGAAGCCCGGCTATATCCAGGCGATTGGTGTGATGTGCCTGATCGATGGTATTCTCAATCTGGGATGGGGTGTTGGGCTGATATCAACCATCTGCTTTGCGCCGCTGGGCCTGTATGCCTTCGCGCTCGGCATCTTCGAGATCGTCCATTCCACCAAACTCCTGAGCAACCCGATCACTGCCAAAGAGCCAAACAAAGTCTTGGCGTGGATGCAGATCGCCAATGTCCTCACGGGCGATATCATTTCGCTGACGATCGGTATCCTGAGTTTAGTGTTTTACAACGACCCGAAGGTTCAACGCTACTTCGAGTATGCAGCTAGGCAGTGACCCTATTGTGTTCTTGAATGAGCCTTAACACATCCGACACGCTCGGTGGCTGATCTTGCGTCGATCATACCAAATCCGAATGATTACGTACACAAACAGCACGTGAATGTTATGGCGTGATGCTGGTTTTCAATCGATACCCACATCTCTCGAAACAGGTGATGTCGAGGCGCTGCGCGTAGCAGCGCCTCGACATCACAAAAAGAAGAAAGTACCTTGCTGCCGCAGGCTAAAACGAGCTTGTTACTGACACTGTCCATCCGGATTTAGTATCAGCCACCGCATGTCTGTAGATACCACCACACCATGGCGAAGAAACTCCCGCACAGCACCAATCGTCAAACCATACGCCCACCAGAGGATGTTCGGCATCATGTTGCATCTCGTGTGCTGGTACATCCAAGCATACACTTAGCAAATTGGTTATACTGATGCAACAGAGCGCAAAGATACGCGTATATGGTATGGGCAGTTCAAGAAGCGAGCATCCCGAATGCTGAGGAGGAAATCATGGTGTGCCCCCGATGTGGAAACCAAAATGTTGCACAAGCACGCCTCTGTGCAGTGTGTGGTGTCACACTGTTGCCGATAGCGCCACCAACAGCCGATCCCGATATCGAGCCAAGGACCGGGCAAACGCAGAACTTAGGTGCATTACCCCCGCATCCCGCCGATCCCTATACAAAGCAGTTCTACGAGCACCAACCCGACATCCAAGATCCGTGGAACCCGCTGATGTACTCCAATAAGCCCGGCAACGTCACGGCGATCGCCGTTATGTGCCTAATCGATGGCATCCTCAACTTGGTTTGGGGTGTTGCCTTGATCAGCACCTTCTGCCTAGCGCCGCTCGGGCTGTACGCCTTCGTGCTCGGCATCCTCGAAATCGTCTACTCCACCAAACTGTTCGGCACCCCAATCACCGCGCGAGAGCCGAATAAAGTCTTGGCTTGGATGCAGATCGGCAATATCTTCACCGGCGATTTTATCTCGCTCACTGTTGGCGTGCTCAGCCTAATGTTTTACAACGATGTGAATGTGCAGCAATACTTCCGCGAATCCGCTGCGCGACAACCGATCAATTCTGTATAGGAATGAGCGCTCGCTACGGGAGGCACACCTACTATCGCGAACGCCACGCCAGAAGCACTTTGCAGCATTGTAGAGGGTAAACGTGTCGCCAACACTACCAAACAAGCCAGAATATCTCCAAGCGATCGGGCTGATGTGTTTAGGCGATAATATTCTCCTTCTTCTGTGGTTGATGATGAGCGGCTTCACCAGCCTGATTCCGCTAGGCGGCCTGTATATGCTCGCTATCTGCATCCTCAACATCAGATACGCCAGGAGGCTCCTGAACAAGCCCATCAAAGCCACGGAACCGAACAAACTACTGGCTTGGATACAGATCTTCAGTCTCTTCACCGGTGATGTTATCTCACCCATCGTTGGCGTGCTGAGTTTAGTGCTTTATAAAAACTCCGATGTACAACACTATTTTTTCGCTGTTCAAGCTCTGCAAGCAAGGGAAACACAAAAAGTCTAACGGTTTTTCACATTACTTTTTGTGCAATATCCAAGCACTTACCTGATATGAATGCACCAAAACGCTACCACACTCGCTCGTATGTAGCCAATGTTAGAAAATACGTACGAAAAGTGTGGACGCGGCCACCAGTTTGTACTATCATGCCAGGATATTATTTAAGTTGCAGCGAAGGCAACTATCAGAGAGGAGCAAGGTATGAGTAACGATCCTGCAAATGTCCTACAGCAGTTCTTAGCCACTGGCGCGGGGCAGTCCGACGAGGAACTTGCCCAGCGATTCCACACAATCATCAGCCATCTACCTGCCGATGTTGCAAAGGAAGCGACCAACTTTGCCTTCTCGCAATTGCCGACAGATGCGCAACAAACCCTCGCAGCCTCCCATCAGCAAGCGCAGAGCGATGATAGCCCGCTCGCCTCGGCCAAGGGCTTTGGCGTTCGCTCGCTGGCTGCGTCGGATCCCGCCGCAGGCCCGCTCGGCGGCCTGTTCAGCCAGGATTCCGAACTGGGCAGCACCATCAAGCGTATGGCCCTCGCAGCCCTCGTCACCTATCTCACCCAACGCTTCCTCAGCGGCAACAACGCCGAGCAAGGCCAGCAACAGCAGCAGGGCGGCTTGGGCAGCATTCTAGGCAGTATCCTCAACAGCCAGCAGCAGGGCAACGCCTCTAACCAGGGCGGCATCGACCTTGGCTCGCTGCTCGGCAGCGTGCTCAGCGGCTCAGCGCAGGGCGGCGGTCGCTCAAGCAACGCCCCCGCTGGCGGCGTCGATGTTGGCTCGCTGCTCAGCGTATTGCTCGGCGCAGCAGGCAATCAGCAGACCGGCAGCGTCGGCCTGCCTAAGCCCGGCCAGTCACAACCGAGCAGCGCCCCCGCAGCGGGCGGCCTCGATCTCGGCACCATCCTCGGCGGCCTGATCAACGCCAGCCAAAGTCAGGGCGGCGCAGCAGGCAACCAAGGCGGTGGCATCGACCTCGGCTCACTGCTCGGCGGCATCCTTGGCGCAGCGCAGGACAGCCCGACAAGCAGCAAGCCCGAAAACAAGCCGAACACCCCGCTCGGCAGTATTCGCAAGGATCGTTCCTAAACCTTCAGCCATCCCGCATCTAGCGCGTCGATACAACCTATCGGCGCGCTACAGCACCCACAGCATTCCCAACTCGATACCGTTGTGCTATGGAGCGCCCGATGAGCCAGCCCAGTTGCTACTACTGTCAGACCAGCGTACAACTGCACGCGCCTACCTGCCCTACGTGCCAACAAATGCTGATGCTCCGTGGCCGCGGTGCGCTCACCTTCTCGCCCGATGGCGCGCTGCTCTGCGCGGGCTACGACAACGGCGCAGTCACGATGTGACGCACCAGCAAACCCTGATCTCCTACGACGCCCAAAGCAAGATTGTGCTGTGGGAGCCAGAAATGTAACCCACTACAATCGAAACGCAGTCGATGTTGCTGACGCAAAAGGCGCAGCCTCAAGGGCAGCGCCCGTGGTCATGCTTCGGCTTTGGAGTGCCATCCAGCGCGACGGGCACAGGGCTACAGGTAACTACCGCAGCGTGGTCCGTTCGCGCAGCGCCGCGCGCACCCGCCAAGCCCCACCAACTCACCCGCCGTACCGATGAATACGCTGTTCATCGCCGCTTTCGCGTAGTCGCTTGGCCCGCGCTGCCACCTCGCGCACGATCGTCGGCTTATCGAGCGTGAGCAACTGCCGCTGCCGCATCAACACGCGCCCATTCACCATCACCGTATCAACATCGCTGGCTCGGGCCGAATACACCAACGCCGCCACCAGATCGTGCAACGGCTGCATATGCGCGCCATCGAGCCGCACCAGCGTCACATCGGCCAAAAACCCGGTTGCCAATCGTCCAAGTTCTTCAGCGCGTCCCAGTGCCCTCGCGCCGCCCAACGACGACAGGCTCAGCGCAAGGCCTGCCGGCAACTTCCGTGCATCCTGCTGGGTGTGCTTCTGCATCAGCGCCGTCAACCGCGTCTGCTCCAAGATATCGAGCGTATTGTTGCTTGCAGCCCCGTCGCTGCCCAAACCCACAGGCACTCCCGCCTCCAACATCGCCGTGATCGGCGCGATGCCCTCCGCCAGCTTCAAAAATGTCTTTGGGCAATGCGCCACGCCCACATTGTGCTCGGCCAGGAGCTTCACATCCTCGGGTGTCGCGTGGGTGGCGTGCGCGCACAGGAGCGGCCCGTTCATCAGGCCCACCTGCTCCAGCAAGCGGATCGGCGTGACGCCGTGCTGCCCGATACTAGCTCGCACCTGCTCGGCGGTCTCCGACACGTGGATATGGCAGCGCAAGCCCAAGCGCTGCGCCTCACTCGCCACCTCGCGCAAGAACGGAGCCGGACAAGTGTACGGCGCGTGCGGCCCGAACCATGTGCGTATGCGCCCTTCGGCAGCACCATGCCAGCGCGCCGCGAACTCACCCGCCGCGTTCAACTCGATGCTGGGGTCCTGCCCAAACATCGTCCAAGCCAATTCGCCACGCAACCCGCTGGCCGCAAACGCCTCAGCCACCTGATCGGTGCCGAAATAGTGATCGGCGATCGTCGTCACCCCGCTCTCGATCGACTCGACCGCCGCCAGCAGCGTGCCCCAATAGATGTCCTCGGGCGTCAGATGGCTCTCCATCGCCCAAATGTAATCGTTGAACCACACATCGATCGGCACATCCTCAGCGGAGCCGCGAAACAGCGTCATCGCGCTATGTGCGTGGCTATTGATCAGCCCAGGAAGCGTCACCAGTTCACCACCATCGATCCGCTCACGCGCTGCATCGGCACCCCATTTGCCAGTCGGCTGCACATCCACAATGTGCAGGCCAGTGATCGCCACATCGTAGCCATACAGAACATCCAGACCAGTATCACTCGGATCAATCACCGTCGTGTTCTGAATCAGCAGATCAACCATGTTGCCCTCCATATGCGCTACAAACGCCAATGGGATGTCGTGCCGCGACTCGCCGCTACAGCGTATCACATACCCTCATATGTCTCAAACCCACTGCACAAATGATGAACATTCAATCTGTGAACACTTCAGACACATAGGAGAGGCTTATAGTTTCCTTATCCTTCCTTCAAACTTCCTGAAAGAGTCTATCCTATACTAAAGCCAGACAATAAGTGCATGCTCCTGTTCACCGCCCAAATGAGGATGGTCTGTTATCAGAGTATGCAAACAGGTGAACGATGAAAAAAGTACCGATACTTATCGTAAACAGCGTGCTCGTGGCGATCCTAGCGGCTTGTGGCGCAAGCCCCAGCGCGCCGAACAGCGCGATCTCGCAACCCAGCGCCACCAGTGCGCCTGCACCAACAGCCATACCAACCACCGTGCCCGATGTGCTCGCCGAAAAAAGCGAGACGCACTACAACGAGGCTGAGGAACCGACCGCAGAAGTCGACCCGATCACCACCATTCTTCTCGAAGGGGATAGCATCTCGGTTGAAGGAGAGGGCGTGAAGGTGGATGGCACCACCGCCACCATCACCGCTGCAGGGCACTACCAACTCAGCGGCGATCTCGATAATGGCCAGATTCTCGTCGATACGAACGATAAGGCGCTGGTGCAACTGGAGTTGAACGGCGTAGCGATCACCAATCCCAACGGCGCGCCCATTGCGGTGCTCGATGCCGAAGAAGTGCTGATCACCTTGGCCGAAGGCAGCGAAAACTTCCTCACCGATGGCGAGACCTACGAATTTCTGCTGCCCGAGGACGAGGAACCCAACGCCGCCCTCTTTAGCAAAGCCGACCTGACCATCGCGGGCACTGGCGAATTGACCGTGCAGGCCAACTTCAACGATGCCATCGCCAGCAAGGACGGCCTCGTGATCGCTAGCGGCACCATCAACGTGCAAGCCGCCGACGACGGCATTCGCGGTAAAGACTACCTGATCATCAAATCGGGCACCTTCAACATCACCGCAGGCGGCGACGGCCTGAAATCCGACGAGGCCGATGATCCCGCCAGGGGCTACATCCTGATCGAGGACGGCACGCTGAACATCATCGCGGGCGGCGACGGCATCCAAGCCGAAACCGATGTCGCGATCGCCAACGGCACGCTCACCATCACCACGGCGAACGGCCACACCTCGCCGGTCGCCGACACTGTGTCGGCCAAGGCGCTCAAAGCCAAATCGGCGATCACCATCGACGGCGGTGCATTCACCATCGACGCCGCCGACGACGCGCTGCACAGCAACAACAGCCTGACGATCAACAACGGCACCTTCGAGATCGCCACCGGAGACGATGGCATCCACGCCGACGCCTCTGTGACGATCAACGGCGGCACCATCGCCATCAACGCCTCCTACGAGGGCATCGAGAGCGCGTCGCTAACCATCAACGACGGCGACATTCGCGTTGTCTCCGCCGACGATGCGCTGAACGCGGCGGGAGCTGGAGCACTCAACGGCAACCCGGGCGGAGCGCCAGGGCGTGGCCCGCGCAACGACGGCTCGTGGCTCGCCATCAACGGCGGGCGCATCCTACTCGACTCCAGCGGCGATGGACTCGACTCGAACGGCAACGTGAGCATGACGAACGGCACGCTGATCATCCACGGCACCACGCAGCGTATGAACAGCGCGGTGGACTACGACGGCTCATTCGCGATCAGCGGCGGCCTGCTGGTCGCGGTCGGCAGTTCGGGCATGTCGCAGACCGCCGACGAGAGCTCGACGCAGAATGCGCTGTTGGTTAACTTCGACACGCCAAAGGAGGCGGGCACGCTGATCAACCTGCAAAACGAAGCGGGCGAATCGATCCTGACCTTCGAGCCGCGCAAGTCCTTCCAATCGCTCTCGTTCTCATCGCCAAGCATGACCAACGGCAACTACACGCTCTACTTGGGCGGGAGCGCCAGCGGCACCAACCAGGACGGCCTGTTCATCGACGGGAACTACACACCCGGCACCAAATACGCCGATCTCACCGTATCGAGCGTGGTGACACGCCACGGCAACATGAGTCGATTCGGGCGGTAATCCCCTCATCATTTCGCCTCTCACGACACAGACGGCTCATCTGAGCCGTCTGTATTTATGCGCGCCGTCGATGCCACCCAAATCACCAAGTACCCAAGCGAATGAAGCATCGTGCTCACGTGCAATCGCGCAAACCAGATTTGGTATCATACACACGAAAAGCTCTACACTAGAACGATAGGCAACAGAATGCAACAACTCCCAGCACTCCTCCAGTGGATCAAGCGCGAAGTGCTGCTCAATCCGCTGGTGCTCCTTGTTATCGCAGTCGTATCGGGCGGCATCGGCATCATGATCCTGCTCGATTCCCCGACCTATCTGCAGCGGGCCACCATCGCCGAACAGTTGCCGAGCCTCAGCGCCGCCAACCTAGAGGACGCACCGCTTGGGCAGCGCATGGCGCTCGAAGGCGTGGTGAGCGAACGCAACCCGCAGATCAATGGCGCGTTCGTGGCATACATCCACGAAGCGTATCAGAGCAGACTCCGCATTTTGGGAGCCTCGCAGCCGGAATGGCAGACCGTGGAGCAGCAGACGCCAGCGTTGTGGATCAACGTGTCGGATGGCGATATTCGGCTTGCCAACGAGGATTATGTGATCGATCGCACCGCCACCACCCGTGAGGATAGCGAGCCAACCTTCACCAATGGCTCCACCCGCACCCGTGGCTTCGTGCACAACGACCCGATCCTCGTGATCGGCGCGATCGATGAGCAGGATGGCCAACGCACGTTCAAGGCCAACCTCGTCTACGCTGGCAGCCGCGCCGAATATCTAGCCGACTTACGCGCAACCGCCGAGCGTAGCCTGCCAATCGGTGTCGTGCTGCTGCTGATCGCTGGCGTCGCGATGTGGCTGGGCGTCCGCGAAACGCGGCGCTTCCTGCACGAACTCAATCAGCAGCAGGCCGAAGAAGCTGCCCAGCGAGAAGCGCAACGGGCAGCACAACAAGCCCGACGCGAAGCAGCGCAGGCTCGTTGGCAGGCGGAACAGGAAACACGGAAAGCGCGCCAATCGCGGCGGGGCAAACGGCGCTAATCGGCGTGGAACAACTCACGCATCGTCGTCCACCATTCGCCCTCAACGCGATCGGGCATGGGGTCTTGCATTGGGTCTGTCAAGCTCAGCCACTCGCGCACCTTGGGGTGAATGGCAATGTGCGCCATATCCGAGGCGTAATCGTCGCCGACATACTCAAAATAGGTGAAAAGGAGGTTTTGGTACCGGAATATCGAATAATTTCGCATATTATGTTTGCGGAACGTTTCGAGTACCTCCGGCCACACATTGGCGATTAAATGTTCGTAAGCCGTGATTTGTTCGGGTTTCAGTGCGATAATTTGACCGTAACGTTTCATTGAAATCTCTTTCTAACGAAATTCAATACTGCACACTTGCACTACCTCACTCGACCCATCATATCATTGCGCGGTAAGCCAAACAGGTGACCTACTGCGACAATGTCGTCGTCCCGCCTCGCTCTAACTCTTTCAGGCGGGTTTCGGCGCGCTCTAGGATACTCTGCGGCAGGCCCGCCATCCGCGCGACACTGATGCCGAACGAGCCTGCTGCCACGCCCGGCTCCATGGTATGGAGGAAGATCAACTTGTCGCCGTGTTGTTGCACACTCATTTGATAACACGCGATCCCGGGCAGCCTACCGATCGTGTGAGCGAGGTGATGGTAGTGCGTAGCGAATAAGCCACGGCACCCGACTCGATCGTGCAGGTGCTCGACGATTGCTTCAGCAAGCGCCATTCCATCGTATGTCGCAGTACCTCGCCCAACCTCATCGAGCACCACCAAGCTATCGGCGGTGGCCTGATGCACGATCGTCGCCACTTCGCTCATCTCGACCAGGAAGGTGCTGCGACCACTCGCGATATCTTCGGCAGCGCCGATCCGCGTAAAGATGCGGTCGTACAAGCCCAGCGTCATCGAATCAGCGGGGACGAACGAACCCATCTGCGCCAACACCACACACAGCGCCACCATGCGCATCAGAGTCGATTTGCCCGACATGTTCGGGCCAGTCAGCACGATCAGCCGCGTGGTGTCATCGAGGTGAACCGACGAGGGGATGTAGCCATCGACCGTGCGACTCACCACGGGATGCCGCCCGTTCTCGATCGTCAGCACGCGCTCGTTCACCAACTGCGGGCGCGTCCACCGCTCGCGCAACGCCACCACCGCCAAGGTGGTCAGCACATCGATCTGGGCGAGGTGCTGGGCCAGCAGTTGCAACTGTGGGCCGTGCGCGGCGATCTGCTGCCAGAGCCGATGCCAAGCCGCTTGCTCCACATCGATTCGCTGCGATTCGATATCAACCAGTTCGTCGGAGAGTTGGCGCAGGCGGTCGGTCACGTATTGCTCTTTGCCTTTGGCGATGCGGGTCCAATCGGCGGGGACGCGGCGCGCATCGCTGCTCGACAGAGTGAGCATCATCTGGCGGGTGCGGGTGTCGCGCTTGGCCTGCAACGAGCGGATGCCCGTCGTCATCACCAACTCATCGATCAGCTGCTCGATCGTCGCGAAGATGTCCTGCTCGCGCACCAGCAACGCATCGAGTTCGGTATCCCACCCCGCCGCCAGCAGTTCGCCGGAATCCGACTCGCTACGCACCACTACGGTGTTGCGGGGCGCAGGCACTAACGCCTGTTCCAGCAACCGCGTCAGATCGCTCGGCGGCGCGTAATTGTTGATGCCAAGCCCGCCGAGTTGCTCCAGCGGGGGAGCGATCGCCTCGGCGGCACGGAGCGCATCGCGCAGCCGCACGACATCACGGGGTGTGGCGCGCTCGGGGCCAACCAGCAGCCGATTGGCGATCCGCTCGATATCGCCGATGCCACCCAAGTGCGAGCGAATCTCCTCGCGCTCCAGCGACGATTCGAGGCAGGCGCTGATCGCGTTGTAGCGTGTGTTGAGCAGATCGGGGTTGCGCAAACCCTGCGTGAGCCAGGTGCGCAGCAAGCGCCCACCCATCGGCGTGCGGGTCTGATCCAGCACCGAGAGCAGCGAGCCATACGAGGAACCATCCGGCCCCACCAGAATATCGAGCGTGCGGCGCGTGGTGGCATCCATCTGCAACAATTGGCTGCCGCCACCCACGCGGATGCTCTCAAGCCGAGCGATCGCGGGGAACCTGTTCCACTGCAAGTAGCGCAGCACCACGCCAGCCACCCGCACCGCATCGGGGTGCTGCTCAAGGCCGAACGGACGCAGATCGTTGGTGTGGAAGTGCGACTGCAAGGCATCCTGGCTGCTCTCGGCGCTGAACCACCAACTGGGCAGCGGCGACATCCGCCCGACATGGTAGCTATCGGCGATCTTCAACTCGTCGCAGAGCGCGAGGTGGCGCTGGATGCGCTCGCCCTCCAGCCGCGTAATGCCGCTGGCGGTGCCCAAGCGGCTGATCGTCTCGCGAGGCAGGCTCTGATCGTACAGCAGTTCGGCGGGGGTGACGCGCGCCAACTCGTCCATCAGGCGGTCGTGCGCCTCGGGGCCAGCCCAATCCTGGCACCAGAACGCGCCCGTGGAGACATCGGCTAGCGCCAGCGCGGCCCGCTCGTGGCTCAGGTAGACGGCGGCCAACAGGCGGCGCTGTTCATCGAGCAAATCCTCATCAAAGATGGTGCCGGGCGTGATCACCTCGGCCAGTTGGCGGGCCTTGATGGTGCCCTCGCGCTCGCCCTCAACCTCGCGGCCCATCGCCACGCGGTAGCCCATCCGCAGCAGGCGGGCCAAGTGTTCGCGCTCGCTGCCGATCGTGATGCCCGTCATCGCCAGCATCAGCGGTTGGCCGTTGCGGCCCGTCATCAGCGGCTTCTCGGCCACCCGCAGGTCGAGCAGGCGACCCAGCAACTTAGCGGCCTCGCCGTAGACCTCGAAGAACTTGCCGTTCTGCATCCAGACCAGCGCATCCGGGCGTTCAAGCTCGATCCTGGCGAACTGGACGAGGATATCGCTGGCTTCCACTCCGCCGTAGCGCGCCCGAAGCACTCGCTGGATATCGTATGTCTGCATGCCGAACAAACTTCCCTTCTTTTCGAGCTTCCGCGTGAGCTATCAAAACAGAGAAAACGAATACAGCGGCCCATGGTGTACACAAATGCGCACCATGGGCCGAGAGAAGCGAACCGAATGGTTTAGAACAGCATGGCCCCGGCTTCGCGACCGAGTTGGCGCAGACGGTCGCTCAACGGCTTGCGGCCATCCTTCTCGAACTGATCGGCCAATTCGTTCAGGCGCTTCACCAGTTCCGGCTTGATCATCGCCACATTCTGCCGCAGCAGCTTCGTAGCATCCTGAGGCGTCTCGGCTTGGAGCAGATCGTTAATGAAGCGATCCTCGGGCGAAAGCGCCTCCTGCGCGATCTGGATGGCTAACTCGCGAATCTTGACGAGGCGCTCGACGGCATCGCGCGCGCCAGCCCGCTCGGCAGCGCCCATGTTCGCATCCAGCACCAGCATAAAGGCTTCGTTGATCATATCGGGCTGCGAACGCATCAGCGCTTCGGGATCATCGGCCTCCAGCACCGACTGAAGCACCTTCGCGCCCGCCTCGAACAGTTCCTGCGCCTGTCGATCCATGCGCTCGACCAATTCGAGGATTTGCGAGCGGCGCTTGGTGAGATGCTCGGCGGTAGCCGTATCGCCGCTCTGCTCAGCGGCATCGATGCGCTTGGTCAGCGCCTCGTAGAACGCGTAATCGATCAACGGGCGCAGCTCGGCGATCGTCTCTTCGAGTTGGCTATCATCGACATTCGCCAGCCGATCGACCACCTCATCCACGGGAAGATCCTCGGCAGCCTCGGGCAGCTCGCCCTCAAAGCCGCTCAACTCGACCAGCTTATCGCGCAGTGTGCGCAACATCTGCGCCGAGTCCTCGCGGCCCGACTGAGCGCTCGCCTCGATAAACGCGTTGAGTGTGCCGAAAAATTCCTGATCGAGCAACGCCTTCTGCTCGTTAACCAGAGCAGCCAGTTGCTCCTCGCCCTGCTCAAACGCCTCGGCCATACGACTGATCAGCTCAACACGAGTGCGCTGCGCCTCGACCATCTCGCGCGAGATGCCATCGGCTTCGAGCACAGCCTCGATCAGTGAGTTGAGCGTAAGAAAGCGCTTTGGCGCTAGTAAGTAGCCCTTGGCAGCATCGGCGGGCAGCGTGCGCATAATCATGCTTGTCGCCTCACCGATAAAGCGTTCCTGCTCCTCTGGCCGAGCGTTCAGTTGCTGCGGGAAGTGAATGAGGAAGAGTTGCTTTTCGGGATCGTGATACAGCAAGGGCGCAGCAATCATTGCAGGAGTGCCACAATTCGGGCAGACTGCAACATTCAGTTGGCCGGCGAGTAGGTAGTTTTTGAGCTCGGGCTGAACCCCGACATCAACGAGCGTAAACACCTGAGCACGCATTGGGTTGCGGCAATTAGGGCAGGTGAGCTGAATGACCTGTGGCGGAGTTGCAGCCATGATCAAACACTATCCTTTCCGAACAGAGCGCGCCGGAGAGCCGGCGCGCGATTAGCACAATCTCATAGACGATCATTATACCACACTCATCTTGAGCATTGCGCTTAGAAACGCGCAGCATACAGCATCCCACAGCAGCAGTTAGGCACTCTGCACAACCTGTAACATCAGGAGCACATTGCCAAAATCGCACCACATACGTTCAAACCAAGGCGCAGTTTCAGATGTTGGAATCAAATACGCAGGGTTGCCACAACGACAACCCTGCGCTATGCTACCAGCGGAAATCTTCACTTCAAACCATATCCTCAGCAGTTCGCCAGACGTGAACGAAGGAGCGAGCCATGCATCAGGAAGCTGAAAACCCTCTGTATGAACTGATCTACGACGTCGTTGCGCAAGTGCCGTTCGGCATAGTGGCAACCTATGGCGATATCGCTTTCATCGTTGGGCGGGGCTGCGACGCTCGCTTAGTGGGCGCTGCAATGGGCGCTCTCCCTGCAAACCGTACCGATGTGCCGTGGCAACGCATCGTAGCAAAAGGCGGGGCGATCAGTACACGGGGGCTCCAACAGCGCGACCTGCTGGAGGCAGAGAACGTGGCCTTCGATGCTCAGGGACGAGTTATAATGGCACGGCACCACTGGCAAGGACCATCGGCTGAGTGGGCTTCATCACGCGGCATGCACGTGCTCCCACCGCGCGAAGAGCTTGAACAGCAGCGTCTCTTCTAATCTTGGAAGAAACACAGATTCACAACCCGTTGTGCTTGACGAAGCCGATCTTCGAGCCGTTTTCGCTCGCTGACCTCTTGGTCGATCAGCAGGGCACAAGGTTCGCCGTTCAAATCGATCAACTCGGCAGAGATCACGCCAACGGTCAATTCACCCGATTTCCGCCGAATAATATACTCAAATTCGCGCACACTCCCTTTATTGCGCAGCCCTTCGATGAAGCTTGAACGATCGGCGGGCTTGGCCCACATCTTCAGTTCGACCGAGGCGCGGCCCACCAGTTCATCGCGGGAGTAGCCGCTGAGATGCAGCCAAGCATCGTTGGCATCCACATAGCGACCATCGCTCAGGCGAGTGATGAACATTGGGCGAAGATTGGTGTGGAACGCCTGATCGAAGCGCGTGGAGCCCTGCGACGAGCGCTTCTTCGAGCCTCTCACCTCTTCCTGATGAAGCTCGGTGACATCGTTGCCAGCGATCAGCAGGCACGAGCGCCCCTCAAACTCGATCGCCTCGGCGGAGACCAACAACTTCCGCACATCGCCGTTCTTAGTGCGGCACCCCACTTCGCAGCTATAGGTCGAGCTGAGGTTTTGGAAGCGACCGATCAGCAGCGAGCGGTCGGCGAGGCTGGCCCACACGCCGAGCTTATGCATCGGGCGACCGATCACCTCATCGCGGGTGTAGCCGGTGATCGCAAGGAAATAATCGTTCACGGCCAGCGTATCGCCATCACGCATCGTGATGATCAGCAGCGCAACGGGGATGGCGTTGAACGCCTGCATAAAGCGGCGCTCGGCAAAGCGCAGCGATGTTTCGGCATAGCGGCGCGCTACACGCTCGGCAGATTCGCGCATTGCGCGGCGCACGCTGGAGGGCAACCGAGCCAGACGCTGCTTCGAGAGACATTCGGTGGCACCACGCCGCAGGGCGTCGATAATAGCATCCTCGCTCAGCGTATTGACCAGCAGGATAAATGGCGTATCGGGGCAACGGTCCTGCGCGATCGACAGCGCCGTGAAACAATTAAAAATGACCAAATAATCGTCGCAGAGGATCAGGTCGATATTTTGCTGCAGTAGTGTCGTTTGAAACTCGATCCGCGTAGCAACCTGAGTGATTTGGCACTCCAAACCATCCTCAGCGAGCACCGAACGAATCATTTCACTATCACTTGGATTATCGCTAAGATATAGGATGCGAATAACGTCACTCATACCAATTCCCCTTAACACCTTTCCTAACGAAGCCTAAAAATCGCCGGATAATGAACATTGCAGCCACCGACAAGGATCACAGCGAGGTCTCGCTTACCCAACAATTGCGGCCATTCAACTTCGCCTGGTATAGAGCAGTATCGGCCCGCTTCAACAACGTATCGGCAGTATCACCGGGCCGATACGTCGCCACACCAAAACTTGCTGTCACACTGCCAATATGATCGTGTGGTATTTGCGACATCGCGTATCGCAGCCGCTCGGCTAAGTGCTCTGCCTGGAGCAAATCGGTCGCTGGAGCGATGACCATAAACTCCTCACCTCCCCAGCGGCCAAAGGTATCGTTCTGGCGCAACGATTTCGCGAGGGAGCGGGCCACTCGGCTCAGCACAAGGTCGCCACAATCGTGACCGTAACGATCGTTGATCTGCTTGAAGTGATCAATATCAAACATAATGATCGAAAATGTGTCATTCAAGCTATTATTCTGAGCGATCGCCTCCTGAATCATATCGCCAAGATAACGGCGGTTGTAAATATTCGTCAGATCATCGACATACGCTGCAACTGATATCATCTTGGCAAATGCGACGGTCTTGATATACTTTTCGCGAAATATAGCAATAACCGACAAAATAGGAATGTAGAACACACTCCAGACACATCCTCGCACGAGAACATAAAACGTCGAGGTATTGAGAAGTTCGTAGCCATTTTGGGCGATCGAAATCGACAGATAAAAAAGGAGCCCCAAATAAACCATCAAAGAAACGATCAAACCCATCCGCAGATCAAAGGCCAGCAACGCGATTCCGTACACCAACAACAGCCACTCCGGCGTGGCAGAGATGCGGATGAATCCCTTCGGCTCCAGCGGCATCACATACACAATGGCATAGATATAATTCAACAAATAGAGAAAAAGTACAAATAACGCGATATACTCTAATTTTGATCTGCTCAATGAACCAGCAAATAGAAAAGTCACAGCCATAAAACAGATCGTCAACGAAAGTGGATATGTAACACGATCGAATGGCAACAACGATCGGCGAAACGACTCATTCAGCCACTCGAGGGCATACATCACCATACTAACAACCACGATCGTTCTCAGTAACACCAATTTAATAATGGAAAGCGAAGGGTTTGAGATCATCGCCTGTTTTTTATCCAATTGATTTGTGTAGATGCTTGAAATGTACATAACCAACCTTCCAACCTATACACTCCATGTATTACTTCTTTACAAGTAAGTCGTGTCGGAAATCGATCGAAGAAATACTCAGTTATCATAGTTGGAGGTTCTACTCGAGAGGAGTTTCGAACCCACGCTTTCCCTTCGTACCGCATTGACTACAACCACCATCCAATGCTCTTTGGAGAGGTATGTCAGCAGGCCCCTAGAGAAAGGGACCTTTTCTACACATAGGATACTTGATGCGTTATGTGATTGCTATGGGGAATTGCCTCTCTGGATATGGGGGAAAACCTACCCAACATATGGGGGTTTGACCTGCCTTGATTGGGGAAAATTCAAAAGACAGGCCCTTACAACGAGGAAAAGCGAGGAAAGGAGTGACAGAGCGTTAAGAATCGGGGGCGATCATGCCTGCGCGGATGGCGTAGCGAACAAGGCCAGCTACATCGTGGATATCAAGTCGCTCCATCAACTGTGCGCGGTGCTTCTCGGCAGTTTTAATACTAATGCCCATCTGTCGGGCGATCTCTTGAGTTGTTTGGCCCTCCGCGATCAGGCGTAGCGTTTCGCGCTGGCGCTGGCTCAGCTGCTCCAACGGATCGTTGCTAGCTTGGCGCACAAACCCGGCCACCACCTGTGTCGAAATCGCGGGGCTGAGGTAGGTATCGCCGCGGATCACGGCCTTCAGCGCCAACCCTAGCTCGACAGTATCCGCATCCTTGAGAACATAGGCCACCGCACCCGCACGCAGCGCCTGCAAAACATACTCTTTATTGGCGTGCATCGAAAGGATCACGACGCGCACATCGGGCTGTTCGGATGCCAATCGAGCCGTTACCTCCAAGCCGCTCATACCCGCCATAGTAATATCGAGCAGTGCCACATCCGGCTGATAGGTATTGATCAAATGCAATGCCTCAATACCGTTACCGGCCTCCGCAACCACTTCGACCCAATCTAAATCATCGAGCAGTGCGCGAATACCTGCTCGAAACAACGTATGATCATCAGCGAGCACTAAACGAATTGAGCTCATACACCTCTCCTTATGACTTAGGTTGATCGTCGAGACTCGGCAAAGGCAACCGTACCCACAACGATGTCCCCATATTTGGCGTTGAATCGATCATCAAACTTCCGCCAGCAAGCGCCACACGTTCGCGCATACCCAACAAGCCGCCACTGCTGCCACGAGCCGCTCGCTCCTGCGCCGCCCGCACATCAAACCCAATCCCATCGTCGCGAATCCGCATATGAAGCGTCTGCTGGTCCTGCCACAGATCGATCGTCACATGCTGCGCTTGTGCGTGTCGAACAATATTATGTAAAGCTTCCTGTGCCACGCGGAAACAGGCTGTCTCTAGATCGAGCGGCAGACGCGCACCATCGAGCTGAGAGCGCACCTCGATATCCCAATCGGCCCACTCGCCCTGCCGTTCGACATACCACTGCAGTGTCGCGGCCAAGCCGAGATCATCGAGCATCGAGGGGCGCAGGTCCAGCGCCAGGGTGCGCACGCGCTGCAATGTCTCCTCGATGATGCCCAAGCTCTGCGATAGGCGCGGCGCCAGTTCGGTGGTCTGCGCCAGGCGTTGCACCGCCCGCACATTCATCTTAATCAGCGCCAGCGCTTGGCCGATCTCATCGTGCAGCTCCCGTGCGATGCGCGCCCGCTCTTGTTCTTGCGCGTCCATAAGCTGTTGAGCGTACTGCCGCAACTGCCCCTCGGCGCGCATCCGCTCCATAAACTGGCCGATCTGACTGCTGATGCTCTCCAGAGTCGTGCGCAAATCGGGATCGCGGGGCGAGATGGTAGTATTGTAGAATGCCAGGATTGCCAGCACATTACCCGCCCGGATCGGCAGGGCGATCGCATCACGCAGGCCCGCCGCCTCGGCCAGCGCAGCCCGCTCGCTGTTCGTCGGCTGATCGATATTGGTCACCCACACAAACTGATCGGCCTTCCAAGCGCGATAGGTTACCTCGCCCTCGGCAAGTTGCATCGTCTCGCCTGCCTCCACAAACGCCTTCGCCGCCGCCGAGGAGACGTGCCATGCCGACTCCCAGATCAGCGTCTGCAGATCGGAATCGACGCGCCACAGTTCGCCGACCTGCCACCCGGCATTGATGCAGATCGCCTGCAAGAAGCGCGGGGTGGCCTCGGCCCGGCTGCGCGACTCGGCGGTGATACGCGTCACGGCCAGTTGCAGCGATTGCAGTTGCTCAGCGCGCTTATGCTGCGTGATATCGCGAATCGCACCGCGCACACCCACTTGGTGGCCAGCCTCATCGTAGAGCGGCCCCCACGAAGCCTGCACCCACACAAATTCACCGTCTTTGGTGAGCAGACGCGACTCGACCTCCGAGAAGCGGCGGCCCTCGAAGATCTTCTTCCACATCCGCTTCATCAGCGGCTCATCGTTCGGGTGGTGGCGCAGCATCTGCATAGCGTGAAGTTCGCTGATCGAATAGCCGAGCATACGCACAACCGCCGGGTTCACATACACCAACTGCTGATCCATATCGTAGGCCAGAATAAGGTCGGTGGTATTCTCGGCGATCAGGCGCAGGCGGCGTTCCGATTCTTGCAGCGCGGCCTGCGCCTCCTGGCGAGCGCGCAACTCATCGCGGATGGAGGCGTACAACTGCGCGTGCTCCATTGCTAAGGCCACATATGCCACAAACGGCTGCACTAAATCGAACTCATCGTTCGTAAAACCAGGGTCATGCTTACGGCCCACCACAAAGACGCCAAACGTGCGGCCTTGGGCCATCAGCGGGACGCAGATCATATGATCCTTGTTGATCTGCGTGCCCTCGAAGTAGAACGAGCGCGGGTCGTGTTGGGCGTCGTTCACCCACTCCGCAACACCAGAGCGCACCACTGAACCAATGATACCTTGATTGGAAGGCATCGTGTAGTTGGGGTAATGTTCCGGCTCCGCATCGCTTGAAAAGATCAATTCAAGCGTCTGCTGCGCGGTATTCAGTTGATAGATCGACAAATACTCGTAATCGAGCATCTCGCTCAACAGTTCACGGACCCGACGATGGATCTCCGCCAGATCGAGGCTCGATAAGACCAGCCGCGAGACATCGATCAAGCGCTCGCGTTGCGCGGCCAAGGAGGCGGCTGCCTCTTCGGCGCGTCGGCGCTCGGCCAATTCGTCCTGCGCCGCTTGGTACAGTTGAGCGTGATCCAGAGCAATCGCAGCGAGGCCCGCAAACCGTGCGATCACTTCGAGCTGTGTCACCGTAAAACTCTTACCCACTTCGCTCTGCACCAACCCCAACACACCGATGACCCGTTGGCCAGCCTTCAATGGCACAGCGATGATCGCGTGGATATGCTTTGGAGACTGTTCGGCCTGCTGAGACCACGTTTGATAATCATCGACCAGGATCGGTTGGCCGGAGCGCCACACCGTGCGCAACACATCGCCGCACATTTGTGGGTGCTGTTCACCCAACCACACAAACGTGTCGTTTTCGAGTTGGCCCGCCAGCACCACTTGGTTCGGCAGCAACAGATCGATGAAGCCGATCGGCGCGCCCACCAACTCCGCGGTGCGCAACACAATCGACTCTAACAGCGGTTCAAGATCGAGGCGATTCAATAACGAGAGGGCTAATTCGTGCATTGAATTAAAATACTGGTTCTGCCGACGCAGCGATTCCTCGCTCGAGCGCAGGTGGCGTTGCAATGCCCGATTGTTGAGCGCGATCTCAATCGTCGAACGTAGCGAGCCCTCCTCAAACGGCTTGAGCAAATAGCCTAGAGGCTGGGTCTCCTTCGCCCGCTCGATCGTCGCTTCATCGGAATAGGCTGTCAAGAACACCGTTGGGATATCGCAGGTGAGCCGAATCTGTTGAGCGGCGGTAATTCCATCGATCGGCCCTTTCAGCATGATATCCATCAGGATCAGGTCGGGGCGGGTTTCTGCGGCACGAAGTATTGCTTCAGCACCAGTCGATGCAATGGGCGGTACGTGATAGCCAAAGCTCTCTAAACGGCGTTTGAGATCGAGCGCGGTGATTCGTTCGTCCTCAACCACCATAATAACAGGTACATCGGCTGCAACCGCTCGCATAGTCATACAACTTCCTCAAAGATACAACATGTTGCACATTAGCCCTGCAACGCTCACCATCACTCTGACACTGTCGATTCAACGTTCCGGAAGCGCACAATTACGGCAGTCCCATGATCAGAGCTAATCTCAAGCGTTCCACCGATCTGCTCAACGAGTTCGCGAACCAACACGAGCCCCAGATGCCCAGGCCGCTCGATTAAGGCTTCATCGCTCACACCAATGCCATTATCCTCAACAGTTAACCGATACTTCCCATCGGCCTCCTGTTGAAAGTGGATCAATATTTGACCGGTATTGGAGTCTGGAAAGGCGTGCCGTAGCGCGTTCGCAACAAGTTCGTTGATGAGCAGGCCACACGACACTGCAATATTGATACCAAGCGAAATACCTGCCGAATCGATCTGACAGATGATCGTCTCATCATCGACGCCATGGGCTTGATATAACGCCGCCACGAGATCGCGGGTGTATTCGGCAAAGTTGATCTCTTCGAGGTTATTGAAGCGGTACAGCCGCTGATGGATGAGCGCCATCGCCCGCACGCGGCTCTCGCTCGCCCGTAGCAGGTTGCGCGCTTCGGGGTCTTTGACGCCATCGGCCTGCAAACTGAACAGACTCGAGATCACTTGCAGGTTATTTTTGACGCGGTGATGGATCTCGCCCAACAATAACTCTTTCTCGGCCAAGGCGGCCATAATGCGGGCCTCGGCGCGGCGGCGCTCGGCGTTCTCGTGGCGCAGGTTGGTGTAGAGCCGCGCGTTCTCCAACGAGATCGCCGCCTGTGCGCCTAAGATCTGCAACATATCGAGACGATCGGGCGTGAACGCGCCAGCCATCAGCCGATTCTCGAGGTACAACACGCCCAATAGCTCGGCTTGGCGCATAATCGGCAGGCACAGCACCGATTTCGGGTCGCGGGTGATGCGGGCGAGATCTTCGGCGATCGGGCTCGACGCCCGCGACACATCGAGCACGAGCGCCTCGCGGGTGCGCTGCACGTAGGTGATAATCGACATCGGTAGGTCCGCCTCGTTCGGCACCAATTGCGAACTGGTATGCACCTGGATGCGTTGCCCCTCGACCCACGCTTCCGCATCGATCTGAAACTGGCGAGAGGAGATACAGCTGAGGAAAGCGCCATAATCGGCCCCCGCTTGCTCCATCGTCACCCGCATCAACGTATCAAGCAGCATATCGAGCGTCAATTCGCCCGAGATAGCCTGCGAGGCTTTGATCGAAGCGAATACATCGAGGCGATGTGCGGGAGTGGGTGGCTCCAGTTCCAGGATCGGCTTCTGATCCAATAGATGCGGGTTCTGCTCGGTGATCTGCCGAACCTTGCCATCTGCACCCCACAGCGCATAGCAGATATGCGCTTCGCGCAAGTAAGTTGCGGCGATCGTGGCAAACTTGCGTTTTTGGTAGAACCGCGCGGCAAACTCGTTTGCGAGCGCTTGGTGTTGCACAAAGCCGTAGGTGCGGGCGGACTCGATCGCCTGCTCATAGCTGCGCATCGCGACCAAATCGTCCTCGCGGATACGCGATAACTCGGCGGAGACGAGCGCAGCCGTGCAACCAAACGTCTCTTGGTTGCTCTCGGTCCACTCCATCAGTTGATCCAAGTAGCCCTGCAGCGTCTCAAGGTACTGCGCGCGCTCCTTGGGCGCGGCATCGTCGTAAATGCTCGCCAAGGCCAGCGCAGCGAAGTAAGTGTAGTTGTGCATCTCCTGAAAGCCCGCGATCGACCAGAGCAGCGGCTGAGCCTGAACAGCAGCGGCATGCGCCATTGCGAAATCGCCCATAATGCAGTGCGCCATCAACTTCGCGATGTAATAGCGGCAGATCACCAGAGGCATACGCTCGGGGGTGAAGGTCGCCTCGAAGTGATCCTCGCTGAAGGTATCGTCGTCGAGCTTGGTGGAGGTGTAGGTGAGACCCCGCAACAGTTTGGTGACCTGGATCACCGGGCGGATTAGATCGGCCACATCGTCGAATTTAACCTGTTGCACGAACGCAAGATGCTCTTGTGCTTCCTGCGCCACATCCTCAAGGAGCAGGCCAGTTGCCAGCACATTGGAAACAAGATAGTTGGAGCACATAGACGCGTAGGCTAACTCCCCATTCCGGATCAGCATTTGTAAAACATCGCGCTGCAGTGCGATCACCATGGAGAGCGGACGCACCCACAACGCGCTGAGGCCGCGGAAGTAGTGCACTTGCCCACGGTAACGGGCGCTGTTTAGGCGCACGCACAGGTCGTAGGCCACATTGGTAAAAGCGTACCCATCTTGATAGCGATGGAAGATCGACGACATCAAGTAACCAAAATGGCTGTACGCATGGATGGAATCTTCGGAATTGCCGTGCCGCAGGCTCAGCGCCACCATCCGGCAGACCCGCAGCGTGTAGAGGTTGCTATCTGTGTAGAACGACGCCGCATCGAGCACAGCCAATGCTCGCATCACCAGTTGGATCTGCGGATCTGTCAGTTCGGGCAGTTCGCTCAACTGCTCGATCGGGCGATCCCCCACCAGATCGAGCACCTCCTGATAGGCCGCCTGCACCATCTCATCACTAGGGTGGGCGGGGAGCACCACGCCCAGCTCGGTCAAGCTTTCGAGACCTGTATCGCGGGCCAGCGTTATCGCGCCCTGCGTCACATACAGGTAGATATTGAGCGCATAGGCCTGTACCCGATCCACGCTCGTTTTGGTGTGGCTGAAGATGATCTGCAGCAGTTGCTCGGCCAAAGCGAAGTTGCCCGATAAATACTCACACTCAGCGCGATACATGTACAAGTCGTAGGTGAGTTGATAGTCGGTCGTCCAACTGTTGGCCGCGAGCAGCATCATCCCTTCGGAGAGGTAGGTGCACGCCTCGGCGTAGGCGGTGGTGGCGCGAGCCTTGATGCCAGCGCGCAGATTCAACTCGGCCACTTTGTGGCGCTCATCGACATTCTGCAACATCGAGGCGCCCAAATTCAGGTGCGTCGTCACCGCAAAGAGTTGTTCTTCTAGCTCATCCTCTGCGAGATGCTCGTACAGCAGGCGACCGATGTGGGCGTGCAACTCCGCCAACTGCTCGGGTGGTGTGAGCGCGTACGCGGCCTCCTGCACACGGTCGTGCAGAAAGCGATACAGCGTGCCCCGCCGAATGATCAGGCCGACCTGCAGGGCGGGCCAGAGGTGCGCAGCCGTATCGGCGGGCGATTGCTGAGCCACCAGCGAGAGCGACGCGAGATCGAACTGATTGCCGAGCAGACCCGCCAATTGCAGCACGCGCTGCGTCTGTAACGGCAGGCGCTGCAACTCGCCGATCATCAACTCAACAACGTTCTCGGTGAACTGGCGGGCCTGCAACTCCTCTAAATTCCACACCCAGCACTGTTCTTCTGGATTGAAGCGCAGCATCCCATCCTGATACAGCGCGGTGACAAACTGGAAGAAGAAGAACGGATTACCGCGCGTTTTGGCGAACACCAGGCGCGCCAAAGGTGCGACATGCTTCTCGGGGTAATGCATCGTATCCGAGAGGATCTGCCGCACATGCTGCTCCTCAAGCGGCTGCAGCGTGATGGTCTTGGCCACGTGCCCCTGCGCGCACAACTCCTCGAGCATCGTCATCAATGGGTGCGTCGGGCCGACCTCGTTATCGCGGTACGCACCAATGATGAACAACTGGTTGCGCTCGCCGGGCAATGTCATCAAATTCGCTAATAACGTGAAACTGGCCGCGTCCATCCACTGCAGATCGTCCAAAAACAGCACCAGCGGATATTCCGAACTCGCAAACACGCTCACAAACTGCTGAAACACCAGGTGCAAACGATTCTGCGCCTCGGCGACGGGGAGTTCCTCGATCACGGGCTGCGAGCCAATGATCAGCGCTACCTGCGGGATCAGATCTATGATCAAGTACCCGTAGTCGCCGACCGCTTCCAAAATCTTCTGTCGCCAACGGGCGATCCGCGATTCGCTCTCCGTGAGCAACTGCTGGATTAGCGAGCGGAAGGCCATCACAATGGTGGCGTAGGGGATGCCGCGTTGGTATTGATCGAACTTGCCGCTGATAAAATAGCCTCGATGCTTGATGATCGGCTTGTGCAGTTCGGCCACCAGCGCCGATTTGCCGACGCCCGAGTAACCAGCAATCAGCATCAGGGAGGGCTGGCCGGTCTGCAGCACTTCCTCGAAGGATTCGAGCAAGAGTGCCACTTCTTTAGTACGCCCGTACAGTTGCTGCGGAAAGACCAAGCGGCCCGAGCGATCCTGCAAGCCAAGCGGGAAGGCGTCGATCTGCGCATGCACCGACAACTGCAGCCAGCACTGTTCGAGATCGTGGTACAGACCATTGGCGCTCTGGTAGCGCTCGTCTGCCGATTTCGCCAACAACTTCAGCACAATGTCGTTGACGATGGGCGGAATGCGAGGATTACACACGATCGGCGGGATGGGCCAGCGCGCAATATGGCAGTGCGCCCACTCCAGCGGGTCCATCGCCTGAAAGAGCGGGGAGTCGGTCAGCAGTTCGTAGAAGATCACACCAAGCGTGTAGAGATCGCTGCGCTCATCGGCGGGCCAACGCAGCCGACCAGTCTGCTCGGGGGCGAGATAGGCAGGCATCGGCTCCAATTTGGGCAGCGAGCTATCTTTCTCCGCAATCGCGTAGGAGCCTGGCACAAGGGATACCTCACTAGTCTGCGGATCGATCAGGATAGCGCGCGGCTGAAGATTCAGGTGAGCGAACCGATGCTCGTGAATGCGAGCCAGGAGTTTGGTCACACGAAGTGCAAACGGCAAAAATTGCTCAAGCTCCCATGGCTCGCCCGTGAGCGTCACAAGCGGCTCACCACGAAAGCCCGCCGTTACGACATGTGAGCCGTGATGTGGAGATACGCCCGCCATACGCTTCAATAGCACCTTTGCAATATGCCCGCCGTAACTAAACAACAAGTGAACAAGATGATGTGCGCAATTATTGCGCTACCATCATATTTCTTGTTAGTAGATAGATATTATACACCAGGATAGCACCAAACTGAGAGATTAAAACAAAAATCACTAAACAAGCAGTACACCCTGCGTTTAATAAACATCATAGAGCGTATATCATATATTTTTACTCTGAACACGTCTATCAAATTTTGGTTAAACACATACCCCAACAACAAAATACAGCCGACTAATCACCATTAATTGGGGCATCGACAAAATTGTATTCCAAAAATAGAGTATCGATCTTCTGAATAAAAGAGAAGATCGATACTACAGGAGAGAGGATCTACTGTGAGATCAACGTATCTCTATTTCTCACATACCGAACGGCTTGGTCAGCATATCAATGTTCTGAATTGTATAACAACATGTGATAGTTTGTGCATTGATTATTGGACAAACCAAGCAGATGAAACACAATAGAGCACACAACGCAGTGTTATACCACGCGAAGTGCCACTAACGTCATATCGTCGTGGGGCGGAATATCGCCAATAAAGGCGCTAATGTGATGCAGAATGGTATCAATCAGTTGAAGGGGAGGTAAAACGCCGTACTGCTGCACAAGTGCTTCTAGGCGCTCGAAGCCAAACAGTTCGCGAGCATCGTTATGAGCCTCGACAATCCCATCGGTGTAGAAGATCAGCAGATCGCCAGGTTCAAGGTCGAACTCGGCAGCCTCGTAGGCGACATTGGGGAGGATACCCAACGGAAGTTTTGGGCCGCCCACTTCGAGATACTCGACCAAGCCATTCGGGCGCCGACGCAGCGGGGCGAGTTGACCGCCGTTCGCCAGCGCGAGCCGCCGTTTCTGCACATCGAGCGTCGCGTAGGAGAGCGCCACAAACGAGCGCTGGGGCACATCATCGACGATCCAGCGGTTCGAGGCGTGCATCACCGCTTCGGGCAATTGATGGTTGCGCGCCTCCGAGCGCACGATCGAACGAGCGATCGCCATCAACATCGCCCCGGTGATGCTCTTGCCCGAAGCATCGCCCACAATCACAGCGAGATTCCGCGTGTGATTAGACGGCTGATGCTCAAGCACCACAAAATCGAAGAAATCGCCACCCGTCTCGCGAGCGGGCTGGCAGATCGCCGCCAACTCCAAGCCCTCGATCTGCGGCAACGAGCGGGGGAACAGGTTGCTCTGGATGCGCCGAGCGATCTCCAACTCCTGCTCCACATGCGTCACCGATTCCTCGTAGAGGCGGGCGTTCTCAAGGGCCACGGCAGCCTGATCGGCGAACGCCTGCGCGGCCTCCGCATCGCGCTCGGTGAAGCCGTTCGGTTGCCGCGAATCGATATTCAGCACGCCCAACAGCCGACCCTTCACCACCATCGGCACGCCCAACCACGAACGGATATTGTAGTGTTTAGGCACCTCGTGCCACACCGTCGATTGGAGCGTATCAGGAATGATGATCGGCTCGCGCCGCTGCACGACCATCCACGCTGCGCTGCCCTCGTTAATCGAATAGGGAAATTCGAGCAGATCGATCTCGGGCGGGAAGCCGCTATGGGCAGCAAAGCGCAGCGTATCGCGCTCGAGCAGCATGATCGAGGCGGTATCGTAAGCGATCATATTGCGCAGTTCACGCAAAATGAGTTGCAACACCTCGCGCGTATCAAACGATGAACTGAGCACGCGCGCCACCTGCCGCAGCGTCTCGGCGGTGCGATGGGCGGCCTGCTCGGCGGCGAACAGTCGGGCGTTCTCCACAGCCGACGCGATCGCCGAGGCAATGGTGAGGAAGAGATCCTCCTCCTCGCCGCCAAGTATCCACGGCTGATTATAGCTATCCAAGCCGATCGAACCGATCACTTTGCCGCGACTGATCAGAGGCACCACCATCAGCGAAGTGATACCGAAATCGAGGAGTGTCTGCCGTAGCGACTCGACGACCGGATCGGTTTCCACCGAATTGATCACCAATGGCCGTCGGTTTTCGAACAACTTGGCGATCAGGGGGGTCGAAGTCAGTGGGACGCTCACACCCAAGGTGCCCTTCTTGGGGAACTCGGCCACAACCGTGCATTGGTCGCGCTCCTCCTCGAAGAGCATAATGCCCGTATGATCAGCCCAGAAGAGCCCCACGAGTTCCTTGGCCGCGAGATCGAGCACTTCCTGCAGATCGAGCCGACTGCTGAGCAGCAGCGAGATGCGGTTCACCAACGCCATCCGTTGGGCTTGGCGCTCGGCCATCGCCGCGTGATCCTGCGCAGCGGCGAACAGACGCGCATTCTCGATCAGTTGGCGCTCACGCTCACCGAACAGGCGCACCTTCTGCACACCAAGGCTCACGTGGCTCGCGACCTGCGCGAGGAACTCCAGCGTCTGCTGATCGTACATATTCGGCTCGTAATGCTGCACCGACAGCATGCCGATCGTCTGGCCGTCCTGCGCGAGCAGCGGCACACCTGCCCACGAGCGCACGGGGTTGTCGGGGCCGAGCGGCACCGGCAGCAAACCCAATTTCTCGAAGTTGTCCCGCTCGACTGACAGATCGTAGAACAGCAACGGTTCGCCGTGGTTGAGGATCCAGTCGGTCATGCTGCCCTTCGCGGGGGGTTGGTCCACCCAAGGCAGCGAGATCGGCTCGCCCAGTTCGACAAACTTGGCATGCGTAATCACGTGGCTCTCTGGCTCGCTGATCAGCAAGCTAAATACCGATGCGTTCGTGACCTCCTGCAAGGTGTAATACACCACGTTGATCATCTCATCCAGATCAAACGAGGCGCTGATCAGCGCGCCGATTCGGCCAATCGCATCGAGTTCGCGCACTTGGCGCTCGCGCTGCGTCAGCAGCACCACGTTTTGCACGTGAAGGGCGACTTGGCGCGCCACCGTGGTGAGAAACGCGGCATCGCGGGCATCGAAGGCTGCGACCCGATAGCTCTGCACCGCGATCGTGCCGATCGCCACACCCTCGCGATTCAGCAGGGGCACACCCAGCCACGAGACGGCGTGTTTGCCCGCCCCGATCAGGTTCTGGCCGAGCTCTGGGTAGGCGTGGATCTGCTTATCGAGTTCATCGAAATGCAGCGGCTGGCAGTGCCGCAACACCCAAGCAGTCAGCGAATCGGCGGGTGGCGGCTGATTGCGCCAATAGTCGTACTCTTTGCCCTCATCGAGCGAGATGCCATCGGTGATGATCTGGCGTTCGGGGTCGTATACGGTGATGGCGAACGCATCGGGGCGCATCAGGGGCACCAGCGCATCGTGCACTTGGCGCAGCAGGGTCGGCAGATCGTAGGTGGTGCCAGCAGCACGGCCAATATCACCGAGTGCGCGAAGTTCACCGATCTGGCGCTCTTGCTCCCCAAACAGGCGCGCGTTTTCGATCGCGATCGCCAATTGGTTGCCGACCGCCTGGGCGAGATCAAGCTGCGCCTGTTCGAACTCCATCACCACATTGCCCGACAAGCCAAGCGTGCCCAGCACGCGCCCGCCCGTCTGCAACGGCAGTACCAGGAGCGCAGCCGATGAGTGCTCACCATCGGAACCATCAGAGGATATTGGCGGCACAAAATACGGTTGCTTCTCGTAGATCACGTGCTCCAGCACCTCACCTTCGATCGGCAGGCGCTTGAGAGCGTGGAGGTAATGGTCGTTGACGCCGCGATGCGCCTCCAGCACCAGTTCGTTTCGGCGGGGGTCGACTCGGCGCACCGAAGCGGCTTCGAGGTTGAATAGAGGCACGATCCAATCGAGCGCGCGGGTCAGCAGCACAGGCAGCGGGTGTTGCAGCACCAACTCGCCCGCGATCGCATTGATCGTGGCAAGCTCCACGGTGCGCGCCGCCACTTGTTCGGAGAGGGCCAGGCTGAGCGTCTGCTGGTTCTGATCGAGGTAGGCGTTCTCAATCGCCACGGCCACGACATTGCCGATCCGCATCAGCTGTTCGCAATCGTGCTCGGTATAACGACCAACCTCGTAGCTCTGGATCGAAATCACGCCGACGGCAGCTTGGCCGATCAGCAGAGGGACACCCAACCACGAGCGCGAGCGTTTGTGAGCAGCACCAAACGGCTCCGGCTGACGAGCGAGGGTTTTACGCTCCTCCAGCAGGTCGTAAAAGAGCAGAGGCCGGCGATCCCGAAGGATAAGGCTGGTCAGTTCGCCGATACCCATATTCTCCTGATACTCCATCTCGTCCCCATCGATCATCAACGAGGCGAGGAAGCGATCAGGTTGCTGATTGTCGAACAGTGAAATATAGCAAGAATCGAAATGAAAAATGTTTCGCAGCTCTCGGCAGATCACCTCAAAGATCGCCTTAAATGAGGTAATTCCATGGCAGGCGACGGTGATGTTATGCAACACATCAAGGACTTGCCGATTGCGTTCGAGCTCGCTCTGAAGCGCTTGTGAGTCCAACGAAGACTGCGACGGTATCTTCGTGTGGCTCTGGTCCCTCAATGACATACGACCCTCTGATGGCAACAACTCGTTCGTGCGCGATAGTCTCACTGATTGTTGCCACGAGATGATTATAGCACCGGAACGCCGAATGCGCGATAAGCAAATATGCTATACTTGCGTAAATCCACTCACGACGCCGCATCTCCTCATCAATGCATGCATAGGAAGCCGTATGACAGCGATTGCACCTTCTCAGGCCACGGCGCCCTTGGTGCTAACGATCGATGTTGGCACATCATCGGTACGGGCGCTCCTATTCGACGCTCTGGCACGCACAGTCGAAGGCGTGGCTGCGCAAGAGGGCTACAGCGTGCGCAGCACCGAGGATGGTATCTCGGAGATCGATCCCACCGCAATGCTCGAACGGGTGGTGCGCTGCATTGATGCTGCGCTCGCTCAAGCGGGGCCGCTCGTCGATGCGATCGGGGCGGTCGCGCTCGATACGCTCGTCACGAGTTTTCTGGCTATCGATGCCGAACATCAGCCGATCACGCCGATCATCACCTACGCCGACACGCGGGCGAGCGCGCAATCCGAACAACTGCGCCGCGAGCTCGATGAGCGTGTCGCGCAGGAGCGCACTGGCTGTATGTTGCGGGCCAGTTATTGGGCGCCTCGCTTGGCCTGGTTCCGCCAGCACGAGCCGACGATCTGGCGCTCGGCGGCCCGTTGGATCACGCTTGGTGAATATCTCGAGTTGCAGTTGTTCGGCCAAGGGCGGGTCAGTTACTCTGCGGCGGCTTGGACGGGCCTGTTGGATCGGCGCACGCTCACCTGGGACGCGCCACTGCTGGAATACCTGGGCGAGACGCCGGAGCGGCTCGGCGAACTTGTCGATCTCGATGCGCCGATTCAGGGGTTGCGTTCGCCCTACCGCGAGCGCTGGCCCAAGCTATCGAGCGTGCCCTGGTTCCCGGCGATCGGCGATGGCGCGGCGGCCAACATCGGCAGCGGCTGCATCGGGCACGAGCGTATGGCGCTGACGGTGGGCACCACGGGCGCGATACGCGTGGCGCAACCCACCGTCGAGAGCGTGCCGTTCGGGTTGTGGTGCTACCGCGTCGATCGGCATTTGGCGTTGCTGGGTGGCGCCACCACCGAGGGCGGCAACGTTTACGCCTGGCTGCGCGACACCTTCCGCCTGGGCGATGCCGCGACGATCGAGCGGGAGTTGGCCAGTCTGCCGCCAGCCGCGCACGGCCTGACGATTCTGCCGTTGCTGGCGGGCGAGCGCAGTCCGGGCTGGGCGGGCAACGCCAAAGCGACGATCAGTGGCCTGACCTTGGCCACCACGCCCATCCAGGTGATGCAGGCGAGTTTGGAGGCGGTGACGTATCGGTTCGCGCAGATCGAGGAGTTGATGTGTGGCGATCCCAACTGCGGCCATCGGCTGATCGCGAGCGGCGGCGCGCTGCTCAGTTCGCCCACGTGGATGCAGATGATCGCCGACGCGCTGGGGCGGCCCGTGGTCGCCTCCGCCGAGACCGAAGCGACCAGTCGCGGGGTGGCGTTGTTGGCGCTGCGTTCGGTGGGTGCGCTGCGTTCGCTGGCCGATGCGCCCGCCGCCGATGGCGCGCAGTACGAGCCGCGTCCCGCGCTACGCGAGCGCTACCGCGAGGCGATCGAACAGCAGAAACACCTCTACAACCTGCTGATCGCCCGCCAGGCGGGGTAACGCCTGGCTATTTCGTTTGAAATGCGGCAGGATAAAACGGATTGGATACAGCAAAAAGAGGCATCGATCTTCTACAGCTACCAGATGATCGATGCCTCTTTTCTTGGAAAACGTGTTATCGTGGTGAAACGACGATCGGGCGATAACCGACCAAACCTCACATACAAACAGCCACTACCCAACCAAATGCGTGATCTGGTCGCTCTCTTGCAGCATCAGCGTTTGCTGAAGCGCCTCGATCGAGAGGGCGCGCTTCCGCACAAGCAGCAGACCAAGCGGCACTTGTCGCCCCTTGAGGCGGAGGCGAGCCTGCGTTTCAAGCGCAGCCCGAAGCTGTTGCGTAGTGATCAACCCGTTGAGCACCAGATATTCGCCGAGCAGACGCGGAGGGCGGTGATAGGGGGTCGTGAGCTGCTCTTGTTGTTGGGCAACCAGCGCTTGGGCTAGTGTTCGCGGCTTGATCCAGCCACGCTGCAGCAGGATGGTGCCGATTTGAACAACTTCGCCGCGCCGCCGCCGCTGGTGCTGTTCCCAGAGGGCTTCCTCAAGTTGATCGGCGGTGATTGCGCCTTGCGCAACAAGATGCGCACCCAACTTGCGGGGAGGAACAGAGCGCTCGCTTGACGCTGCGATCGGAGGGGTGACCAACATACACTGCATGCTTCGCAATTGCTCAAGAGTTTCGCGCGTGCGCTGGTTGGAGGGATCAAGCGTTAAAGCACGCTCCAAACAATCGATCTTCCGAGCAAGATCATCAACAAGTTCACTCATCTCTAGCCATGCTGAGACGTTGGTTGGGTCTTCGAGGAGAGTGCGACGAAACAGGCGGTAGGCTGCTGCGCGATCACCACGGCGCGCAGCCTGTTGGGCTTCACAAAAGAGTGGCTGATCCATCATTTGGTCATTCCCTCACAGCCTGACACAAAAGATTACTACGCACTATAATAGATACTGTAGATGAACGGCGTTACCAGGCTATTACCACAACACACACATCTCCTTCTTCATTGCAAAGCGGAATGAGGATTTATCCACGTTTCGCTGCTCGCAAGCGCCGCAACTCTTCGAGCGACGCCAACACGATCAGTTCATCACCAGCCGCGAGCACAGTGTTCAGCGACGGCAGGATGGTGAAGCCAGATGCCGATACGTCCTCAGAACGTTGATCTTCGAGCGTCGCCACTTGGACATCTTCAGACGTGCCAAGGGCTGGGTGACTCTCGTGAGGTGCGGTTTTGAGCCCTCCTGGGTCGGGCAACACGTGCACTGCCTGCTCTGGCTCGTAGTTCTCCCAATCGATATGGGCCACGCCAGTCAACGAGCGGCGCAGACCGACGACCAGCAAGCCATGCTGGCGGCGCACCTCATCGATAGTATGGCCCTTCAGGCGGCTCTCGGGATGCAGCAAGATCTGCTCGGTGGCATACATATGCCGATTGACAGTGAACGCGATCGGCACATCGCCGAGCACAGCGGCGGCGGCCAAGGTTGGGCTAGCCAAGCTCGATGTGCTGTAGGTGGTGCGGATTCCAAACAGATCCTCGAAGCGCTCGGCCAACACATCGCTAAACACCCGCACGACCATATTGATGTCGGGGCGCAGGCGTTGCGCCACCAAACCGATCTGCAGGTTGAGCGCATCGTTGGAGGTGACCGCCGCCACAGAGTACGCGGTCTCGAGGCCAGCCTTCAGCAGCACTTCGGGGTCGCGCGCATCGCCGATCACCATCTTCACGCCTTCGAGTTCGCTGATATGTCGGTAGAAATCGTTCGTCTCATCGTTGAGGCGCACCACCACAATACGAGGCTGCGGGCGCAAATAATAGAGTTGGCGCACCACGCGATAGCCAATTTTACCAAGACCACAAACGATCACCGTATCGAACTGCGCCGTGGGATGCTGCGGCGCTGAGGCATGATCCGTATCTGAAATGGTCGTGGGCAAATTAAGCACGCGCATCCGCTCAAGCGCTTCGAGCGTGCCGATCACGGTCAGTTGATCGCCGTAGTTCAGCGTCCCTCGTGGAGGGCGCGCCAGCCACTGATTCGAGGCGACTTGGTGATGCAACACCCGCACCTGGCAACGCTCCTCGATCTGCGCGATGGAGGTGCCGAGTTGTCCATTCGCCTCGATCACAAACCGATCAATGCCGAGCAGCGTGTCATCCAGCGGGATCACGTAGTCGATGGTTTGGGCGACTGCTGCGGCGGCGAAGGTGGGCGCGGCCAGAGCCGAGGCGCTGAACACCGTGTTGACGCCGAAGTTACGTTCGAGATTGCGATCGAGCTCATCGTCGAACACGCGCACGATCACGCGGATGTTCGGGCGGGTGGCCCGTGCGGCTAGCGCGATCTCGATGTTGATCATGTCGCCATTCACACCCGCCACCACCGCAGTAGCACGCTGGATTCCGGCTTGGCGCAGCACAGCGGGGTCGCGCGCGTCGCCGAGCACCACCGGCACCTTCAGCGCCAACGCCCGCTTGACGAATTCGCTATCCCAATCACGCTCCACCACCACCACTTCGTAGCCATCGTCGAGCAACTGCGTCAGAACACCCATATTCACGTGGCCCAAGCCACAGAGGATCACATGATCACGGTAGGTGGTCGCAAGCGCGAGTTGCCACGCCTCCAACCGACCGCCCTTATCGAGCAGCAAGCGGCCAAAGTTGAGCACACCTTGAAAGATGAGCGCGAGGCCCATCAAAGGCAATAGAAAGAACAGCAGGATGCCAACGGGGTCGGAGGGCAACGGCAGATCGCTCTCCAGAGCCAACAACTTCAGCGTTTCGTAGAGCGCCTCGCTCGTGCTCAAATGCTCGGGAGAGTATTCGTGTAGGTACAGAAAGCCGCAGAACACCAAAACAATAAAGCCAGTGAGTTCGACCGACGATTCGCCGAGCAAGCGGAACAGGTCATAAACGCTCGCACGAAACAATCGCCAAGGCGAGAAGTGACGTATTCGTATACGATTTTGGCTATACCGTCTGGGCATAAGGCTCCTGCAAACAACTATCTCTACTAGTATACCGCGATTATGATGTCACTTTCTCAAGAATATAGCGTTTTCCGATAAATGCGCAGAAACTCAGCACGAGCACGACGGAGGTGAGAATCAAGGCGTGTCCCAAATTGAACGAGCGCCACATGCCCACAAACCAACTGCGCTCGATCACAAACAGCAGCGCATCGAGCGAGAACGGATCGGGCGTGAGCAAGATCGGTCGCAGTCCTAGGCTCCGCAACTCGAAGGGCGCGTGCGGCAGCAGATAGACCAAGTAGCGCATGGTGATACCGACCGACCACAGCGCCAGCGCGCCGACGAGCAGGGCACGATAGCGCGACATACGGTCGAGCAGCAACGCCAAACCCGCCGACAACAGTGGCGCGACACTGGTCAAGCGTCGCAGGCCGAAGCCACCGCTGCCGTGCCAGTCGAGGAGGCTGACGTTGTAGAGCAAGTACACCAATGCGGCGAGCAGCAGCGCCACTCCAGGCCAGGGCCGCCACCGTGCGAACCAGACCAAGCCGACCAGACCCAAGAACAGCGCAGGCGTCCACCAGGCCAAGCCGTAGAGCGAGCCGAACAGCGCCGCTATCACGTTGCTCCGTTGCGGCATGGCGAACGGCGAACCTTGTGGCACGGTGAGCCAACTGTCCATGGTCAGCTTCCACACCAACATCTGCGGGAAGAACAGCACCATGGCCACCAGCACGGCCAACACACCGCCACCCAGCAGGCGGATTTGCGCGGCCCGATCGTGGCGCTGTAGCCACAGGTGGCGCACACCCACGCACAGCGGCACGATCAGCATCAACGCGGTCATCCAGTACGTCAGCAGCACCATGCCCGCGGTCACGCCGAGCAGCAGCCAGCGCTTCAGCGTTGGTTGGTCATCGAGCGCGAAGGAGGCGAGCAGCATCAAGGTGATCGCCGTCGAGGACATGATGTGGCCGAATGCGCCGCCGAACAGGGTGTAGTAGAACAGATTCGAGCCGATGTAGAGCGTGAATGCGGCCAATGCGGCGATCGCAGGCGAAAACCAGCGTTGCAACAGGCGTTGGCAGCCGAGCATCGTGATCAGGCCCGCCAGAGCGCTCGCCACCATCACCAGGATAATGTAGGGCGGCGCGTAGCCGTCGGGTTGCCAGTCCAGGCCCAGCGCGCCACCTAAGTAGGTCAGCGCGTGCCCCAGCAGCCAGAACGGCGTCCAGTAGATCGCGGGGCCGACGCTCCACCAGTTGATCACATAGCCGGGTCGGGCGGTGGGCACCACCAGCGGCATATGCGTGAACGGCGATTGGGAGCCGTCGAACTCGTTGGTAAAATTCAGGTCGCCGTCGATGAAGACCGAGCGGACATAGGCATAGTAGCCGACGCCATCCGACGAGACGCCGGGCGTCAAGAACAGCAGCAGGCTGAGCAGCCACACACCCACCAGCACCGCCGTCCAGCGCGTCGGCCTCCAGCGACGCAGCATCTGCCAGACGGCCCAGCCGAGCAATGCGCCAACCAAGAGGCACTGAAGCGTGGTCTGCCCCGCACGCACATCCGCAGGCCAGCGCAGGGCCAGCAACGCTAGCAGGCCCAGCAGAGCCAGCGGCACACCTACCACCCAGCGCGGCGAGCGCCACACCAGCCAGGCGAGCAGCATCGCCAGCGCGATGGTGAGCGGCATGCTCAACAGTTGGCGCGCGCTGCCGAGGCCAGCGCCCCAACCGAGGCCAACCCAGTGCACATCACCGACAATCAAGCCGAGTGTGCGCCCATCAATCGATTGAGGCGAGGTCTGTTGCAGATGCACGGTGAGCGCATCGGCGGGGGGCAGAAGGATGTGCGCACGCCGCAACAGCCGCGCTTCCGTCAGCAGGATCGGCTGCTCTTGGTTGATCTGCAGGGTGGTTTGGCCAAACGGGTCGAGGTATTCGAGCTTCAGAACGCTTGTCGCTGGAGAAGGAGGCCACAGGCTGATCTGAGCGCTCGGCTCCGACCAGTGATACTTGCGTGGCTGGCCAGGCGGAGAGCCGGGCAGTGTCGTCGATTCCTCAGAGCCATAGAAGCCATCGAACGCGAGGGGGGATAATTGCCAGAGACTAGCTTGGGAACTGTGGCTAGCGGATCGATCAACAAGCCATGCAGCACACAGCACCATGGCCAACACGATCAGGAGCAGCCATCGACGCACATCCTTCATCGTGGCTCAAACCAACAGTGGAACAGTTTCATCATAGGTTGATCAATAACGACTATCAGCGCTTCGTGTGGAGTCGGCGGCTCCACAGAACGGTGATGCGGAGCCGCCACACAACAGGTTGAACTATTCGGTGGGAGTGGGAGCGCCCCACAGCCACAGATTCACTTGATCAAACAGCCACACAGCAGTTGTATTGATCCACTGAATAGCTGCCGTGATCGCATCGGGGTCCCACAGCCAGATTCCGCCGATGCCCACAATCAGCGCGAGCACCACCGCGAGGAGCCGCACAAGCCAACGCGGGATCGTGCGCGGCAATGGCGTGCCACCCAGAGCGGTCAGCGGCTCAATCGGCGCATTAAAGTGCAGGCGGCGATATTCATCAAGCGCCGCATTCACATCCACACCAATGTACGAGGCGTACGACCGCAACAACTCCTCGGTAATCGGCCCACGCGGCAACAGCGCGAACTTCTCCTCCTCCATCGCCTGAATGTACTGCATCCGCACTCGGCTTTCGAGCTCGGCTTGGACGAGCGTAATGCGCCGCCGCTGCCGTGAAGCGCGCAAGCGTGCGCCAAGCGACAGATGTGCCAGATCTGCGGGGTTCATATCATCAACGCTTTCCCGCTCAATCCCGGTCATCAGACGCTGTTCCTCGCCCAATGGCATAAACACAGGCGCATCCTCATCTTCGCCCAGTTGTCGGCGCAGATTGGCCTTTTGAGGCACAGGCGCCGTCTGCCATGTGGCAGGGGTGGCAGCCTTGATCGCCTCGGCATCATCAACGGCGATATGTGGCATCGGCACAGGAGTCGCAGCACGCAAACGAGCCCGCATTCGCGCGAGTAATTCACCTGTTCGGAATGGCTTGGTGAGATAATCAGCGGCACCAGCATCGAACGCCTGAATGATATCTTCTTCCAAACCACGGCCACTGATCACAATGACGGGTATCCGGGAAGCCATACGCCCAAGCAACTCCCAGCCCTCGCCCCGGCTTGTCTCGATCTCCAGCAGCAAGATGTCAACCCCAATCTCATCGAGCACGAGATCGGCATTGCGTACTTCACTGGCCCGCAGAACGTCATAACCAGCTTCCTGAAGATCGGTACTGAGGCGCGCCAGCAGTGCCACATCGTCATCCACGATCAGAACTTTTACCATGAATACTCCATTAACGGTAAATAGCGTAGAAATGAGCTAAACGGGCTACTCGTAGCTTCGCTCCCAATCATCTATCGTGTAGGGCAATCACCGATCGCCACTGTTTTTCCACAATCGATAACTCCAATGAGCATTGACGAGCGTTGATATGCCAGGTACGGCGCGCTATTATAGCATGGCCAGAGGCATGTACAAAAAAAACGTGCTGTTGGTGAGACCAACAACACGCCAACTTCTGTTCAGTTGAGCAAACCCGACAAACGTTAGCCTCCCACCTCGCGGACTTTGTCGGTCGTTTGGATCAACGTCTCCTCCAACAAGCGCAGCATCTCGGCGGCGTTCACCTCCAACAACACTTGCGCGTTATCTAAGCGGCGCTGCAACACGCTCCCGATCGCAGCCTGGAGATCGAAGCCTGGCTTCACAAACTGCTGTGCCAGTTCCGACATCTCATCGGCAGTCAAAATCAGCGACATACGTGTTGAAAGGGTATCGGCCACAATGGTTTGGCCGCGAACGTACCCCTCAACGGTCATCACCTGCACCAGCGCCGAGCGCGGCGAGCCAAGATCTGGCCGCAATGCGTAGATCGCCGCAACTGCATCGGGAATAGCCACGCCACCACCGCCGAACGCCGACATCTGCGCGTACGGCACCAGCATTCGCGAGAGCAACTGGCCAACCGAGTTGCCAGAGGCCCCCAAGCGCTCGATAAACGCAGGCGCGTCGATCGTCAACTGCTCGAATGCGTCGCGCATCACCAACTCGATGCGCATGTTGCTCGAAAGCAGGATATCGAGGGCGTGGGGATCAGCGTAGGCGTTGAACTCGGCCACGGGCGTTGTGTTGCCGCCGTTGCGCGAGCCAGCAACCGCGATCACGCGCACATTCGCCAAATCATCGGGGTACGCCTGAATAGCCTGCGCGAGATTCGTCATCGGCCCCAATGCCAGGATCACCAAATTCGGGTTCGCACGGGCCGCAGCCGCGATGGCCGCAGGCGCATCACGTGGCAAGTCGCTCAGATCGTGCGGCGCCTGAAAGCCCCAAAAACCATCGGGGCCATGTAGCAGTGGACCTACCAAATACGGTTTACAAACCAGGGGATTTGCTGCACCAATAGTAACGGGAATATCTCGATTCGCAGCATCCAATAATGTCAATACATTCGAGGTGACTGCTTCAACCGAAGTATTGCCATAAACCGTACTAATGCCGACGATATCCAGCGTGGGTTGTGCGAGTAACCACGCCACCGCTACGGCATCGTCGACGCCCATGTCGGTGTCAATAAAGAGCTGCATTGCTGGCTGGATTGGAGTAGTAGACGCGCCCATTCCCATGGAGATTCTCCTCTAACACGCTGTTCGTTCCCTTACCGAACAAGCAAGTGCCTCAACACAATGCAGGATCATCTTTGCTATTGCGGGTAGTAACATCATAAGCTATCCGTTCGCGGATGTCTATACCTCACAAGCTAAAAATAAAGTCATCTGAACGGCCAGAAACTGCAGGCAAAGTCCGCACAATGTGGTACCATGGGGGCTGAGCGTCGGGCATCGCTTACATTGATTATTCGGGCATCTCGGTGCCCTACGCATGGAGAAGCACAAACCTAAGGAGACCTCTATGGGTACTGTCGCAATCCACGGTTTTGGCCGCATTGGTCGCTCGACCCTTAAGGCGGCTCTCGCTAAAAACTTGTTCAGCCCCGTCTCGATCTCGGATATTCGAGATGCGAGCACCTTTGCAGCCCTGTTCGCCTATGATACGAACTACGGTATCTGGCCCGAGCAGGTCACTGCAACGGACACCAGCATCACCATCGGCGGGCGCGAAATCGCTTACATCAACTCCCTCAAAGAATTGCCCGATTGGAAGGCGCTCGGCGTCGATCTGGTGATCGACTGCACGGGCCGCGCTACCCGACGCGAAGGTGCCCAGGCGCACCTCGATCGAGGCGCGAAGAAGGTGCTAATCAGCGCACCGAGCAAGACCAAAGAAGACGCCGATGCGGTGCTCCTCGCTGGCATCAACACGGATACGTACGACCCCGATAAGCACCACATCATCAGCATGGCGAGCTGCACCACCAATGCGCTCGGCCCGGTTGTCAAGGTGCTCCGCGACAACTTCGGTATCCAGAACGGCTTCTTCTCCACCGTACACGCGTACACCAACACCCAGTCGCTGACCGACCAGCCGATGGCCGATCGCCGCGATTCCTGGGCCGCCACCGAGAACATCATTCCATCGTCGTCGGGTGCCGCCAAGGCGTTGCAGTACATCTGGCCCGACCTGAAGATCACCGGCAAGGCGTACCGCGTGCCTGTGCGCACGGGCAGCATCGTGGAGTTGAACGTCGTGCTGAGCCGCAGCACCACCCGCGATGAAGTTGTGGAAGCCTTCCGCACCGCCGCCAATGGCCCGCTCAAGGGCATCATGGGTGTGCTTGAGGAAGAGTACGCTTCGGCCCGCATCCTCGGCGAGTCGCACTCGTCGATCGTCGACCTGCCGCTCGTGCAGGTGCTCGATGGCACGCTTCTCTCGATTGCCGCCTGGTACGACAACGAGATGGGCTACGCCACCCGCTTAGCCGAGATGGCCAAGCGCATCATTGGTTAAACACCTCCAACAAGCCGCACAACGATGTGCGGCCTCTCTTCTCTCACACTCATAACTAACTGAAACACCAAACGCTACCTTGACCCGTTCGCAAAGGAACCGGGCGCGGTAGCGTCTGATAGATCAGGGCGTTCTGCGCTTTTGTCCTATTCGTCCGACTGCGCGCTCAATGGCTCGGCGATCGGCGCGACCAGGAACGTGAACACATCCCACAGCGAGTGGCTGATGATGAGAGCGCTCAGTGGCACGCCCATAGCGTACATGCCGCCCCAGAACAGGCCGGCCACCGCCGCCGCACCGATCAGCGTCAGATTGCCCGCCACCAAGTGCGCGCTACTGTAGGCCGCCGTGCCCAACAGCATGCCCTTCAGCGGACCGTACTGCTCCATCAAGCGCTTCTGCACCAAACTGCGCCAAAAGAGCTCCTCGGCGGGGCCGATGATGAACGCCAGACGTGCGCCAAGGTCGATCTTCTGGCCCAGCGTGCTCAGATTGTAGATCGAACCGATCTCCTGAGCGCCAGCGGGCAGGATCACCCGCGCCAGCTTATTGCCCACCAGGAACACGCCGTACAACACGCCCGCCGACGAGATGCCGATCACGAAGTCGCGCGGCGTCACCTTGAACTTGCGCAGATCGTCCTCGGAGGCCAGCGCGATGCTGCCCAGCGTGAGGCCCACCGCAGTCATACGATTCCAGAACTGCTGCTTCGGGCCGCGAAATGTGAGGCCCAACACCACATAGGCCCAGGCAAGCCCCCACCAATGAGCATCCTTCTTGTAAGCCATAACGTTTTCTCTTTACAATGCGCTGCGTAAACGATTCAGGCAACGAGCTTACCTGGACACTATCAGAGATTCAACCAGCAACGCGAGCTATGCACAGATCTCAGTGAAGGAATGCACAGACTACGCCACGGCAGATGTCGCCCATCGTTTGCGGAACTTCGCAGCAGCGTCCTGCGTGAGCGCAGCGCCATGCCCGAAGCACGCGATCGAGAAATCGAGCGTGGAGATGAGCGCCAAACTCTTCATTCCCTCCTCAAAATCCTCGTACGCGACACTCAAGCCCAAACCGAACATATTCGCGCAGGCATCGCCCACAAACAGCACGTTGTGGCGCGGCCATAACATCGCCACCTGGCCGACGCTATGCCCAGGAGTGTGATACACCCGTATGCCGCCAGCGATCGGCAGTTCTTCGCCATCGACCAGTTCGTGATCGACCTCCACGGGTTCGAGCACTGGCGGATTGCGGATGAATAGACGGAACATGATCTGCGACAGCAGGCCCGGCGAAGGGTAGATTTTGCGGAAGCCAGTGCCCGCCCGCACTATTGGCGCGTCGAGCCCGTGCACCAGCACACGCGCGCCCGTGGCACGCTTCAGCGGCGCCAAACTCCCGATATGGTCGGGATGCGCGTGTGTTATCACAATCTGCTTAATATCTTGCGGCTGATGTCCAACTTCGGCCACCAATCCCAGGATTTTATCGGCACTATTGGGGTATCCAGTGTCGATCAGCACCAAACCATCGTCGTCCTCCAAGAGAAACACGTTCACAACGCCAAGCGAGCATTCAAACAGACCTGGCACAATCTGTCGAACGGGCATGTTGGAGCCTTTCTTTACTTCAAAAAGCGCGAAAAGAAAAGGAAACGATCGGTAGTAGAGCCATTGTACCACGCACAAAGCGCCAAACGATATCTTCTCTCCCGATTGCGAACATATGCTGCTTGACAAACCATCGAGCACTGTTATAATCATGTTACCGCTCACGGGAACGCTCACGATACCGCTAACGGTAGCGATCACATAGGTGTGAACTATGGAATTGCGCAACGGTGGCGCCAAAATCACCATTGCCGATGTTGCACGCGAAGCAGGCGTATCACCCCAAACAGTTTCGCGCGTCATCAATAACAAAGGCGAGATCCGCCCGGAGACGCGCCGCACTGTGCTCGAAGTGATCGAGCGACTGGGCTACCGCCCCAGCAGCATCGCGCGCAGCCTCGCCACCAAGCGCACCTTCACGATCGGCCTTGTTATCCCCGATATTGCCAATCCATTCTGGCCCGAGATCGCCCGTGGTGTTGAGAATGCCGCATGGGAACGTGGCTATCACGTGTTTCTCTGCAACACCACCGAGGCGGGTGAGCGTGAACAGGCAGTGCTCCAACTGCTTGAGGATAAGCGTGTCGATGGCGTGATCGTGGCTGGTTCACGCCTCCCCGATGAACAACTTCTCCCTCTGCTCCAACGACACGCAACAGCGGTGCTGGTCAATCGCACGTCGGCGCCCGATAACGTGGGGCTTGTGCGTGTTGATGCGAGCCACGGCGCCCAACAAGCCATTAACCATCTCCTAAGCCGAGGACGTAAGCGGATCGGCCTGCTCGCTGGGCCACCCGCCTCGCATACGAGCCGTGGGCATCTTCACGGCTACCGCACCACTCTCGAAGCCGCAGGTCTCCCTGTCGATCCGGCGGCTATCCAACCCTGTCAACCCTTTCTTACCGAGGGCTACCAGGCCGCAATCACACTCCTTCAAAACAATCCATATCTCGATGCACTCTATTGCTATAACGATCTGGTTGCTCTTGGCGCGATGCAAGCTTGCAATCTGCTCGGTCGGCGCGTGCCCGACGATATCGCAATTGTTGGTTTCGACGATATTCTCCTGGCTAGTATGGTGACACCTGCGCTCACCAGCCTCCACGTCGCCAAATACGAGGTGGGCACCGCCGCCGCTAGCCTGTTGTTTGAATATATCGATGGCAATCACGCTCAACACGAAATCGTTATTAAGCCAAACTTAGTGATCCGTTCGAGCGCACCCTAATGCCTCAGACGGGCGCACAACTCATACCTTTTGAGCGAACAACATAAGATTTACGCAACATGTGGTGTAAGCAATACACACCAACTGCGTCTCTTTGTATTCGCCGTTTCATCTAGAAAGGAGTAGTGCCTATCGAGCTTTCGGTTGGTTCACACGCCTAGGGACTCCGTTTGTCATTTGGCAGAACCAAGGAGGACACAGATGTCTCGGAAGCTTACTCGACGCGAATTTTTACGGTTGGCCGCTCTGGGTAGCGGAAGCGCGATTTTGGCCGCTTGTGGTGGCGCTCCGTCGGCATTGCCCTCAACAAGCGCACCCGCACCAACCGATGCCCCAGCTGCGCCAACTGCTGCTCCAGCAGCCCCGACAGCTGCGCCCGCTGCAGCACCGACCGCTGCTCCGGCTGTTACAAGCGCAAGCAAGTACAAAGAAGCTCCTATGTTGGCCGAGCTCGTGGCGCAGGGCAAACTCCCGCCCGTCGAAGAGCGGTTGCCGAAGGAGCCGCTGGTTGTTCAACCATACGAGAAGATCGGCAAGTACGGCGGCACGTGGCGGCACGCTTGGCGCGGCATCAACGACTACCACTCGTTTGGCCGTATGGTCTACGAGCCGATGCTGCGCTGGCCCCGCGATCCCAAGGACCCGATCCAACCCGGCTTGGCCAAGGAGTGGAGTTGGTCGGCCGATGGCAAAGAATTGACGCTCGTGCTCCGCGAAGGTTTGAAATGGTCGGATGGCGCGCCATTCACGGTCGACGACATCATCTTCTGGTGGGAAGCGATCGAAACCGATCCGAACGTCACCAGCGCGCCGCACGCTGAGTGGGTGGTGAACGGCGAGCCAATGACGCTCGAAAAGATCAGCGATACCACGATCAAGCTGAAATTCGTCGCCCCCAACGGCTTGGCCGAAACGGTGGGCTTGGCCTTCCACGGCAATCAGTGGCCGCTGGGTTTCGAGCGCTTCGGCTTCTTCGCGCCCAAGCACTATCTCGCGCAGTTCCACCCGAAATACAGCGACGCAACCGATTACAAGCTGTTCGAGGAGAAGGCCAACGACTACAATGTCGAGCGGCCCGTGATGACCTCGTGGAAGATCACCAAGTACGCGCCGGGCGATACCGAAATGATCGCCGAGCGCAACCCGTACTACTACCGCGTCGATCCGGAAGGCAACCAGTTGCCGTACATCGACCGCATGCAGTTCCCGCTGATCGAGGACGTCGAAGCGATCAACGCCCGTGCGATCGCTGGCGAGATCGACATGGAGCTGCGGCACATCAGCTTGGCGAAGTACGCGCTCTACCAGGAGAACGCCGAGAAGGGCAACTATCGCTTGTTGCTGTGGCCCAAGGCTGCGGCTGCGGATACGGCGATCTTCTTCAACCAAAGCGCCAAAGACCCCAAGTATCGCGAGTTGTTCCAGAACTTCAAGTTCCGCCAGGCGATGTCGGTGGCGATCGACCGCGAGGAGATCAACCAAATCGCCTACTTGGGCCAAGGCGTTGCCCGCACCGCCACGGTGGTGCCCGATTCGCCGCTGTACGATCCGCGCCTCGAAACGCTCAACGCGGAGTACGACCCCGACAAGGCCAACGCTCTACTCGACGAGATCGGCCTGACGCGGGGCAGCGACGGCTTCCGCACCTTCCCAGATGGCTCGCCGCTGATGTTGGAGCTCGAGACCAACGAGCAGAACGGCCCGCGCTTCGACACGCTCGAACTGATCGCCGAAAAGTGGCGCGCCGTCGGCATCAACAGCCAGGTCAAGAGCATGACCCGCGAGATCTACTGGCCCAAGGCTGGCTCGAACGACGTGCTGGTGGCGACTTGGGGCCTCGACCGTGGCCTCACCCCCATGGTCGACCCGATCTACCAGTTCCCCTTCGACGAGCGCTCGTGGATGGCCCCGGCCTTTGGCACGTGGTACAAGACCAACGGCGCCGAGGGCGAAGAACCGACCGGCGATCTGAAGAAGGCTCAGGAACTCTACGACGCCTACCGCGCGACGGTCGATCCTGCCAAGCAGCTTGAGATCGGGCGCGAACTGGTGCGGATGTCGAGCGAGGGTCTATGGACGATCGGAACGGTGGGCATGGTGCCCGAGCTTGTGGTGGTCAAGAACAACTTCCGCAACGTGCCGGAATCCACCATCTCGGACTGGCTGATTATGACGCCTGGCACCACCGACCCGGCGCAGTACTTCTTCGATGACGAATCCTAACAACCACCCCGGACGTTCATAGCTCGGCCACATGGCATACGGTGATAAGGCGCATCGCAGTGCGGTCGCCTTGTCACCGTCGGCCTCATCACACCACAACACTGTTGGTGGCTGTTGGAAAGGGGCAGAACCTTGATAGCCTACATTCTGCGTCGAATCGCGTTGATGATCCCAATGCTGATCGCCATCTCGATGATCTCGTTTGTGATCATCCAACTCCCGCCGGGCGATTTTCTCACCACGCTGCAGGCCTCGGTGGCATCATCGGGCGGCGGCATGAGCAACGACACGGTGGCCCTATTGCGCCAACAGTACGGCCTCGATCAGCCCATTTACATTCAGTATTGGCGCTGGATCTCGGGGTTTGTGCGCGGCGATTTCGGCTACTCGTTCGAGTGGAACACGCCGGTTTGGCCGCTCGTCAGCAGCCGTTTAGGGTACACCATCAACCTGGGTATCCTCTCGCTGATCTTTATGTTCGGCATCGCCATCCCGGTCGGCCTGTATTCCGCGACCCATCAATATTCGCTCACCGATAACCTCATGACGGGCCTCACCTTCGTTGGCTTGGCGATCCCAGGCTTTCTGATGGCGCTGCTGTATCTGTTCGTTGGCGGCGTGATCCTGCGCTTGCCGGTTGGCGGCGTGCAATCGCCCCAGTTCGCCGATGCACCGTGGGATATGGCCCGCACCATCGATTACATCCTGCACCTCATCGCACCAGCGCTGATCCTGGGGCTAGAGGGCACCGCTCAACTTGTGCGGATTATGCGCAGCAACACGCTGGATGTGTTGGGCAAGCAGTACATTACAACAGCCCGCGCCAAAGGGTTGAGCGAGCGCAAAGTGATCAGCAAATATGCCATTCGGCCAGCGCTCAATCCGCTGATCAGTGTGCTGGGGCTTGAGATTCCCAAGATCATCAATGCTTCGATCCTTGTGGGCGTGGTGCTCTCGTTGCCCACGACAGGCCCGCTCTTTCTACGGGCGCTCCAAAGCCAGGATATCTATCTCGCAGGCACCTTCCTTCTGCTGATGGCGGTCATTCTGATGGTATCGAACCTCATCGCCGATATCGTATTGGCTTGGGTCGATCCAAGGATTACCTACTCATGATCGACATACGAAAACAATCGCAAGAACTGCTCGAAGCGTATCAGAGCCTCGATCAAGCTCAAGCGGACGAGCAGGAACTCGAAAGCGAAAGTGGCCGTTCGCCGACCGCCGAGGAGGCCAAATACGGTGCCTCGCAGTGGCAACTGATCTGGCTGCGCTTTCGGCGCAACAAGGCCGCGATGGCGGGCGGTATCGTGGTGCTGCTGTTCTACCTGACGGCGCTGTTCGGCAACTTCCTGGTGCCCTACACGCTCGATACTCGCTTCGCACGCTACATATACCTGCCGCCGCAGCCGATCCACTTCTTCGACGAGGGCCGGTTCCGCCCGTTCGTGTATGGTATCAAGGCCGAGTTTACCAAAGACCTGCGCCGCGTGTTCACCATCGACTACGAGCAGAAGATCCCTGTGCGCTTCTTCGCCAAGGGCGAGCCGTACAAGCTTTTTGGGTTCATCCCCGCCGAGCGCCACCTGTTTGTGGCGGATGAAGGCGGGATCGTGAGCCTGCTCGGCACCGACCGCCAGGGACGCGATATGCTGACCCGCGTGGTGCTCGGCAGCCAGATCTCACTCACCATCGGCCTGGTTGGCGTGTTTTTAAGCCTGTTCTTCGGGACGGTGATGGGCGTTATCTCGGGCTACTACGGCGGCTGGATCGATACGAGCATCCAACGCTTGATCGAGTTGGTGCGCTGCTTCCCCTCCATCCCGCTCTGGATGGCGCTGGCCGCCGCGCTCCCATCCACGTGGCCGCCGCTGCGCACCTATTTCGCCGTCACGATCATTCTCTCGCTGATCGGCTGGACCTGGCTCGCGCGGCAGTTGCGGGGTATTGTGCTCTCGCTGCGCCAAGAGGACTACATTATGGCCGCCAAGCTCGCCGGAGCCAGCGATGCGCGGATCATCTTCCGCCACCTGATCCCGGCCTCGTTCGGCCAAATCATCGTCGTCTCGACGCTGGCCATGCCCTCGATGATCCTCGCCGAGACCTCGCTCAGCTTCCTGGGCTTGGGGCTGCGGCCACCGCTGACTAGTTGGGGCGTGCTGCTGCAAGAGGCGCAGAACCTGGAATCGCTCGCGCTCTACCCGTGGGTGTTCGCACCAGCGCTGTTTATCGTCGTGATCGTGCTGGCGTTCAACTTCCTGGGCGATGGCCTGCGCGACGCAGCCGACCCGTACACCGTCTAACACGCGCATCGTTTGCGCGGGGCCTCGCGGCATAGCGGAATCGCGTGCGGTTCCGTGGCTCTGAACAGGGAAAGCTATGCAAACGAACAACATTCTCGAGATCGATAATCTACGGGTCAGCTTCCGCACGCTCGAAGGCTCGGTGCGGGCCGTCGATGGCGTCTCGCTCACGATCAAACGCGGCGAAACGCTCGGCCTGGTGGGCGAATCGGGCTGCGGCAAAAGCGTCACTGCGCACTCGATCCTGCGGCTGCTGCCGAAGCGCACCAGCAAGATCGACGGTGGGCGCATCACCTTCCAGCGCCGCAACAACGAGCAAGTCGATCTCACCTCACTCGATCCGCAGGGCGATGTCATCCGCTCGATCCGAGGCAACGAGATCGCCATGATCTTCCAAGAGCCGATGACCTCGCTCTCGCCACTGCACACGATCGGCGATCAGATCATCGAGGCGATTCAACTGCACCAGAATGTCAACCGCAAAGAGGGCGAGGAGCGCGCCATACAGATGCTGCGCGCCGTTGGCATCGGCAATGCCCAGCAGTTCATCAAATCGTACCCACATCAATTCTCCGGCGGCATGCGCCAGCGTGCGATGATCGCGATGGCGCTCTCGTGCAACCCGGCCCTGCTGATCGCCGACGAGCCAACCACCGCGCTCGATGTGACGATCCAGGCCCAGATCCTCGACCTGATGCGCAAATTGCAGGAGGAGTTCGGCTCGGCGATTCTGATGATCACCCACAATTTGGGCGTGATCAACGAAACCGCCGACCGCGTGGCCGTGATGTACATGGGCAAAGTGGTCGAGATCGCCGAGCGCCGCACGCTGCTCAGCAGTCCCGCGCATCCGTACACCGTCGGGCTGATGCAATCGGTGCCCAAGATCGGCCATGCCGTCAAACAACGGCTGGTGCCCGTGCCCGGCAGCGTGCCCGATCCGAACGCCATCCCGCAGGGCTGCGCATTCTTCCCGCGCTGCCCGGCCAAGAAACGCGAAGCTTGCACCGACCCAGCCGGTGTTCCGCTGATCGAGATCGAGCCTGGTCATCACGTGCGCTGTACGCTCTATTCCTAGCGCACCCTTAGCAATACGGAGCGGCCATGGAATCTCAGCAACAAGTTCTCCTCGATGTGCGCGATCTGAAAATGCACTTTCCCATTCAGCGCGGCTTCTTCCGGCGCACGGTTGGCCATGTGCGTGCTGTCGATGGCCTAAACTTCACGCTCTACGAAGGCGAGACGCTCGGGCTAGTGGGCGAATCGGGCTGCGGCAAAACCACCACAGGGCGCACCATCCTGCGGGCCTACGACCCAACCGACGGCCAAGTGCTGTTTCGCACCATCGATGGCAATGTGATCGATATCGCCAAGCTCAACAAAAACGAGTTGAAGCCGCTGCGCCGCGATATGCAGATCATCTTTCAGGACCCTTTCAGTTCGCTCAACCCTCGGATGACCGTGCTCGACATCATCAGCGAGCCGCTCCAGATCCACAAAAACTTGGGGCGCAACGATGTCAAAACCGAGGTGAGCGACCTGTTGCAGCGCGTCGGGCTGCGGCCACAGCACATGAACCGCTATCCGAACGCCTTTAGCGGCGGCCAGCGCCAGCGCATCGGCATCGCCCGCGCGCTCGCCCTCCGTCCGCGCCTGATCGTCTGCGACGAGCCAGTTTCCGCACTCGATGTCTCCATTCAAGCGCAAGTTTTGAATCTGCTCAAAGATTTGCAACAAGAGTTTGGTCTGACCTATCTGTTTATTTCGCACGATTTGAGCGTGGTCGAGCACATCAGCGATCGCGTTGCGGTGATGTATCTAGGGCGTATGGCCGAACTCGCGCCAGCCAACAAGCTCTACGCGATGCCCAAACACCCCTACACCGAGGCGCTGCTTTCGGCGGTGCCCTCGACCGACCCGAACCGCACCAGCCGCCGCATCCTGCTCACTGGCGATGTGCCCAGTCCCAGCAACCCACCCAGCGGCTGCGTGTTCCACCCGCGCTGCCAGTACGCCCAACCGATCTGCCAGACCGAGGTTCCAGCGTGGCGCGATCTCGGCGAGGGGCACTGGGTTGCCTGTCACCGCGCCGAAGAATTGCAACTCGTTGGCGTAGCCTAAGGGGGTCAGCCACGCGAAATCAACCATGATTGCAACTGCACAACAGCTCAAAACCTGGCTCAGCCAGCCCGCTCCGCCCGATACGTTGGCGGAGCAGATCCGCAGTTCGGGCGCTACGCCGCTCATAGGCGCCATGCTGCGCCAAGCCGCGCCCGATCTCTCAACCATTCAGCCAACCACCTACACGCTGTACCGCGAGTTCGAGCGGAACGGCAGCCGTCCAGCCTTCCAGCGCGTCTACTTCGCACGCCGCTCGCAATTGAGCCGCGCCGTGTTCGAGACGCTGAACGGCGAGCAGAACCACATCGACACCATCCACGACCTACTGTGGGCGATCTGCGAGGAGACCACCTGGGTGATGCCAGCGCACGAGGAGCAAGGCCCGGACTACTGGGACATCGATCCGCCGATCGTGCGCACGCAGCCGCTCGGCTCGCACACCATGCTCACCCGCGAGCCGGACTCGATCGACCTGTTCGCCGCCGAGACGGGCGCCAGCCTGGCCGAGACGGTTGCGCTGCTCGGCGACCAACTCGCACCCGAGGTGCGCCAACGAGTGCGCCAAGAGGTGCGCCGCCACATCTTCCTGCCCTACCTGGCCTACGGGCGCAATCACTGGTGGTACAAGGGCGCGCTGAACTGGAACGGCGTCTGCAACGGCGCGATCGGCCTGGCGTTCCTGCGGCTCGAAACCGACCTCGACACGCTCAGCGAGGCGCTGGCGCAAGTGCTCGAAGGGCTGGCGGCCTACATCGAAACGGGTTTCGAGGCCGACGGCGGCTCGCTTGAGGGCGTGGGCTACTGGAACTACGGCCTGATGTATTATGTCGCGTTTGCCGAGTTGTTGCGCGAACGCACACACGGCGCGCTCGATATGCTCGGCCAGCCGAAACTGCGCGCCATCGCCGCCTACCCGCCCGGCCTGAGCCTATCGCCCAACAAATACTTCAACCCGGGCGATGCCAGCGAAGCAGTGATTATTGCGCCGGGGATCGTGCATCGCCTGGCCGAGCGCACCAACACGCCGGAACTCGCCGCGCTCGTCACCACGGTCGAGTGGCTGAACAGCGTGGGCATGGCCAGCGCCAAACTCGCGATCGTGATGCGCCACGCGGCCTGGTGGGATGGGCGTTTCGGCACGTTTCCCGAGCCACAAGCCTTCTACCTGCCCGAGAGCGGCGTCGCCAAATTGGTCGGGCGCACAACCGACGGTCGGCGCGTGGTGCTCGCAGCCGCAGCGGGCCATAACGACGGCCACCACAGCCACGCCGATGTCGCCAACTTCGTGTTGCATATCGGCGAGACGAGCATCTTCTGCGATGCGGGGCCAGGGCTGTACAACAAGGGCTATTTCCGGCAGGATCGCTACAACAACGTCTTTGCCAACGCGTTCGGCCACAGCGTGCCCCGTATCGGCGGGAAACTCCAATCGCCCGGCCCCGAGTTTGGCGGTAGCAAACAGTTCCACGGCACCATCACCGATTTCCAAGCGCAAGGCGAACACACTCGCGTTCAGATCGAGTTTGCGCGGGCCTACGATCTCCCGACGCTCACCAGTGCGCTGCGCACACTCGCGCTCGACACGAGCAACGGCACCGTGCAGATCACCGACACCTTCGCGTTCAACGGCCCGCCCCTGCCGATCGAGGAAGCCTTCGTCACGTGGGGCAGCGTCACCGCCGATGGTAGCCGCGCCGTGCTCGTCGATGGTGATACCAGCGTGATTATGGAGATTCTTGAGCCTGCAGGCGCCGTTTTTCGGGTTGAAGAACTGGTAGAGGCCAGCCAAGCCAACGCCAAATCGCGCATCCTCACACGCCTCAGTGCAGCGCTACCTGCGACGAGCCAACAGTTTCGTGCCCGCATATTCGTATTGCCAATCGGCTGAATGACATATCACAGCTTGCCTGCCGATTGGCTTTCGCGTTCTGCAAACAGGAGAAGGAACAGGTCATGAAAATTCTCGCCCAAGCAGCCGATGAACCGAGCGTTATCACGCCCGAAGGTGCCGAGCGCCGTATCCTGAGCTACGGCGGCGGCATGATGCTCGTTCAGTTCACGTTCGGGGCGGGTGTGCAATCGCTCATGCACAGCCACCCGCACGAGCAGATCGGCTACGTGGTTTCGGGCGCGATCGATGTCGTGATGGAAGGGCATGAAACGACACGCTTACATGCTGGCGGGAGCTATTACGTCGCACCAAACGTGCGTCACTGCATCATCACCCACGAGCCGACCGTGTTGATCGACTGCTTCACGCCAATTCGCGAAGATTTCCTCGCAGCCAATAGCGATTAGCCGAAACGACAAAGGAGTCCCCATGATCGGCACAACGTGGCCATCCGAGCGTCGCACCTTCCGCGACCCCATCACCAACCGTGAGATCGAACAACTCACCAGCATCGGCAACAACGTCCACCTCTACTTCACCGAAAACGCTTTCGACAGCCAAGGCGGCTCGATCATCTTCCGCTCGGATCGTGCGAGTTCGGAGCAGCGCGCGCCGCACGAGAACCCGCATTTCAACTTGTTCCGCCTCGATCTCGACACGGGCGTCATCACCCAATTGACCGACGAGGCCGAATCGATCGGCGGCGTCACCAAGACGCCCGACAGCCAATTGATCGCCTACATCGCCGGGAATCAGGTCAAGTTGCTCGATACATGCACGGGCAACATCCGCACGCTCTACGAGGAGACGCGCGGCTACACGCTCGGCTCGCCCTCGATCTCCGCAGATCGCCGTTATGTGGGGTTCGCCCGCAACGAGCCGGTCGCCGTGCGCGATCACGGCCCGAACTACAGCGGCTTCAAGGAGCGCTTCTACGCCGTGAAGGACGGGCGCATCACGATCACGCCGCTCGACGGCTCCGGCGCCTTCGACGCCGTGGTCGATACGCATCAGGTCGGGCACTTCCAGTTCAGCCCCACCATCAGCAGTCTGGCGATGTACTGCCACGAAGGGCCGTGGAACTTGGTCACGCAGCGCATATGGGGCGTCGATCTGGTCAGCCGCACCATTTGGCCGTACTTCCGCCAGGATGAGGAGGACTCGATCGGCCACGAGTTCTGGACGCAGGATGGCCTGATCTTCTTCGATAACCGTGGGCCTGGCCACGATGGCACCATCACATCCGACCGCACGCAGGCAGTCGCGAGCCATGTGCAGGTGAACGAAAACGCCTGGCAGCCGTTTGTTGGCCTGCTCAGTCCCAGCGGCGAGTTGCTCAAGCGCATCGATATGCCATTTTACTGCAACCACTATCACGCCAACCCCAACAACACCGTGCTGGTGGGAGACGATGTGGATACGCTGGTGCTGATCGACATCGCCAACGAGCCAGCCACGCTCGAAGTGCTCGCACAGCACGGCACCTCGTGGTACACCCAGGCCAGCCACTGCCACCCGACCTGGAGTTGGGACGGCCAGCGCATCCTGTACGCCTCCGATGCGGGCGGGCGGGTCAATCTCTACCTGATCAATCTATAGCACGCAGCGCTCTGGCGCACTGCGTTCAGGAGTAAGCAGATGAGCACCTATTTTACGAGCATCGGTAATGCGCAGGGCCTCAACACCCCCAGCGAGAACCCCTGCCGCCTGATCGACTTCGCGCGGTTGGTGCTGCCCAGCGGCGCGAGCCACACAGGCCAGACGGGCGAACGCGAAGTGCTGATGGTGCTGCTGGGCGGGCGCTGCAACGTGCAGGTCGGCGACCACAGCTTCGAGAACATCGGCAAGCGCGCCAACCCGTTCGGCGGCAAGCCCTACGCGGTCTACTTGCCCGCGGGCGTCACGTTCACCGTCACCGCGCTCACCAATCTCGATGCGGGCCTCTGCTCGGCACCATCCGACCTTCAAACCGAGCCATATGTCATCCGGCCAGAGCAGGTCACCGCGAATCAGATGGGCGCGGCGAGTTTCGGGCGCGAACTGCGGAACATCCTCACCAGCAGCGACCAACCCGAACTGCCAGCGCGTCGCCTGATCGTCGGCGAGACGCTTGTGCCGAGCGGCAACTGGAGCACCTACCCGCCCCACAAGCACGAGGTCGATGATCTGCCCCGCGAGGCGTTCCACGAGGAGTTGTACTACTTCCGCATGGATCAGCCGGGCGGCTTCGGGCACACGCGCCACTACAGTCCCGAGCGCGGCTACGACACCACTTACACCATCCGCGATTCCACCCTTCTCATGATGCCGCACGGCTTCCACACCACCTGCAGCGCGCCGGGCTACACCAACTACTTCCTGTGGATGCTGGCGGGTGAGCATCGTACGCAGGCCGTCGTATTCGACCCGGATCACGCCTGGGTGCAGCAATCGATCGCGCTGTTGAAGGGGCGATAGGATTCAAAGCGTGGCCGAATCCACGTCTAACTCTCGATGAGGAAGCCAATGATCAGCGATCTCTTTCGCCTCGATGGGCAGGTCGCCCTGGTGACGGGTGGCAACAAAGGGCTTGGGCAAGCCATCGCGATCGCGCTTGCGCAGGCGGGTGCCGATGTCGCGATCTCCTCACACAACGGCTCGTGCGAGGCCACGCTAGAGGCGATCCACACAGCCGGACGGCGTGGCATCGCGATGCAGGCCAACCAAGGCGACCCGCACCACGCGCAGCCGCTCGTCGCGCACGTGCTGGAGAAGTTGGGGCGGCTCGACATTCTGGTCAACAACGCTGGTACCATCCGCCGCGCCAATGCCGCCGAGACCAGCATCAGCGATTTCCAGGCCGTGATGGACGTGAATATTATCGGACTCTGGGCGCTGGCCCAGGCGGCAGGCCAGGTGATGCTCGCGCAGGGGCGCGGCAAGATCATCAATATCGCCTCACTACTCGCCTTCCAAGGCGGCATTCGCGTACCGGCCTACACGGCCTCGAAACACGCAGTGGCAGGGCTCACCAAGGCGCTCGCCAACGAGTGGGCTGCGCACGGCATCAACGTGAACGCCATCGCGCCCGGTTATATGGTCACCGATAATACGCAGCCGCTTCGTAACGATCCCGAGCGCAGCCGCCAAATCCTCGAACGCATCCCCGCCCAACGGTGGGGGCAACCCAGCGATTTGGTTGGCGCGAGCATCTTCCTCGCATCAGCGGCAAGCGACTATGTCCATGGGCATATCTTGGTTGTTGATGGTGGCTGGTTAGCGCGCTAAAACACCACTTCTAACTCATTGTAATCACGAAAACGACCAGTAGCGCCATGAGATGGCTACTGGTCGTTTGGCATATGTCAAGATCATGGTTTTGTACCTATTCCGCCATCAAACCGCAATCGAGCAGGAATAGCAACAGACAACAAGCAATGCTATAGTCAGGTATTAGAAGTCCCAGATCGACTGATATTTATAGAGTGTGCTAAAATGGTGCGTGATTATTTAACGACCAGTAGCACCCGAGAACATCAGCACGTTCTGATAGCTCTCTTGATCAACGACTTCAAAATCAATCATTCTGAACTCCAAACACCATTATGCTAGCTTCATGGCCTATCTAGCAACGGTTCTGAAGCGGCAGCATGCTACCTGTCTCACTGCGTAGAGCCAAGCAGGACGCGGGAAAGTGAAACGCAATGGGATATGATGATGCGACTCCGGCAGATCTCCAGCAGGAATCGCAGCCGCCAACCAACGAGCAGAATCTCACTGAAACACCACCAGCAAGTGGTCGCATTTCACGTTTTCGGTTACAGACCCTGCGAACCAAAACGCTGTTGATCATTGTTACAACACTGCTCGGCCTCATGGTTGTGCTCTATCTTCCCTTTCGCTTCGTCCTCCTCGACAGCTTCCTCACGCTTGAACAGCAGCAGATGGAGCAGCAACTCGAGCGCGCCCACAACGCCTTCCAGAACGTCATCACCTCGGTTGATCGCATCTCCGCCGATTATGCAGGTTGGGACGCCACATACGAATTCATGGAGAAGCGAAACGAGTCGTATCTCACCGCGACCTATGTCGATGAGATGATGCTCACGAATCGCCTCAACATGATTGTGCTCATCGATCCAGCGGGGCAGTTGGTGTACAGCAAGGGATTCGATTTGGATAACGTGGTCGAGACCACGATTCCCACCCGCTTCAGCCAGTTCGATCCCACCGATCAACTTCGCATACCACCTCAATCGAGGGAGCCGATCAGAGGGATGGTGATCCTGCCCGAAGGGGTCATGATCGTCTCGTCGCGGCCTATCCTCACTAGTAGCTACACCGGTGAGCCGCGCGGCACGCTGATCATGGGGCGCTACCTGAACGAGACGGAGATCCAACGCCTCGCGGAGACGACGCGCCTCCAACTGAACTTTTATCGGCTAGACGATCCAAACATGCCCGAAGATGTCCGCGCCATCCTGGGGAAACATTCGGCGAACGATGGGCCGATCAACCAGATCCTCAACGAGCAGACGATCGCGGGGTATCTCCCACTGGCCGATCTGCAAGGGAATACGGCGCTGTTGCTGCGGGTCGAAGAAGCGCGCTTTATCTACACGCAAGGCAGAACCAGCATCCTGTACTTTGCGCTCTTGCTGCTTGCGAGTGGCTTGGCGTTCGGCATGGTGATTATGGTGCTGCTGGAGCGCACAGTGCTCTCGCGCCTCTCGCGACTCAGCGCGGATATCCAGCATATCAGCGCGAGCCGCGATATCTCGGCCAAGGTGGCCGTGCTGGGCAATGACGAGATCGCGTTGGTGGCTAGCACCATCAACCGTATGCTCAGCATCCTCGAACAGAGCCAGAACGAGCATCGCCAATCCGAGGAGGAACGGGCGCGGCTCCAAGAGGAGATGATACGCACGCAAGAGCAGTTTATGCAAATGGTGGTACACGATCTCAAAACACCGCTCACCGCCGTCTCGGGCTTCCTCGATATTCTGGCGATGGAGAAACTGACGCCCGACCAAAGCCTGATGGTCGATAGCGCACGCCGCAGCGCGGGTGGGATGCGCCACCTTGTAGCGACCATTCTCGATACTGGCCAAATGGCAGAGGGACGCCTGACGCTACGGCCCGAACCAACCTCGATCGTGACGATGCTGAACGACTGCGCAAACGATCTGCAGCAGTGGGCAACTCAGGAGATGCACCGTATCATTGTCGATCTGCCGGTTGACCTACCACTGCTCATGGTCGATTCGCGCCTGATGGAGCGCGTGGTGATCAACCTGCTCTCGAACGCGATCAAACATACGCCACTTGGCACAACCATCACCCTTGGGGCGAGCGTCGATGCGTTGGGGGCGCGGATCTGGGTGCACGATAACGGGCCGGGTATCGCCCCTGAGGTGCGGGAATCGTTATTCGAGCGTTTCAGCGCCACCCCCAATCGTTCACGTCGACAATACAACACGGGCCTCGGCTTGGCCTTCTGCAAGTTGGCCGTCGAGGCACACAACGGCACGATCCAACTGCAGAGCGGCCCAAGCGAGGGCACCACGTTCACGATCATTCTGCCCGCCACGGTCATCACAAATAACCTTGCGATGAACGAGGTCTCGTACAGCGGCGACAAAGAGACCTTGCAAACTTCAGAGCACAATCACTAATCCCCGTATCCAAGCACAGCACCTCTTCTACTGCCCCGCCAAACCGGTATAACTCGCACCTTCGATATAGTATTTGCTGAACAGAAAGAAAATAATCAGCATTGGGATGGCGTTAAACATCGCGCCCACGAGGATCGCGCTCAAGTCATTCACGTACTGAAAGCGGAAGAACGCCATACCGACCGTGAGCGTCATTAAATCTGGGCGCTGCAAAAAGAGCAACGGCTTGGTGTAATCGTTCCAGGAGCCTTGAAATTGCAGAATCGCTAGTGTGATCAACGCAGGGCGCGACAATGGCAGCGCAATATTCCAATACGTGCGGAAGCGGCTCGCACCGTCGATGTAGGCGGCTTCCTCCAATTCGCGGGGAATTGACTTGAAAAACTGGGTCAGCATAAATATGCCAAATGGCACAACAAGATCAGGAATGATCAACGGCCAATAGGTATTGATCCAGTTGATGCGAGCGTAAAAGACGTAGCCAGGGATCAGCGTCACCTCGGCGGGCAGCGCCATACTCGCGACGACAATGCCGAGCAGCAGGTTGCGCCCGGGGAAGCGCATCCGTGCAAAGGCATAGGCCGCCAACGAACAAAAGAACAGTCGCAACAGCACGTTGAGCACCGCTAACCATGTGCTTGTGAACAACCAGCGGGGCAGAACCGGGCCTTGGATCGTTGGCAGCGTGAAGTTCCAGACTCGCGTCCAATTATCGAGCCGCCACTGTTGCGGCAACAACATCGGAGGGAAAGCCGTCAGTTCGGCGTTGGTCTTGAAGGTGCCCAACAGCGACAGGATAAACGGCATAAACGCGAACAGCGAGAACACGAGCAGCGCTATGTAGCGCAGGGCGATCCCAAATGTCAACGGGGTGCGCTGCGGTTGCGCGCTCGCCTGCGCAGTCGATTGGCGTTTCATCGAAATTGCCATAGGAGGCTCCTTAGCTTATACATCACTAGGCTGCTCGATATAACGACGCTGCACAATGTTGATGAGGATAATGATGCCCGCCAAAATAAAGGCCATCGCGGCCCCAAAGCCAGCCTCCGCCTGCGTGCCCGTGCCGAGCGTCTTTTGATAGATCAAATACAGCGGCGCAAGCGTGGTGCGCAACGGTCCACCCTGCGTCATGATCGAGATCTGCGCGAATACGAGAAACGTGCCGATGGTGCCCAACACCACCACCAGTGAGATGACGGGGCGCAGCAGCGGCAGCGTAATCGTCCAGAACGCCTTCCAGCCCGTCGCGCCGTCGATCGCACCAGCCTCGTACAGTTGCACCGGAATATCCTGCAACGCCGCCAAGAACATCACCATAAACGTCGGGATGGTCGAGAACACATTCATAATCATGATCGCCACCCAGGTGATGCTGGGGCCGCGAAACAGATACGGCACACTGCTCACGTCCACGCCGAACAAGCCGTACAGCGGCGCGAATATCGGGCGCGGGTCTTGCAGCCACGAGATATTGGTACCGAGCACATAGTTGATGAAACCAGTGCGCAAATAGAGCCATAAAAAGATCAGCGACATCACCACCGACGAGGCGACGCTCGGGGCGTACAGCATCGTGCGGAAGAAGCGCATGCCCCGCAACTTCGCGTTGAGCAGACTCGCGAGCAGGATAGCACCGATCGTCTGGAGCGTGGTGACAATGATGAAGTACCAGAACACATTCGCCAGCGCGATGCGAAATTCCGAATCGCGGAAGGCGCGGATATAGTTATCGAGGCCAACAAAGCGAGCACTCGCAGCGGCATACGAGGCACTGAGGTTGGTGAAACTGGTGTAGAACACGTACAACAGCACGCCGAAGGTGAAGATACCCGCCGTGAGCAGATACGGAGCGATGAACAGGTACGCGGTAATGGCCTCGCGACGGGCAAGCTGCGATTGACGCCTTCGATGGCTTGTCATAGCCTCCGCCATATCGATACCTCCTTTGGCTCGATGAAAGGAAATCTACGTAGGTAGAAGTTTGGCGAGCCATCGGCCCGCCAAACTCCACGTTTCCTTGGTTAGCGCATTAGGATCTCATCGACCTTCTGCGCCGCAGCATCGAGCGCTTGCTGCGGAGGCATCGCGCCTAAGAAGATCTGCTCCATCGCGTCCACGTTCAGCGCATTGATCACATCGCCCTTCTTGAGCGGCCCACCGAGCACCACATCGGCCAAGTGACCTACTGCACCCTGTTGCACCAACACAGCCTGTGCGGGGTTCTCGCCGAAGTACGGATCATCGGCTAGCGACAACAGGCTCGGTAGCGCCAAACCCGAGGGAATCAGCGCCTTCTGATTGACTGCGCTGGTCAGGAATAACACCAGTGCGGCGGCGGCGTTCGGATACTTGGTCTGGGCATTGGCGGCAAACGCGTTGGTGAATAGCCATGTGGCAGGCTTGCCACCATCCGGCACAGGAATGGGGATCGCGGTGTATTCCAGATCGGTTGCACCGTTGGCGGGATCAGCCAGGAACGGGATCAGCCAACCGCCTTCGAGCACCATAGCCGCGTTCCGGCCCGAGAAGGCTTCGCCACACCATCCCTTGCCCATTTCCTTGAACAGTTCGCCGGTGCCGTTCTGCTTGAAGCTGTACCAGAACTCTACCGCCGCGAGGCCACTGGGTTGGTTAAATACCGCTTTGTTATCGGCAATAATCGCATTGCCGTTCTGAAGCATCGAGGCACCGTAGCGCTGAATATCGGGGTTCAGGCACATACCGTACACTTTACCCGGGCCTTCGCCACTGGTCATCTTCTCGGCAGCCGCACTCAGGTCGCTCCACGTCTTGATGCTGGCTGGATCGACGCCTGCCTGCTGAGCCATAGCGTTGTTAATGAAGATCACAAGCGCGCCGAAGTCCTTGGGCAAGCCATAGGTTTTGCCCTCGTGCTGGTAGAGCGTCAACAGCGACTCGTAGTAGTCGTCGGGGTTCACACCTGCGGTCGCCATGGCGTCGTCGAGGGGCAAGAGCAGATTGTTCGGGGCGAACGCGCCCATCAACTCGCCATTCAGCACGAACACGTCTTGAGCCGTGCCAGCGGAGAAGCCCGCCTTGAGCGCGGTCTCATATTGATCGGGGATCGGCTCCATGGTCACGTTCACGTTGGGGAAGATGGCCTTGAAGCGATCGATGCCTTCTTGATACAGTCTCTGTTCAGTTGCGTTGCCCGAGACCGCCACGCGCAGGCTCGCGCCATCCTCGACGCTCAACTTGGTCACATCGCCTTTTGCACCCGCAGTACCCTCGGTACTTGTGGTCCCTGTGGAGCTAGTGGTCATTGCATCGGGTTGACTGGCCGTGGGTTCTCCACTTGTTGAGGAGTTTGTCGTGGGAGCCGTTGTGGGAGTAGTTGTGCTACCACTAGCACCGCATGCTACGAGGATAGGAAGCAGTAGAACATATAGCATAAGCTTTACAGCTGAGCTTCGTAAACGCATCATAGCAAACCTCCTTGTTTATCGGGCTATTTCCCTAAATTTGCTCCTTTACTATGCACTTACTGATCCGCTATGCGTTGATATATGCCATTAGGCCAGTGGTTCGATCACAGCGATTTGGATAGACACCTGCTGCTCACCGAACTCGAGACGAGCTTGCTGGCCGGGCGGCACAGAGATGTGAACCCAGCAGCCCGTAGCCTCGGCATGTGTTTCCGGCGAAGCCATAGGTTCCACGGTACTCATTGCGATAGACACATCGTTCTGCGGAAGCCAATAGCGCAAATGAAGCGGCGTGGTGCCCTGCAGGTGCGTGAATACAAAGCGAGAGGACGAGAAGAGCATCGCCAATGTATGTTCGCCTATCACCAATCCGTTTAAATGGACCTCTGGCCAATGCTTGGGTATAGAGGGTTTTATCGCGAGTTGATGCAAGTGCGCCAACGGCTGCAAACCCAGCAATCCTTCGATCAGGCCCTGCAGATACAGCCCCACCGACCAGAGTTGAACAAAGCATAGACCGATCGGTATGAGCTCTTTGAAGGCACCAAGCGTGCCATAGCTTGCCGTTGCCGCGATATTTTCGAGCAGTTTTAACCCCAACTCAGACTCACCGTAGCGGAACGCAGTGAGAGCCAATAGGCCGGTTGGCAGAGTCCAGACTTGCTCGTCACGCTCACGGGTGTGCATCAAACCCCACTGGTTCACCCACTCGTTCATGATGCGCGTGAGCGAGCGACGCGCATGCTCCTCGGGCGCGAGGCCGACCTGCAGCGGCAGCACCACAGTCCAATGGCCATCGAGTTGCAGCGTGCCATCGGAATGGCGCGAATCGGCATACATGCCCTCGTCCTCGATCCACCAATCGGCATCGAAGCGCCGCTGAAGCTCCTTGGCATGCGTGCCGTAGCGCCGTATCTCATCGGGTATATCGAGCGTGGTAGCCATCTCGCGCAGCGCACAGAGCGCTTGGTACAGGTAGCAGGTGCTATCTAACTTGCGCGAGCCCATGCCCATCCGCTCGACCACACCATCGCCCACTGGATAGAGTGTGCCACTCCCCCACATGGCAGGCATGTACTCGTCGATGCCCTCTTTGCAGACGCTGTACACTTGCCGCAGGAAGGCCAGATCGCCCGTCCAGCGGAAATAGTCCCAGCAGGCGGCGACGAATTGAGGCGTCTCTTGAGTGTTGCCCGGGTGGAATACGCGGCCATTGGTCGTTACTTCGTGGGGGATGCGCCCGCACGCACGACTACCGTACGACGCAAGGCCGAGCAGTGAACTGCGCACCACATCGCCGAATCCTGCGGCGGTTGCACCCGGCACGGTGTACTCGATATCGCAGCCGAACAACTGCGGGTATTCGGGCACGCCAGCCAAGAAGTATTGCGGCATGTAGGGCGTATACTCGGCAGTGAGCAGTTGCAGATTAGCCTTGGCGAGCACAAACGAACGGTTCACGCTGTGCTCGGGCGTCTCCAGCATAACACCTGTCGCGATGGTGGAGTAGTAGTGGTTGAGCTTCGCTTGTAGAAGCTTTTCGCCGTTGCCTGCCACTTGGCTAAAGACGCGATGCGCCCCTTGGTGGCCGGTCTCGTGATCGGCAGCCAACACAAACTCCCAGCTCGCCGTTTCGCCCGGCCCCAGCGTAAAAGGATAGACCAGGGTTGCCAACTGACCGATGGCGCGTTTTTCGAATGTGCAGCTCTCGGGCGAGATGGTAGTGCCACATGCAACACCCCAACGACCCTCCCAGAGGTTGTCGTACCCTAGCACCACGTGATTTTCGAGCCAGTAGCGGCTTTCTCCATGAGTTAGGCCACTGAACCAACTGCCCAAAAACTTCAGCCAAACGTTGAGGTGCAGTTTGCCCTCGCGTGGACGGATGCCCGCGTTGCGCATGGTGAGCAGCGCGACAAAGGCGGCTTGATCCTCGACGATGAAATCGCGCCGACGGATCTCCATGCCACCGATGCGATAGCGCCATTCGATGTGCGAGAGCAGCTCGATCACTTCGACGCTATGCGTCATAGGGTGCTGACCGTTCTGGTCACTGAGGAGGATAGTGAGGCCATCAGCCACTTTTAGCGGATGCGCCCAGAGGCCACCCATTTCGCCCACTAGGTGTTCGGCTCCGATCGGTTGGATGTCTCCGCTGGTCATACCAACTGAATACATCTTCCGACCAGCGAGGAAGTACGGTACGACATCGCGCTGCGTATCGGCGGCGAGTAGTGTGTACTTGCCAAAACGTAGTGTTCGTTGTGAAATCAACATGTTGCGTTTTCTAGTTGTGTTGATGAATATTGCCGTGGTGCTACCAAGTTTCGTGCCTTGGCGAGGTGGTATGCTGGGGGCATGGACTATAGTGGCGTTGCTGAGCATAGCGTTGTGGTGCTGCGGCTACAGCACGCGCCTCGTGGCGCTCCCACCCTGCCCGAGCGAATATATTATACACACGAAAATGTTTGATGCAATGGGTGAAAGGCGCCACTTAGTCCTCTTCGCCATGAACCACATGGCGCATTACGAGGGAGGCGTATTGGTGGTTGATGGCTGAGGATTAGGGACAGGATGGATCGGCTCGCTTGGAGGCTGCGGGACCACTTCCAAGCATTCGGGGGCAGCGGCGGGCGGCGTAGCAGCCGAGCGGTTGCGACGCAGCGAGGGCAGCACGGCGATGGCGAGGGCGCGCCCGAACACAGTGGTGAGCGTATAGGACAAGACACCCGCCATGACGGCCAGCAGAACCAACGATCCATCGGAGGACCACCAAGGCTGAATCGGGCGTAGGTGGCCGAACAGCATTGCGATGCTAAAACAACTCGCGACGACAATGCCGCCTAGCAGGGCAAGGCCAAGCGCTTGATGCAGAAGCGGTGTGCGGTGCGATGCGAGGCGCGGCTGGATAAGCTCGTAGTAGCAGACACCGACCATCGCGCAAATGAGCAGAATGCCCGCGTACACAAGGATGAGGGCGCTCACATGAGAAGCGCGGAAACCGGTAGAGAGCAGAATACGAGCGAGCATATGGCTCATATCGATCGAGCGCGGGTCACCCAACACCTCGGTGAGGGCGGCAGCCCCGGCCCAGGTGGCGGCGAGCGAAGTGGAACCGAGAAAGCTCGCCAGCAGCAGAGCACTGAATTGCCGCCAACGCGATGGCTCAGCAACGTAGCGTGCATGGCCACGAACGCACAACCAACCCAGCAGCAAGGGCAGGCCCAACGAGAGCGCACCCAGCCACAGCAGGCGCAGCACGATTTCGGGAGCGTGGAGACGCTCGGCGATCATCGGCCCAAAGTAGGAGCCGAGCGTAAGAAAAACAACGATATAAACCGATGATCCCGCGATGTGAGCGGTGATATAGCGACCGTATGGCACGCGCAGCAGACCACAGGCGATCACGGTCACATAGCGCACGCCGGGGAGCGCCCGCCCACACGCAATGCCGAACCATCCGGTGCGATTCAAGGTCTGCTCGGCACGCATCAATTGCTCGGGGCCGAGGTGCACATAGCGGCCAAAACGCTCCACTAAAGGGCGACCACCGCGCCGCACGATCAGGTAAAGCCCGCTTGAACCGAGCGCTGAGACGATCGAAATAAGTACAAACCAAAGCGTGAGTTTAGCGAAGGATTGGCCGCTGGCTGCCCCAGCAAAGATAATGAGGATATCAGTAGGAATAGGCATAGGGACGCCCAATTCCTCGAGGAATATAGCCAGGCAAATCGCGATAAAGCTATGACGCGTTACCAGATCGAGCATGTGTTGTTTTACCAGTGGCTGCAGAACCGATATGGACGACTACCACTGGTCCTTACTAATATACAAGCTATTATAGCAAAATCCCTTTTACATTCGCAAGATTCGCTCTTGCAGTTGGTATACGTCGAACGAGTGCGTTACGTTACAAGCCGATTCTTGTAAGATGTTTCGGGAACTTTCCTTAATGGTGCCAAACCTCATTGAACAACCATAATATCATACTGGATGAACCATCATTGCATCAATCTAGTGGTAACCTTTGGCAACACGCTCCTTTCTTTGATATCGTACCGATGCGCTGCAGGCTAGCGCCCCAACTCTCTTCCCGCCTGTTACGGGTATCGGTCGGAATGCGGAAAGGCGCGCTTTTGGGAGGTATGGGGATCAGGCTGGCTGAAGGCGAAAGCGCACAGCAAAAGTCGGGCGCTGCATAAGCGCCCGACCTCCGCATTAGCGTTATAACGCGCTATTGAGGGAGACAGTCGAAGAGAGATCAATCACTTGCAGGTCCTCGGCCACGCGTTGAGCATTGCGCTCAAGAAGAGCGTACACTTCGCCATGGATCGCATTGGTATCCTGAGCAAGCATATCGGCAGCTAACACCACGACCGTCAAGCCTTGAATGATTTCGATGCCGATCGGCATCTTCGAGATGGACAGTTCGGAGAAGCGTTGAATGATTTCTTCGATCTGTCGGGCCGTGGGGGCGAGCCAACGCCTCAGAACGAGTTCAGCCGACGATGAGCCGTCATGCTCGACAGCGTATTCGAGTGCGTTACGCATCGTCTGCAATGCTAACATCAGTTGTGAGACGATGTATTGCATATATTTCGGGTCACTCGTCGTTCGCAAGGACTGCGTGGTCTGCAGCCATACTGAGTTCTGAAGCCGAGGGAGAGGAATATATCGCGGACGAGCAGTGCGTTGTGCTTGTGGTAGTTGAATGGACATTTCTAGAGATTCCTTAACTCAGCACCGCAAGTGTTAGGCAATGACGTGAGTATTAAATAACCTTGTAGCAAAAGTATACAATTAGTAAATTGCAATCTCAATTCCTCAATAGTACCGATCTGCTACTAGGCATATACACACTTTTTTAGCATCACCTATCAAATGCCTTTTTTGTGATATGTATGCTAAATACAAACAGTGATAGCCTATATGCATGCGGTATTTCGTTATGCTGCAAGTACTATTGGAACAGCGTTAACGATGAGCGCGAATGAGCAGTGACAAGGCCATCTCCCAATTGGCATATGATACGTTTTCGATCAGCGCGCCATAACAATCGCACGCTTCCCTACCACAGAGCAGCGTTTACGGAGTTTGATACATCTCTCCGTCCATTGCATAAACGCTTTTTCAACGGTGTCAACAATATGCAGTATAATAGCCATATCATGGCCCACACGACTCATTTTGCTGCACGGCTACGCCAAATACGCATAGCCAACGATCTCACGCAAGAGGCCCTAGCAGCGCTCGTCAACTGCTCGGTTCAGACAGTGCGTGCCTTTGAGCATGGGCGGCGTCGGCCCTCGCGAGAGATGGCCGTGCGCCTCGCCGATGTGCTCAAGATCGAGCATACCGAGCGCGAAACCTTCCTCCAAGAAGCCCGCACCCCCATCACACTCGCAAAGGCCAACACGCCAACCACCACCTCCATAACCACGCCACCAAGCCTAGCCCCACACGTACCGATCGCGCAGCAACCGCTTGATACGCTGTTCGGGCGAGCCAGCGACCTGCAACGCCTGCACCACCTGCAGATCAAGGAGCGCCGCCGCTTGGTGAGCGTGCTCGGTCCGGGAGGTACGGGCAAATCGAGCCTAGCCCTGCACGCAAGCACCCAACTAACGCCCGAGTTCGAGGATCGAAGCGTGTTCGTGCCCCTGGCCACTATCACCGATGCGAGCAATATCCCGTTCGCGATCGCCGAAACGCTCAACCACACCTTGCCCGCCAACCAAGATGCCGAAACAGCGCTCTGCGCCTACCTCAGCAACTACCACATGCTGCTGGTGCTCGACAACCTCGAACAACTGCTCAGCATCACACAGGGCGACCGCACCTGCGCGTTCCTCTCACGGCTGCTGCAGGAAGCCCCGCGCCTGCAACTCCTGGTGACCTCTCGTGAACGCCTGCGGCTGCGGCTGGAATGGGTGCACGAACTGGCGGGCCTAGAAGTGCCGAACAGCCCCCACATGGCGATCATCGCACGAACCGCCTCGGTGCAACTCTTTCTCGAACGAGCGCGCCAAGCCCTGCCACACTTCGCACTCACCGCCGACAACTACAAACAGGTCACCCAGATCTGCCAGCGCCTCGAAGGCTTGCCGCTCGCGATCGAACTGGCCGCCGCCCAACTGGCCTTCCTGCCCCTCGACACCATCGCCACCCGCCTCGACCAAGCGCTCACCCTGCTCGAAGGCCACCTGCGCGACCAACCCGAACGCCAGCGCACCATGCGGGCCGCGATCGGCTGGAGCTACGACCTGCTCAATCCCGACGAGCGCATCTTCTTCCGGCGACTCGCCGTATTCAACGGCACCTTCACACTCGAAGCCTGCGAGCACATCTGCAGCGACGACACCATCACCGCGTCACAAGTGCTCAACCTGCTGCGACGCCTGATCGACCAATCGCTGCTGCTCTTCGTCGATGGACGCTACCGCCTGCTCGAAACCGTACGCCAATTCGCGCTCGACCGATTGATCCAGCACAACGAACTCACCATCATACGCAATCGGCACAGCGCCTACTACATCGAGATCGCCGAGCAAGCCTACGACTTGATGCGCAGCGCCGAACAAGTCGCCTGGATCACCCGCTTCACGCTCGACTACCCGAACTTCCGCGACGCTATGCGCTGGCAGATCGAAGTGCGCAACTATCGAGCGGTTGCGCAACTCAACTGGTCGCTCTGGCTCTTCCTATGGATGCGGGGACATTTCAACGAGGGACGCGGTTGGCTCAACTGGCTGCTGGCGCAGGGCGACGACGTGCCACCCGAAAGCCGCGCGCTGGCCCAACTCACCGCCGGAGTGCTAGCCTACGGACAGGGTGCCTACGACGAAGCGCTCGCCTACCTCGACGAATGCTTCGCCTGGTATCAAACGCACAACGACGCGATCGGCCTCGCACGCAGCACCGCCATGCGTGGCCTGACCCTAGCCGGACAACACCAACACGAGCAGGCGATCAAACTCCTCGCCGAAGGCGTCGAGCGATACATCGCCGTGGGCGACATTTGGGGCGCCGCGCTCACCCTGATCTACTGGGCCGTCATCCCGCTCAATCAAGGAGATTTCGCCAGCGCCCTCGCGCTCACCGAGCGAGCACTGCCGCTCACACGCCAAACCGGCGACCGCGTGGGCATCTACACCGCGCTCTACAACTTGGCGAGCGTCGCACAATCGCGGGGGAGCTATACCGAAGCCGCCCGCCTCTTCTGCCAAGCCACGGAACTCTCGTTCGAGATGGGCGATGCCAGCAACATCTCGTATTGCCTCACCTGCCTGGCCAACGTCGCCGCCAAACGGGGACGCATCTCGCTGGCCGCACGGCTATGGGGAGCCGCAGAATCCTATCTCGAACAAAGCGAAGCAGCGAACTACGCCTATCGACCGAAACAAGCCGACATCCTCGGCCAGATCCAAGCCGCCCGACGGCGGATCGACAGCCAGCACTGGGAGGCCGCCTGGCTCGCCGGGCGCAACGCCACACCCACCGAAGTTATCGCTCTAGCACAGCAGAGCGCCCAAGATACACCAAACAGAGCAATCCGCTAACAGCAAGCGAGAACGGCAGACACTCTCCGCAGACACAAGGAGCAAAAGATGGCAACTCACCATTTTACGCCAACCCGCTACTACCGAGCGATGGGCACCTACGAACCCGTCCTGCGCGTCCAACCCGGCGACACCATCATCACAACAACCATCGACGCCAGCGGACGCGACCAACACAACAACATCGTCTGGGAGCGTGGCAACCCCATGACCGGGCCGTTCTATATCGAAGGGGCCGAACCAGGCGACACGCTCGTCGTCAAACTCGACAGTATCGTGCCGAACCGCTCCACCGGCTGGTCGAGCGCCATTCTGGCCTCCAATGTCATCGATCCCGACGATGTGCGCAACCAACCGATCGGAGAAGATGGCCGCTCCATCGACGCCGATTGGCAGATCGATCTGGACACCAACACAGCCAAACTCCTCACCCCCATCACCATGCTCGGCGCCCTAACCCTCCCGCTCGAACCTATGCTCGGCTGCTTCGGCGTCGCACCCGCGCGCGACCAAGCCATCTCGACCGCCACCTCCGGCCCGCACGGCGGCAACATGGACTACCGAGGCTTCATGAGCGGCGTCACCGTATACTTCCCCGTAGAAGTCGCGGGCGCACTGCTGTTCATCGGCGATGGGCACGCCCTCCAAAGCGACGGCGAAATCTCTGGCACGGGCATCGAAATCTCAATGGACGTACAGATCACCGTCGACCTGCAGAAAGGCAAACGGATCAACTGGCCACGGGGCGAAAACAACGACTACATCTTCACCGTGGGCAACGCTCGCCCGCTCGACCAGTGTGTGCAGCACGCCACCAGCGAAATGCTGCGCTGGCTCCAGACCGATTACCAACTCGATCGCATCAGCGCCAACCTGCTGCTCTCGCAGTGCGGGCGCTACGATCTCGGCAACATCTTCGACCCAGCCTACACTATGGTCTGCAAACTACCAAAACGGCTGCTGCCGAAATAACACGCCACCGCACAAAGCCTTTCTGGTAGGGGAAAAAGAAAAGCCGCCAGCGCCGCACCGCCCGTCGCTACGGGGAAACAACGTCGTGCACAACGTGTGCGCGCTCGGACAGTGATGGCGCTACGCGCCACAACGCGCGCACGTTACCCGCTGCTCCGCAGCGCATGGCTGCGCCGCTCTCACGCCGTGGCGATGACAAGGTGACCTGATGACTCGGTGAGGGGCCAGACAAGGTGACAAGGCGACCTGGTGACTTGGTGAACATGTCAAAGCGTGTACCCCACCCGCACCAGCGCGACGTACGACAAGGCATAACCACGGGCGTATCACACAAGGCTGCCTTCCACTTTGGGGTCCAGGGGCGATAAGCCCCTGGTTGGGGTTTCCAAAGGGCCGCAACCGACCCTTTGGGCCTGCGCAGCAGCCTACGTCCTCGCTAGTACACGCACACCCGCCGAATGGCGCATCCAACGCCCTCGCGAGTGCGGCGACTTGGTGACGTACCTGACTCGGTGATTAGGCGACCTGATGACTTGGTGAACATGTCAAATCACACAAATCACACTGCCAATCGCCACCGAGCGTGTACCCCACCCGCACCAACGCGACGTACGACAAGGCATAACCACGGGCGTATCACACAAGGCTGCCTCCCACTTTGGGGTCCAGGGGCGATAAAGCCCCTGGTTGGGGTTTCCAAAGGGCCGGTTGCGGCCCTTTGGGCCTGCGCAGCAGCCTACGTCCTCGCTAGTACACGCATCCCCGCCGAATGGCGCATCCAACGCCCTCGTGCGAACCAACCTGCGTCTAGCGCACGTTCTCGCTAGTACACGCACACCCGCCGAATGGCGCAATCCTGCGCCTAGCGCAACCTTACTCACCCAACAACTTGCGGTATACCGCAATCAACCCATTCGCCAACTGATCATAGCCGAACGAACGCACCACCTTCTCGCGGCCATGCTCGCCAAAACGCCGACGCATCGCCGCATCCTCACCCAAACGGCGCACCGCCTCCGCATACGCATCCACATCGTCGCGGGGGCACAACCAGCCATTCTCGCCGTGATCCACCACCTCGGGCAGCGCCGAAGCGTTCGTCGTCACCACGGGCCGACCGCAGGCCAACGCCTCCGCCGGCGCGATACCAAAGCCCTCCAAGCGCGAAGGGAACAGCAACATATCGCACGACTGATACGCCGCCACCAACCCGGCCCGATCCGGCGAACCGATCGGAATCATACGGGGATGCGGCGGGCCTTTATCGGTGCCCTGGAAGCCGCCCGTGTAGTACAACACATAATCTTCCGGCAAACGATCCATAATGCGCGGCAACAGATCGAAACCCTTACGGCGCGTGCGGTTGCCCACGAACAACAAACGAATACGGCCCGACGAAGGCGGCAACCCGTGATCCGCGCGCACCAAACCGGGCGTCGGCGTAAACACCGACGTATCGATACCGTCGAACACCAGCACACTATCGTGGAAACCGTAGATCTGCTCGACCTGGCGCTGCGTATAGCGCGACACGCACACCACCGCATCGGCCTCGCGGATCGACCAGCCATCGTAGCGGCTCTCGACCAACCGATAAAACAGGCGCTGCGCCAACGAACTGTACGGCTGCAGATCAGGGTCCGTCGTCAGGTGATGCACCGTCGTCACCAACGGGCGGCCCGGAGCACGCAACGCAAACGCGATCCGCGAACGCCCCTGAATCACATCGAAATTCTCCCACCAACGGGCGGGCAAACCACGCGGGATCAGAAACGGCGCAAAATTATAGATCTCGGGCAAGCGCAGCAACTCAGCGCGCTCCAAACCCGCTAAACGCACCGAACGAAGAATATTCTGAATACCGAAATCCACCCCACCGCGCCCGATCGGCGACAAATACAAAGGTCGCATAACACCACGCCTTACTTATACAAACCATCCGCTTTTCCCATTGCAAAGCGATCCATCCTTCGTTCAAACGACCGATCACACGTTTACAGCAACAGGGACAAGCCGCACAAGTATAATACATCGCTGAGAGGCCGCAACTCGCCACCTGGCATAGGCCATAAACGAGGTTCGACATAGGTTAAGTCGCCGATACCATTTCGCAATCATTTCGTAGACGAAGAAAGCTTGTGTTTCGTAGTACTGTCGGGTACAGTACATCTTGTCCTAAACCAAAATCAACACCTTTCCTAACCAGGTTTTCAGGACCACATTTCACCCCAACGATCTTCGGCCCCGAGGCACGGATCCAATCCCAGGACGGACAAACCCAACGCCCCGCATCGCTCCTCTTTGCCATGCAGCAGTGATGCCCAGCGTTTCTATCCGTATCGGCCAGTTCATAGGGCCAGGCATGCGGATCGCAACTGAATCATCAGCATTAAGCTCTTGCGTTTCAAACTCGCCTGCACACAGCCTGAAACGCTTCACGATACAAAAGTAGAACGCTCATGGATTCACAGACGTTCAATCTATTGCCTGAAGAGCGCGCCATCTTTTTTGCCGACGTCAACACACACCTTCATGCGATGGAAGCAGGCATCCTCCAACTCGAGCATCAAGCCGACCTCGCTGCCATCGAGACCATTTTTCGGGCGGCTCACACGCTCAAGGCGCTCGCAGGCACCATCGGGCACCAGCGCATGGTGCAACTCACCCACATTTTCGAAGCGCTGTTCGAGATCCTGCGCAAAGACCCACAAGTCATCTCAAATGCCATCGCCACCGATCTGCTGGCAGTGGTCGATGCCCTGCGTGGCATGCGCGACGAGGTGCTGCACAACCAGAGCAACCACACGGATATCGAACCGCTACTCGCTCGGCTAGAGCAGATCTTCGAACAACTCCAGCGTATCAGCACCACTGCGCCCACCGCAGCGCCGAAGCTCACACCCGAACAATGCCACATGGCATATCAAGCACAACGTGCGGGCCAGAACCTCTTTCTGATCCAACTGGTCGCAAATCCACAGGGATTCGCGCCAGCCACACAACTCTACCAAAGCACGCTCGCGCTCCTCGACACCGGCCTGCTGATCGTCGCCTCACCTGAGATCGAGCAACTCACCCACGAGACCACCAGTTTCTGGGGGTTGATCGCTACGCCGCTCTCCTACGAGGCCATCGTCGATATGGCGCATCAAGAAGATAACCAGGTCACTGTTCGCATCGAGCGGTACGATTACACCCAAGCCCTATCGCCCGAGCCAGATGCGCTCGTGCGCGTCAGCACCGAGCGCCTCGATCGGCTGATGAACCTCGTCACCAAATTATCCAACGAGCATATGCGCCTCAGCGAACTCACCAAATCGCTGCAGAACCAACTCAGTCAGCCCAATCTGTTGGGCGAACTCAACAACCTCAACCAACACTTCGAGCAGTCGCTCAACGAACTACAGGCCGAAGTGCTACGCACCCGCCTGCTGCCGATCAGCAGCCTCCTCGAACGCCTACCACGGCTGGTGCGCGATACCGCCCAACTCGTCAACAAACAGGTCGATCTGCACACCAGCGGCACCGATATCGAAGTGGATCGGACCCTCGTCGATAGCCTGAACGAGCCGTTGCTGCACCTGATCCGCAATGCACTTGATCACGGCATCGAGCCGCCGCACAAACGCATCGTGCTGGGCAAGCCGAAAGCCGGGCGGCTATCGCTCGATGTGCAGGCCACCCAAACAGAGTTGCAGATCAGCCTCAGCGACGACGGGCGCGGCATTGATCCTCAGCAGATCCGTCAGGTGGCATACGAACAAGGACTGATCACCGAACAGGAGGCGCAACACCTCGACGCGCAGGAGAGCCTGGATCTGATCTTTAAGGCGCATCTCTCCACTGCCGAGCGCGTCACCGAGCTATCCGGGCGCGGCATCGGCCTCGACGCGGTGCGCAGCCAAATCGCCCAACTCAACGGCAGCATCGCCGTGGAAAGCACGCTCGGCAAGGGCACCACCTTCCGCGTGCGCTTGCCGCTCAGCCTGAGCCGCCAGGCCGTGCTGTTGTTCGCCGTGGCGGGTGTGACGTTGGCTGTGCCGCTGGAATACGTGCTCTCAATCCACACCTCGGTCCAGGGTCAAACACCACAGGCCAGCATCGATCTGAGCAGCACCATCCTACCCTTGCAAGAGTTGTCGGATGCCTACACGCCACCGCGCCCATCGATACCCGCCGAACAGCCCTCAGCGCTCGTGCAACTTGGGCACGCAGCCACCCAAGCGCAACTCGAAGTCGATTGGATCATCGGCGAGCAAGAGGTGCTGATCAACGTAGCCGAAGGCCAACACTCGCACGTGCAGGGCGCATTGGGCGATGCGGTGCTTCAGAACGGCAGCAAAGCGGTCGTGCTCGATGTGCCGATCCTCCTGCAATCGTCGCTCATCCACCAAAGCAATCAGAGATCGATATGAGCAGCACGCCCTTCACTACCAACGAGCGCTGGAACTCCTTGATCGTCCATGGGAGACCGCAAGCAATCCTGCTTAAAGCGATCTGGTTTGTGGCCTACACGCTCTCGAATATGACCAAACAGTCGGTCACAACGGCCCATCAGCGCATTGTTGAGGTGCCGCTGGATCAGTTCGTGGCCCATACCAAACGCATCGTCCCCGATACGGTTGGCGTCCACCTGATGCTCAGTGACGATCTACCCGGGCAGGCGCTCCTTATGATGTCGCGGCGCACAGCCCTCACCGTGGTCGATCTACTGCTCGGCCAGCGCATCGGCACCACAAAACAACTCGGCTCAATCGAGCAGTCGGCGCTCGGCGAACTCGGCAACGTGGCGCTCTCGTCGTTCCTCAACATCTTGGCACAGCCTTCTTGGGGCGCGCTCAAGCCATCGCCACCCGCCGTCGTAGCCGATCCGACCGCGTGGATGCTCGATTTCGCCAAACGCGCAATGCAAGACCAACAAAACACCATCCACATCATCGACGCACATTACCACGCTCCAGCCACATCCAGCACGATTCAACTTTGGATTCTGCCATCTGGCATATCAGCACACGATGAGGGCCACCTAACCGCTCATACCATCGAATCATCTTAACTTCTCAAGGATATCTTCCAGTACACGAGGTCACTTATGCCAACTGTTATGGTTGCTGATGACGCTGAATTTATTCGGCTACGCATCGGAAGAATGCTCTCCGATGAGGGATACGTTGTGGTGGAGGCCGCCGATGGGCAAGAGGCGGTGAGCGTGTATCATCGGGCGCGGCCCGACGTGGTGCTGATGGACTTGACGATGCCGAACAAAAACGGCTTGGCGGCCCTCGCCGAGATCTGTCGGTTCGACCCGCACGCCAGGGTGATTATGCTGACCGCGCTCGGCCAGCAATCGATCATGACCGAGGCGATCCGAGCGGGAGCACGCGATTTCCTCGTCAAGCCCTGCGAGCCAGAACGGGTCGTCCACGCCGTCAAGCGCCTGCTGGAGATGCGGGTATAGGTGGCTTTTGGCAGCAGAGAGCCTTCACCTTCACAACAAAAAAAGATGTGGCCAACATGACCACATCAGACACACATAAAACGCCAAACGCTAATCGGCAAAGAGTTGATGCAACAGGTCCTTTGCCTTGCGCACTTGATATCCGTAGAGCAGCGCGCACAGCGCCAGCAACAGCACAGCCACACCGAGCGGCGCCAACTGAGCGATCTGGAAGGTTCCAGCCTGCCAGGCGCCGCGCAACAGCAGCCACTCGACGAAACTGAGCGCCACAAACAGCACCACTATCACCAACAGCACCAACCACCTCATACGGATGGTCAGATCGATCGCGGTGCCCGTCGGGTCGGCATGGAGCGTCCCGGTTATCTCGGGCACGAACGGGTTTCCTGCGCTCACCGCCCGCCGGATGGCGAACCGCTCGCCCGAGAGCACGCCCACGAACGGCGCGTCCGTAGGCAGCTCGGGGGCAACGACCTGGGCTAAGGATGCGTGCGCTTCGGCGGGATTCAGGCTTGTCTCGATGATCAAGCGCTCGTAGGGCAACCAAGCCATGCGCCAGCACTCCTAGATTTTTTCAACAACAATGAAGTAGGAACCCGAGCGCAACTTGCCAAATAGCCACAGATCCAGCTCCATCAACAGGGTCACAGCGGTGAGGCCGTAGAACGCCAAGCCACGTCGCTGCAGACGCTCGCGCATGCGCTGACGCGCCCGAATCTCGCGGTGGGTGCCCTCTGGCACAGCAGGCTTCTGCTCGGTAGACGCGGCCTTGGAGGATTTCTTCTTCGTGCGCCCCAACACCACCTCGCCCAACTTCATCAGCACGTGCTCCACGAAGCTGGTGAACACGCTGTTCCAGAACACGATCTTCACTGGCCGCAAGCCAGCCTGATTCATCGCATCGAGCACATCCTCCCAGGTGCGCAGCGCCTTGATGTGGTCGGATTTGCGGCGCGCCTCACGCTGGAAGTCGTACAATCCGGCGCGCACAAACAGCTTGCCGATCTTGCGGCTGAGATCAGTCAACGGCTGCAGCGACGAGGGATCGCTGGTGTTCGAGAAGACCAGGAAGCGCCCGCCGGGCCGCAACACCCGCGCCGTCTCGGTCAGATACTCATCGATCACATCGCGGGGGAAGTGCTCCAGCACGTCGATCGAGAAGGCCTTATCGAAACTGTTATCGGCGAACGGCAGACGCCGCGAGTCGGCCTTGGTGAGCGCCACCTGCTCCACCGCCGCATCGGCGAACATCGTGGCCGGATCAGCGCCAACCATCAGGCGCACCTTGTCGGCATTCCAGGCGGCGAACTTGGCAGTGCCACAACCGCTGTCGAGCACAGTATCCTCGGGGCGCAGGTCGAGCAGGCGCACCAACGCCCGATTACGCACGCCCGCCGCCAGCAACGGCGGCGCGAGTTCGCGGTAATCGAGCTCCTCGGACAGTTCCTCCTCCTCGGAGACGTACTTCGAGACGTAATCGAACTCGATCGCACGGGGCATCAGATCGATGTACCCGCCGTGATTGGGATACACATTTTTACAAGCGCTGCACGTCACCCCTTCGTCGAGCACGATCAAATCGCGCGAGCCGCACGTGGGGCACTGAAGCAGGCGGTACAAATCATATGGAACCACAGCAGAAGCCTTTCCTTTTCCACAAATTACGCAGGTGTGACAGGCAAGCCAGGCAACGGAGGAAGCGAATCGCCAGTCACAAGGCAGGCCAACGGGCCGAACAGCGGCTGAGGCAACGCATCCCAGGGAAACCAGCCCATCTCGCTCATTTCGCGTGGCGAAGCGATCTGCGGCTCACCGCTAAACGCCAACACCCGAAACCATATCGTTATGTAATGTTTATCAATATCGGCGAAGATATCGTTGGTCAGCGCCACAAACTCAAGATCGCTAACCTGGATGCCAACTTCTTCGTAGGCTTCACGAATACCGCATTGCGCAGGCGTCTCGCCCACATCCATATGACCACCAGGCGTAGCCCACGTTCCTGCGCCATGCGAGCCAGATCGGCGGATCAGCAGCAAACGCCCATCGCGCTCGATCAGCACAACTACGCCAACACGCACTACCGATTGTGTCATGATGCTACCACTGATTGTGATACTGGCTTCTCGCGCCGAAGCGTCATGTACCAACTTAATGCTAAACCGAAGGCCACCGCAATCAACAGAAACACGGTTGTATAGGCGCTGACGGGGTAGTGACCATCGGCGCTCGGCTCGAACAGGCCGATAATCACGCCCATAGCCCATTGGAGCAGCGCTGTGCCCACGAACGCCAGCATATTCACAGCCGTCAAAGCCCGCCCGGTCATCTCCGGCGGGAACATGGTCCGCACTTGCGAGAGCAACACCATGTTAAACGAACCACAGAAACCAAAGATCGCCAACACCAGCATGATGAGCGACACCGGCATCCACAAGCCCAGCAGCGCCAGCGACAGCAAACAGAACAGGAAGAAAACGCCGACGATTATTACGACGGGCAACACGCCGTAGCGGTCACTGAGCCAGCCGGAGTTGAAGTAGCCGATCACCAGGCCGATATTCAAAGCCAGCAGCACATTGCCGACTTCGATGCTGCCGAGCCGCAACACATCGAACAGATACGGCCCTGCCCAGAGGCTCTGCACGGCTTGCATCGTGCCAAACAGAAAGAAACAAGTCATGCCGATGCGCCAAAACCGCGAATCGCGAAAGATTTGGCTGAAACCGACTTGTGTGCGGGCGGCCACAGGCTGTGTCGGCGGCGTCTCGGGCTTGCGCTCGCGCACGATCACCACCAGCGCCACCGCGCTGAGCAGCACCAGCGGAGCCATGCTCAAGAAGATCACCCGCCAGCCCAGCGTCTCGTTCATCCAGGAGAGCGGCGTCGAGGCCAGCATACCGCCCAGCGAACTGAGGCCAGTCATAAAGCCCGAGACCGTCGCGACGCGGTTGCTGGGGAACCACTGGCTAAAGATCTGCATTGCGCCCATCAACACGGTCGCCATGCCCACGCCGATCAGCGCTCGGCCCAGCGCCGCGCTCGCCAGTGAGGAGGCCGAGGCGAACAGCAAGCAGCCGCCGACCGTGATCAGCATCATCGAGGATGTAACGCGACGGGCGCCGAAGCGATCGAGCGCCACGCCCAGCGGCAACTGCACCAGCGCAAAGCAGACGTAGTACAGGCTGGTCATTAGGCCAAGTTCGGCTGCAGTGAGGCTCAAATCGCGCGAAAGATCGGGAGCAATCGCCGCATTGGTCGAACGTAGGAACACCGAAAGAAAATGAGCGACGGCGAATGAGACAAAGATCGCCAGGACGCGGGGGCGTTGTAGGAGTTGAATCACACGAAAAGCTCCAGTAAGAGCGATAAACGACGCTTGCGCGATTGCACATTCCGATGCACACTGCCGCGCATTGTACCATAACGCGCCCAAGGCAGATACAGAGCGTTTTGGGTGGCGTTCCTTGTGCCCAAACTGGTCAGGTTTAACGGGTTGTTTTTGTTATAATTCGTTTGAGTCTCTTGATTTGCGGACGATTATGATATTACCGTTCATCGTGCAGGTCATCTCACAATCTATAAAGGTGAACAGAGCAAAATAGCTTCGCTCAATGCTTATTTGGTCAATATGACGATCTCATCAACGTTCCACAACAAAGGAATTGTAACTATGCACATCAATCATCAATTTTTGGAATTATGTAAAAAAAGCTGCTCACTTGGATCTAGCAACAGATGATATGACAGATGTAGAACCAATAATGGTGGAATTATTGGAGCTAATCGAGCATAATTTAGATAACAGACCCATGTTTGCATATTTTTCAAGTGCGCTTTTAATGGATCGATTGAACCGCCTGATTATCTCATCCCTTTTTGCATGAGAAAACTACAGTGGAATGAAATCAAGGAGCACATCTTTTAAAAGTAGCGAGCGTAGATCAAAATACGGTTTTCTTTCGCCGGAGAATGAATACTGTTAGCGAGATTGTGCACGCATTCGAAGATGAGGTGTGGGATCATGCGTTTATATGGAAGTACTACAGCCATGAACTAGAAGACAAAACAGTTCATAATGAATAATATCTCCGCAAACAAAATTATTTCATAAAAGACACTTTTTTCTTCATTATGTATCATTTCAACAATTATTATCTATTTCAGTACAACCATGGATATCACCTATGAATTTAAGCGAATTAATTTCATCGCATTATCAAGCAGATCATTCGTCTTGGATAGACCTGGCAACCGCTATGCATTGTTGACTAAGTGGAGTAGCCCATAGTGCTATCACCAATACATAGCTCAGAAATGGCTAAAACAAGGTATGTAAGTCCGTGTTAGCCCAGTTATAGACCCTTCCCACCTCTCCAGTTAGGCAATTGCACAGCCCTCCACCCTTGTGCTCTTTCCACTACAAAACATCTTGACGCCACTACCTCCCCCATGCTACCATTGTTGTTGCATCATCCGATACATGTTTCATATAATGCAACAGTCAATCGACGAGCCAGAAACAGGCGTCTTGATCCAATCGGTTCAGCGAGCCATGCGACTGCTCAAGGCCTTCGATAACGGGCCTGCGGAACTTGGCGTGATGGAGCTCAGCCGCCGTGTGTCGCTGCACAAAAGCACGGTATCGCGGCTGCTCGCCACGCTGGAGCACGAAGGGCTGCTGGAGCGCATCCCCGAGACCGATAAGTATCGCTTGGGCTTTCTGCTCGTGCGCCTCGCGGGGCAAGTGACGCACTTCAGCGATCTGCGCAGCATCGCACAACCACTGCTGATCGAGCTCAGGGAGCGCTCGGGGGAGACGATCCACTTGGCGGTGCTGGACGGCGACGAGGTTGTGAATATCGAGCAGTTGAGCGCCCCGCACCTGGTGCGCGAGGCGAACTGGGTGGGCAGGCGCACCCCGCTGCACTGTGTGGCGAACGGCAAAGCGCTGTTGGCGTACCTCCCGCCATCCACCATCGCGCGCCTGCTGGCCGCCCCACTCCCGCGCTACACCGAACACACGCTCACAGATCCAACGGTTCTCCAAGACGAACTCACACTCATCCGCGAACGCGGCTATGCACAAGCGATCGGCGAGATCGAGGCGGGCTTAAACGCAGTGGCGGCGCCCATCCACAATGCAAACGGCGATGTGGTGGCGGCTGTCAGCATCTCTGGACCGGCCTACCGTGTGACTTCAGAACGACTCAGCGAATTTGGCGCACTCGTCTGCGCAACCGCACAGCGCATCTCTGCACGACTAGGGTTTGTGGGAACATCGCAACCGGGGCGTACCTGATCTGCGCTACAATATCCGCTCGGAACTACGCAGCCCACATTTTTCACAACTTAAGTGGTAGGACAATGAAAACAAGCCTTCAAATCGCAGCAAGCGCTCAACTCAGCCCCATCAGTGCAATCGCCGAGCGCTTGGGTATTCCCGAACAATACGTCGAGCCACACGGTCGCCACCGCGCGAAAATCAATTTAGACGTGCTAGAGGCGCTATCAGATCGCCCCAAGGGCAAATATATTTTAGTCACCGCGATCACGCCAACACCGCTCGGTGAGGGCAAAACCACCACCACCATCGGCCTGGGCATGGCCCTCAACCGCATCGGCAAGAACGCGGCGATCGCGATCCGCCAGAGCGCGTTGGGGCCAGTCTTTGGCATCAAAGGCGGCGGCGCGGGCGGCGGCTACTCGCAGGTCGTCCCGCTTGAGGAGAGCGTGCTGCACTTGAACGGCGATTTCCACGCTATCGCGCAGGCCCACAACCAGATCGCGGCCATCGTCGATAACAGTTGGTACCACGGCAATCCGCTCGGCATCGATCCCGAACGCATCCAGATTCGCCGCACGGTCGACGTAAACGACCGCTTTCTGCGTAATATCACGATCGGACAGGGCGGCAAGAGCAACGGTTTCCCTCGCCAAAGTGGCTTCGATATCGTGGCGGCGAGCGAGTTGATGGCGATCTTGGCGCTTGTGACGGGCAACAACAGCCTCGAAGCGCTGCGCGATCTACGGGCGCGCCTTGGCCGCTTGTTGGTCGCCTTCGACCAGCAGGGCCGCCCAATCACCGCCGATGATGTGCGAGCGGCTGGCGCTGCCACTGTGCTGATGCGTGAGACGCTCAAGCCGAACCTGATGCAGACCATCGAAAACACTCCGGCGCTCATCCACGCGGGACCGTTCGGCAACATCGCGCACGGCAATTCGTCGATCTTGTCCGACCAGATCGCGCTGCGAGCCGCCGATTATGTAGTGACCGAGGGCGGTTTCGGGGCCGATATGGGCGCCGAGAAGTTCTTCGACATCAAATGCCGCACGGGCAACTTGTGGCCCGCTGCCGCCGTCGTGGTGGCGACCATCCGGGCGCTCAAGAGCCACACGGGCAAGTACGCGATCACGCCGGGCAAGCCGCTGCCGCCCGAACTGCTGGCCGAGAACCCCGACGATGTCTACGAGGGCGGGGCGAACTTGCGCGCCCAGATCGCCAATGTGCGGCGCTTCGGCGTGCCAGTGGTGGTGGCGCTGAACGCCTTCCCCGAGGACAAGCCCTCGGAGATCGAGGCCGTGCGACGCATCGCGATGGAGGCCGGCGCAGTCGATATGAGCGTGAGCACCGTGTTCGCCGCGGGCGGCCAAGGCGGCATCGATCTGGCCCACAAGGTCATCGCGGCAGCCGAAGGTTCCAGCAGCACGCCGCAGTTCCTCTACCCGCTCGACATGCCGATCGCCGACAAGATCCGGGCGATCGCCACCTCGATCTACGGTGCCGACGACATCAGCCTCAGCGAGCAGGCCGCCGAGCAGATCGCATCGTTCGAGGCGAACGGCTACGGCAATCTGCCGATCTGTATGGCCAAAACGCACCTGAGCATCAGCCACGATCCCAAGCTCAAGGGCGCACCCAGCGGCTATATCTTCCCGATCCGCGAGGTGCGGGCCAGCATCGGCGCGGGCTTTATCTACCCCTTGGCGGGCACAATGATGACGATGCCCGGTCTGAGCGCCGAGATCGCGGCTCAACATATCGATATCGACGAGAACGGAAACACGGTTGGACTGTTCTAGCTGATACACCTTGGGGCGCGGCGTACCGCGTCCCAAGGCTCAACAAGAGGTGGGGGATGACCGACGCAACCGAGCGAAGGCGCGAACGGCGCGCACGCCATACCGGAGCGAGCACACCGGCACCAATCCGTCAGATCACCTACGATCTGCCTGTCTACGAACTGCTGAACGCCGAAGGTGAACAACGCCTGCACGATGCCTCGATGCGCATCCTGGCCGAGTTCGGGATCGATTTCTACGATGAGGAAGTGCGCGATATCCTACGCCAACACGGCGCTGAGGTGCGCGGCGAGACGGTCTTTTTCGATGAAGAACTGATCACTAAGTACATCAGCATGGCACCCCGCCAATTCACGCAGTTGGCCCGCAACCCGGAACACAACGTGGTGATTGGCGGCAACCAAATCGTGTTCGCGCCCGTCTACGGGCCGCCGTTCGTCCAGAGCCTAGAGGGCGGGCGGCGCGAGGCGACCCTGAAGGACTTCCAGAATTTTGTGAAGTTGGCCTACCTCAGCCCGTACATCCACCACTCCGGCGGCACGATCGTCGAGCCGACCGACGAGCCGGTCTCCACGCGCCACTTGGATATGCTCTACAGTCATATCAAGTACAGCGACAAGGCGTTTATGGGTTCGGTCACCTCCGGCCCGAACGCCGCTGATAGCGTCGCGATGGCCGAGATCGTGTTCGGAGCCGACCGTATTCGCGAGACTCCTGCGCTGCTCTCGCTGATCAACGTCAGCAGCCCGCGCCGCTACGATGATCGCATGCTGTCGGCCATCAAGGTCTACGCTCGCGCCCGCCAAGCGCTGATCATCACGCCGTTTATTCTGGCTGGCGCAATGAGCCCTACCTCGATCGCGGGCACGTTGGCGCAACTCAACGCCGAAGCGCTCGCGGGCATCGCGCTCTGCCAGATGATCGAGCCGGGCACGCCGGTCGTCTACGGCTCGTTCCTCTCCACCATCGACTTGCAGAGCGGCTCGCCCACCTTCGGCACGCCCGAGAGTCAGATCGGCCTGTACCTCAGCGCCCAGATGGCGCGCCGCTACGGGCTGCCCTTCCGTGGCGGTGGCATGTTCTCTAGCTCAAAGATCCCCGATGCGCAGGCCGCCTACGAATCGGTGATGGTGATGCAGCCGACGATGTTGGCGCGCACCAACTTCGTGCTGCACGCGGCTGGGTGGCTGGAGAACGGCCTGATCGCGGGGTACGAGAAGTTCGTGCTCGACTGCGAGATCCTGGGGATGCTGCACACTTGGGCCAAAGGCGTCGATCTGTCGGACGAAGCGTTGGCCTTCGACGCGGTGGCCGAGGTGCCACCCGGCGGCCACTACTTGGGCACCGCCCACACGATGCGCCACTTCCGCGACGCATTTTACCGCGCCGAACTCTTCGATTATCATTCCGACGAGCAGTGGCGCATCAACGGCGCGCACGACAGCTACACCCGCGCCGCCGCGAAGGTCAAGCAACTGCTCGACAACTATACACCGCCCGCACTCGACCCGGCCATCGACGAGGCGCTCGTCGATTTCATGACTCGCCGCCGCGCGGCGATCGCGCTCGAACCGCACGATTTCTAGACAGGTATTGGATAACCCATCAGAACGCCATACGCTGTCTCGATCAAACCCTTTTGCTTTGGCAGGGAGGCATGCATGGACTTCTCAGATCTTTCAGACGAGGACCTCTGGCTACAGATGCAGGATGATCTCTACGATGGTTTGAAGGACGAAATCATCGAGGAGACGAAGGAAGCACTCAAACGCGGCTACAGCGCCACCGATGTATTGGCGAATGGCTTGGTGGCCGGGATGGATATTGTCGGCGCGGATTTCCGCGATGGCATTTTGTTCGTGCCGGAAGTGCTGATGGCCGCGAACGCGATGAAGGCCGGCATGGAGATTCTGCGCCCGCTGCTGGTTGAGACCGGGGCCGAGCGCATCGGTAAGATGGTGATCGGCACCGTCAAGGGCGACATCCACGACATCGGCAAGAACTTGGTGGCGATGATGATGGAGGGCGCCGGGTTCGAGGTGATCAACCTCGGCATCAACAACGACGCCGAAAAATTCCTCAACGCGATCCAGGAGCACCAGCCCGACATCATCGGCATGAGCGCGCTGCTCACCACCACTATGCCGTATATGAAGGTCGTCATTCAGGCGCTCAAAGACGAAGAACTGCGCGACGACGTCTACGTGATGGTCGGCGGCGCACCCGTCACCGAGAACTTCGCGCAGCAGATCGGCGCCGATGCGTATGGACGCGATGCCGCCGTGGCGGTCGAGATCGCCAAAGCGCATATGGCAAGCCGACGGGTGGCGAAGGCCTAAACTGCTCCGTTAAAGGTACGGAATGCACCCTCGTCCAGCGCTTGGTACGAGGGTGGAAGATGGCGCGAACGCTCGTTGATCGGTGCACTGCGACTACGGTTTGTGGGCATCGATCGACGAGCGCGAACGAATAGGTGATCGAACTACATATCAACACGTTCGCCGATCTTGTCCGTGAGCGTGTGGGCTTTGTTGCATGACCGTTGATCCAACAACACATCTCGTCGTTTTTCAACCATCAGGTCGCCAGGGGCGCGTCGCAGCAGGCACCACCCTGCTCGAGACAGCGCGCCAACTCGGCGTCGATGTCGATAGCATCTGCGGCGGCAGGCAGACCTGCGGCAAGTGCCGCATACGCGTGGAGCAGGGCAGTTTCCCCAAATACGGCATCGAATCCAGCACCGCGCACGTCTCCGGCCCGACCGCGACCGAACGGGAGTATTTCGCCGACCACAATTGGGGCGAGCCCGACGCATCGCGGCTCTCGTGCGTGGCCTGCGTGCAGGGCGATCTAGTGATCAGCGTGCCGCCCGAAAGCCAGGCCCGCAAGCAGATCATTCGCAAAAGCGCCACCGAGCGGGCGATCACCATCGACCCGATTCTGCGGCAGTTTTATGTGGAAGTTGCGCCACACGCGCTTGGCGAACGTGACGGCGATTGGGAACGGCTTCAGCAAGCCCTTGAGCGGGAATGGGGACTCCGCGACCTGCGGATCGACCTGCCCGCGCTGCGCCAACTTGGCCCGGCGCTCAAGCAGGGCAAGCAGCGCATCACCGTGGTGGTGTGGGACGACCGCGAGGTGATCGACGTGCGTCCCGGCTATCACGAGGGGCTGTACGGCTTGGCGGTCGATGTCGGCTCGACGACAGTGGCCGCGCACCTGTGCGATCTGCGCACTGGCGCGGTGCTCGCCACCGAGGCGATTATGAACCCGCAGGTCACCTACGGCGAAGACCTGATGAGCCGCGTCAGCTACGCGATGATGCACGACGACGGCCTGGCCAAGATGCAGCAGGCCATGATCGCGGGATTGAACAAGCTCGCGGGTCTGGCCGCGCACGCCGCCGGGCTGCGCGCCCGCGACATCCACGAGATCGTGATCGCCGCCAACACCGTAATGCACCACATCCTGCTGGGCCTCGACCCGACCGATCTGGGTGCCGCGCCCTTCACGCTGGCCACCCACGCCGCGCTCGACATCAAGGCGCGCGATCTGGGCCTCAAGCTGCACCACGGCGCGAACGTGCACTGCATGGCGCTGGAGGCGGGACATGTCGGCTCCGACAACGTAGGCGTGCTGATCGCCGAATCGCCCGAACAGAGCGACGAGTTGATGCTGCTGATCGACGTGGGCACCAACGCCGAGATCGTGCTGGGCGACCGCAACCGATTGCAGAGCTGTAGCAGCCCAACCGGCCCGGCCTTCGAGGGCGCACAGATCACGCACGGCCAACGCGCCGCACCTGGCGCCATCGAGCGCGTGCGCATCGACCGCACCACGGGCGAGCCGCGCTTCAAGGTGATCGGCAAAGAGGCGTGGTCGGACGAGTTGGCGCCCGAGGAGATCGGCGCGACGGGTATCTGCGGCTCCGGCATCATCGAGGCGGTGGCCGAGTTGTTTATGGCGCGGATCATCCGCCACGACGGGCGTTTCGCCGAGGCTGGCAGCGATCTGCCGCTTGAACGGGTGCGCTGGAACGGCACCAAGGCCGAATACGTGCTGGCGACCGCCGAACAGACCGCCACGGGCACACCGATCGTCGTCACGCAGGACGACGTACGCAACATTCAGTTGGCGAAGGCTGCGCTCTACACGGGCTGCAAGCTGCTGATGCAACGGCGCGGCGTCACACAGGTCGATAAGATCGTGTTGGCGGGCGCGTTCGGCAGCTACATCGACCCACTGCACGCGATGGTGCTTGGGCTGTTCCCCGATTGCGCGCTCGATAAAGTGTACGCCGTCGGTAATGCAGCTGGCGATGGCGCGCGCATCGCCCTGCTCAGTCGTCAGCGCCGCCGCGAAGCCAATCAACTCGCCCGTCGGGTCGAGTACATCGAAACCGCGATCGATCCCAGTTTTCAAGCCGAATTCGTTGGGGCCATCCATCTACCGCATGCCAGCGATGCCTTCCCGCATCTCGACGAGCTTGGCATACTGCCAGCCCGTGCCGCTGCCAGCGAGGATGCCCGCGCCCAACGCCGACGTGAACGACGAGAACGCCGATGAGCCGACGCAGTGTCTTGATCGATGCCCTCGCCGCAACACCACGCGACTTAGCCCGCCTGCTGCGCCCAGTCAGCGCGACGATGGCCCTGCGCCGTCCCGCGCCAGATCAGTGGGGCGTGGCAGAAGTTGTGGCGCACCTCAGCGTGAACGAGGTCGCCTATCAAGAGCGGCTGCGCCTGATCATCGAGCAGGACACGCCAACGGTGCCATACATTCATCCCGATCCCAGCATTCACGATCTGCAGTATCCGCTGCACGAACTTTACGAACAGTTCTGCGAGCGCCGTAACGAAACGCTGACCTTTCTGCGCGGCCTCAGCCAGCACCAGTGGGCACGCCGCTTGGTGCACGAAACGCTGGGGCCATCGCGATTCCGCGACCAAGTGCAGTTGCTGGTCGATCACGATAGCACGCACTTGGAGCAGATCGTCACGCTGCGCGCCTGGATGGACACACTGCGATGACAACTCTAGCCCGCCTTCAAGCCACACTCGATCACGAAATCCCGATCGCCAAGGCGATTGGCATCACCGCCCTGCGGTATCAGGACGGTTGCCTCACGCTTGGCGCGCCGTTGCAGCCAAACATCAATCACAAAGCGACCGCCTTCGCGGGCAGCCTGAACGCGCTCGTCACGCTGACCTGCTGGAGCCTGATCTGGCTGCTGCTGGATGCCGAGGCGCTGCACGGCACCATCGTGATACAAGACAGTTCCATCGCCTACCTGCGACCCATCACACAAGACTTCGCGGCCACCGCCTGCTTGCCGACCGATGGCAGTGTCGAGCGATTTCTATCATTTTTGCGCAAAAAGAACCGCGCACGACTCGAACTTCACGCCGAGATTCGGCAAGACGACCAACTTGCGGTACAGTTTCACGGACGATATGTGGTCACGCGCACTTCGACAGTAGATTCCGTATCCTAAAGCAATAGGAGCCTCCGATGCCCGAACGACGATCACCTCTCTACGATAACCACCTTCGCCTGGGTGCCCAGATGGTACGCGGCGGCGGCGATTACGTCTTTCCGCTCAGCTACAGTTCGCCTGTCGAGGAGCACATCAATACACGCACCAATGTTGGGATGCAAGACCTCTCCAGTATGGGCGAGGTCGATATCAAGGGGCCAGGTGCCGAGCGCCTGATCAACCAACTGCTCGTCAATGAGATTCGCGATCTGGAACCCGGTCGGCTGCGCTACTCCAGCATGTGCAACCACGAGGGTGGGCTGATCGACGATGTGACGGTCTACAAATTCAGCGACGAGCATTTTATGATCGTCACCAGTTCGGCCCCGCGCAAAAAGACCGCCCGCTGGATCGCCGAGCAAGCAATCGGCACAAGCGCCTACGTCACCGACATCAGCGCTGCGATCGCGCTGCCCGTCGTGCAGGGGCCGCGCTCGCGCGAGTTCCTCGCCAGCATCGTGCAGGATGCCGACCTGGAGCGGCTGCGCTACTTCCACTTCACCACGGGCCGCATCGGCGACACGGAACTGGTTATCTCACGTTCGGGCTACACGGGCGAACTCGGTTACGAGCTCTACACACCCGCCGAAGAGGCCGGAGCGCTGTGGGATCACCTGATCCAGGCTGGTCGCGCCTTCGGCCTGAAGCCGTACGGTGTGGCGGCCATGCACACTTTGCGGCTTGAGAAGGGCTTGGTGCTCTACGGCGCCGATGTCGATGAGAGCCACACGCCGTTCCACGTGGGCCTCGACCGCTGGGTCCGCTTCGATAAGCGCAGTTTCATCGGGCGCGAGGCGCTGCTGCGCATCCAAGAGCGCGGCGTCGAGGAGCGCTGGGTCGGCTTGGTGCTGCAGGGCGAGGTGCCCGCCACCGCTGGAGCGGGCGTCTTTAGCATCGGGCAGGTCGCCACAACCGAGGAGCGCGTGTTCAGCGGCCCCGAATCGGGCAGCACCAAGGATCGCCTGCTGCCTGGCGAGCAGATCGGGCGCGTCACCGTCAGCGGGCGCGGCCACAGCGTCGGCAAAACCCTGGCGATGGCCTACGTGCGCACGTCGCACGCCTGGCCCGGCAGCCGCGTGCTCGTTCAGATCGGCGACCATCACGTGCTCGCCACCGTCACGCCCACTCCGTTCTTCGACCCGCAAGGCGCTCGTTTGCGCGCAAAAGCCTAGCCAACGCCGTTGTGCGTTGTTCTGATGGAATAAAGCATGAACCGATTAACCAAACGCTACAACACGATCGTGGTGGGCGTGGGCGGCGTAGGCAGCGCTACAGTCTACGAACTGGCCAAGCGCGGCAAGCGCGTGCTGGGGCTGGAGCGCTTCGACATCCCGCACGATATGGGCTCGTCGCACGGCTATACCCGCATCATCCGCATGCCCTACTACGAGCATCCTTCGTATGTGATGCTGCTCAAGCGATCCTACGAGCTATGGCGCTCGATCGAGCAGCGCGCAGGCGAGAAACTGCTGCACCTGACCGGCTCGATCGACGCTGGCCCCGCCGATAGCTGGGTGTTCAAAGGCGCGTTGCAGTCGGCGCTCGAATACGATCTCGAACACGAAGTGCTGACGGGACGCCAGATCAACGAGCGCTTCCCCGGCTACAAGATGCCGCACGAGACGCTGGGCGTGTTCCAGCCCGATGGCGGCTTCTTGGTGCCCGAGCGCTGCATCGTCTCGTACGTCAACGCGGCGATCGCCTGCGGCGCCGAGGTGCATGGCCGCGAGCGCGTGCTGGACTGGGAGCCGCTCGGCAGTGGCGTGCGCGTCACCACCGATCGCGATGTCTACGAGGCCGAGAGTCTGGTCATTACGGCTGGCGCGTGGAACCATAGCCTGCTTAGCATTTTGCGCGGCCTGCTCACGCCCGAACGCCAAGTGCTGGCCTGGCTGCAGCCGACTCGCCCGGAATACTTCGCGCCGACGCGTTTCCCGGTCTTCAATTTGCTCGTCGATGAGGGGCGCTACTACGGCTTCCCGGTCTTTGGCGTGCCCGGCTTCAAGTTTGGCCGCTACCATCACCTAGAGGAGGCCGTTGATCCCGAAACGCTCGACCGCGAGCCGAACCTGCGCGACGAGCAGATCCTGCGCGAGTTCGCCGAACGCTACTTCCCGGACGGCTCAGGCCCCACGATGTCGCTGAAGTCGTGTATGTTCACCAACACGCCCGACGGCCACTTCATCATCGACAAGCACCCGACCTACCCGCAGATCTCGTTTGCGTCGCCCTGCTCGGGCCACGGCTTCAAGTTCGTGAGCGTGTTGGGCGAGATTATGGCCGATCTGGCGGAGCGGGGCGAGACGCGTCACAACATCGACCTGTTCAAGCTCGAACGTTTTACAAACACCAACGGACAGCATCACCCGCATCTTGGCGACCGTGGCGGCCACACAGCCGCGACAACGACAGCGCAACCGTACGCCAGCAACACGCCGCACCGTTTGGCCGCTGCTGCCGCGCCCGACGCGATTCGTCCTTTCTGGTAAGCTCATTCGGCTGGTTTCTTGGAACACGAAAAGGAAACGCCAATGTCTAACCGTTTTCTCTCATTGCTCGCCAAAGGCGGCCCAATCACCGCCGATGGTGGCATGGGCACGATGCTGATGAGCGCTGGCCTGCTCTTCGGTGACCCGCCCGAGCAGTGGAACACACTGCCAGACAAGCGACCAGCCATTAGCGCTATCCATCGTGGCTACCTCGATGCTGGCGCGCAGATCATCCTCACCAACAGCTTTGGCGGCAATCCGTTCCGGCTCAAGCTGCACAACCTGGATGGGCAGGTCTTTGAGTTGAACCGTGCCGCCGCCGAACTCGCCCGCGCCGAAGCAGGCGACAACGCGGTGGTGGCTGGCTCGATCGGCCCGAGCGGCGAGTTGTTCGAGCCGATCGGCACGCTCACGCACGAGGCTGCCGTGGCTGGCTTCGCGGCCCAAGCCGAGGGATTGGCGGCTGGCGGCGCCGATGTGCTGTGGGTCGAGACGATGAGCGACCTGCGCGAAGTGCGGGCCGCCGTGGAGGGCGCGCGGCGGGGCGCGCCAGGGCTGCCGGTCGTCGCCACGCTCACCTTCGACACGCGCGGCTTCACGATGATGGGTGTCAGCCCAAACCAGGCCATCGAGCAACTGGCCGACCTTGAGTTGGCGGCCATCGGCGGCAACTGCGGCAACGGCACCGACGAGATCGAGGGCGTGATCAGCGCCATGCATCAAACCAACCCGAACCTGCCGCTGATCGCCAAGAGCAACGCCGGAATCCCCGAGATCATCAATGAGCGCGCCGTCTACAGCGGCACCCCCGAGAGCATGGCCACCTACGCCCGCCGCGTGCGAGCCTTAGGCGCCACGATCATCGGGGCGTGCTGCGGCAGCACACCAGCGCACATCAAAGCGATCAACGACGCGCTGCACAACCTCGCGCCGCTGACCGAGGCTGATGTTGCGCATATCGTCGCCGCCGCACAGGAGCGCTACAGCGCCACCAAACGCACTCGCACGCGTCAACGCAGCGCATAAACCACTCCGACGGCGCTGAGAGCCGCTCAGAGCGTCTCAGTGCCGTTGGAACACACAACAATGAACGAACAACCACGAGCCACAACCCAAAGCTCGCAACAACAGCAGGTCGCCTTTGTGCTGTGTGGCGCGCTTGCCCACGAGGTGCTCGCCATCGCCAAGCGACACGAGTGGAACGTGGCGCTGTTCGGCGTGGCGGCCAAACATCACATGCAGCCCGTCAATATCGCGCCCGCCGTCGAGGAGCGCCTGCGCGAACTGATCCCGCAGTTTTGGCGCGTGGTGGTGGTGTACGGCGATTGTGGCAGTGGCGGGGAGCTCGACCGCGTGCTCGAACACTACAACGTGCCGCGCATCGCCGGGCCGCACTGCTACGAGATGTACGGCGGCCTCACCTTCGAGCAACTGCTTGCAGAGCAGCCCGGCACCTTCTTTCTCACCGATTTCCTGGTGCGCGCCTTCAACGGCACCATCTGGAAGGGATTAGGGCTCGACCGCTACCCCGAGCTACAGGCCGATTACTTCGCGAATTACACACGCTTGGTCTATCTATCGCAGGAAGACGACCCGCACCTGGCCACACAGGCCCAAGCGATCGCCGAAAGGCTTGGGCTGCCGCTAGAGATTCGGCACACGGGATACGGCCTGCTCGAAACACGACTCGTCGAGTTGATGGCCGAGATCGACCAAGCCCGTTATCAACCAAAGGAACGACACGATGGCAAGCTATCAGATCCTGTACTGGTACGACATTCCGCTTCAGGTGCGCGCGCGGGGCGAGGGCGGGCGAGCCAGCGCTCCGCTGCCCGCACGCTTTCAGGAAGCCGTCGACGCAGCCGCGATGGCGACGAAACTGATCGGCTCGGATGAGTACACCAATGCGCTGCGCTGGAGCGAAATGCAGGAGCGCGAAGGCGATGCCCGTAGCGTCGCCGATGCTGTCGCCGCCGAGATCGCAGCCGCCCACCCGACGATCGACTGGCGCGCCACGGTTGAGCGGATTCGCCAAGAGCGTGGCGAATCGTAAGGCGGGGCCGCAGTACAGCGACCCCGCCCTCGCCATCACGAACACGACCTACTAGCGCGGCACCCAGAAGACCCGATAGTACTCAACCCGCTGCTTCGCCTTCTCCTTCAGCAACGAGCCAGCCGCCCGCGTATCCAACGGCAACACCGCGAACGGGTAACCGGGCGGCAGGTACGTCGGCAGCACTTTCCACTTGCCGTTCTCCAACCGGCAGATCCGCAAATCGCCCTGCAACAGTTCGCGCTCGTCGAGCGTGTCGAAGTAGATCACCAGCGTCGGCGCGAGCTCCGTGGGCAGTTTCGCGTTGCCCGCAATGCTGAAGGCGTAGCTGCGAGGCTGCGCGCCCGCCTTGGGCGGCGTGCCCTCCATGTTGTGCTGGATCGTCGTGATCAGCTTGATGTGGCTGTAATCCTGCACGTCCGTCTCGCCGCGTGCCTTCGCCTCGTCGTGGAAGAACAGCAATGCGCTGCCATCCGACGAGCCAGCCGTGATCGGGTTGGCGGGCGAGGGGCTGTGCGTGGCGGGGCCACCACCCTGCGAGAAGGGCGCCAACAACACCTGATCGCCCCACTTCAGCAGCACATAGCCATCCAACTGCACCTTGGCATTGCTGGGCAGCGCGCCCGTCCAATCGGCGGTCGTGGGCTGGCCCAGATCGATACCCTGCTGGCCGATCGGGAACAACCACACTCGATCGGCCAGCGCCTGCCCTGGAGCGCTCTGAATGCGCACCTTGAAGCTGGCCTGCTGTGCGCCCTGGCTCGCGGGGTCGGGGATCACATCGATGCGCGGGAACGTGACCGAGTTCGTCTGCCACGCCGTGATGCTGCCATCCTCAGTGATGGTGGACTGCAACGCCACCAACGGCTGATTGCGCTGCTCGGCCAGCAACAGCACTGTATCGCCCGTCTGCGCGCCCAACAAACGGAACGCCGTATGAGACAAGCGCGCATCCAGCGTGCCCTGCGCGATCAGCGTTGGCGTGCTGGTGTTCAAGCCGCGCAGCACGTACACCCACGTATGGTCGAGCCGCGTCGAGGCGGGCAACGCACCGAGCGGCGAGTTTTGCGCGCCCTGAGGAGGCAAAAAGAAGCGCTGCGTGCCCTCGGTGAGGCTGGCCTTGCCGAAGACCGGCAACGGCAACGGCATGCGCCCAGGACCTTCGAGCGTGCGCTCACGGCTCGTCAACAGAGGATAGTGGTTGGTCGCCAGGATCGCCTCCCACTCATCGTCGGTCGTCACCGTCGAGCCATCCGACGTGTGATGCACCAACTCGCTGGTGCCCTCCAACGTCGCCATAATCGATTCGCTCGTCAGGCTGATCGACGGGATCACCGCTCTGATGGTGGACTGCTCACCCGGACGCGCCCGCAGCAGCAGAGTTGCGTTGTTGTTCTTACCGCCGAGACCCGCCGCCGATGCGGGGATCAGGTCGTGCTGGCTCTGGTAGGCATCGCGCAGATGTAGCGCGTAGTGCGACCACTCGTGGATCAGCGTGCGATACGCCTCCGGCTCATCCCACGGGATGCTCACGCGGTTGCGGTCGTTCCACAGCCCACGCCCCACGCGAATCGGCATGTACTTGTTCGGCTGATGCATACCCGCCACCCAACTGCGCGGCAGCAAGCGATTCGACGACATAATCTGGATGTCGGAGCAGGCCATCAATTCCGGTCCGCCAAACACCACCTGGCCGAACGCCATCGCGCCATCGGTCACATCGTACAAAAAGTCCGAAGCGCGGCGGAACGCCCACATCAACGTCTCAAGATCTTGCTGATCGGGAGCCCATTCGAGCGCCACCAACACATTGAACAAATACAAATGCCCATCGAGGCCTACAGCGGGCTGCAACGCGGGATTCTCCGGAATCTCGCCGCTGTGAATATCCCCCTCCGTGCCGTTCGTGATCGGCAGAGGAGGACGGCGCAGACGGCGGCGGCCAACTGCCACATCCGACATGTGGTGTACAATATACCCACGATACGCCCAATTCAGCGAAGCACCAAAAACCTCAACATCGGTTTCCAGCGTCACATTAGAGGGGATGCTTTGAATTTTCAACACCTCCTCAACCTGCTCAAGATGGACTTTTGGCTCATTTGAAAACGCGTGAACAGCCTGGGAATGCTCTACGGCCTTGGCTTCGCCCAAAACAGATGCAGTCAATCCACGTCGCTGATTGAAGGAAATGTGTTTCGGTACACTACTCACAATCCACCTCCCAATTATCGAGTGAGAACACACCAATGGGTCAACTCGAATCGCATCAATCCAGGCCATTCCAACCCAAGCACCATACACGTCTGCTCGAACTCTGTGCACTTCTTCAGTGGTTTGATCGAGAACTGTTGCACCAGCTCTCAGATAGCGAAGAAGAGACCATCACAGCGCTTCTTGCCAGCGAATACGTGCAGGCGCATCCGTCCATTCCAAACACCTATTGCTTGAGCGAATCTGTTAGGAGCGAGGTTGTAGCGGAACTGCGGAGCCAACACACTGCCCGAGAGCTTGAGCTCCAGCACCACATCTTCAACCACTTCCTGCAACAGCTCCAACAAACAGTGTCATTAGATCAACGTTCATTAATCGAAAATTGGAGCATCTATCACCTCGAACAGCTCTTTTTGCTCTTATCTGCGCGTCGCGAATGGCAAACGATCAACAATTACGTGGCGGCGTTCCGCCAAGCCCAGCCGAATCAGCCGCGCACACTGCACTGGCTCACCTTTTACGAGGGATTCGTGGCCCTGCGCACCATGCAGTACGAGCGCAGCCGCCAGTTGCTAAACAACCTGCTGGAACAGCCTGATCTCGAAGCGAAACTGCGTATGCAAACCCTCAACGCCTTCGGGCAGATGCACATGTTCCAATCGCAGTACGATCAGGCGCTCGCATATTATAAGCAGGTCTATCAGATCGCGCAGCAGATCAACGATCTGCCGTATCAAGGCCACTCGATGCTCAACATGAGCCAAGTGTATGCCGAACTTGGCTACTACGAGCAAGCCTTTGAATGCAGCCAGCGCAGCCTCGTCACGTTTCGGGCGCTCAACGACACCGCGCGCGAGGCCCACGCGCTCTATGAGATCGGCAACAACGCCATGTACCTCGGGCGTTGGCAGATCGCCCAAGCGCATCTGCAGGCCGCCAATATGCTCTATCAACAACTTGGGCTGGTGACCGGGCAAGCCTACCTGTTCTGGTGCCAGGGCTTTCTCTACCATATGCTGGGGGACCTCGAACAGAGCGAGTTGTACTACCTCCAAGCCCTCGAGATCGCCCAAAATCCCGCTCAGCCCGAGCACATGGTCGTGCTCGATGCGTTGCTCTACCTCGGCTTCCTGTATCAAACGCAGCAGCGAAGCGAGGAGGCTCACGAAAAGTACAACCAAGCCGAACAGCTCGCCCAACAGCTAGGGAATCGTTATCGCATCAACCAGATCCAGTTTCGGCGGGGCAACGTCTTCGAGCAGCAGCAACAGTTCGATCAAGCCTACAACGCCTATCAACAGGCGATCGAGGGCATCGACCGCCTGCGGGGCGACACCAAGGGCGAGGATTTCAAGATCGGCCTGCTGACCGAGCCGGGACAGGTCTACGAATCAATGGTGCAGCTCTGCCTGCATCAGAACCTGCCCACGCACGCCTTCGAGTACACCGAACGAGCGCGCTCGCGGGCCTTCCTCGACCTGCTCGCCAGCAAATCGCCCCATCTGTACGACACGTTCAACCAACCAGTGGTGACACTCGACGAAGTGCAGGCCAGCCTCGCACCCGGCACGCTGCTGCTGGAATACTTCACGATGGGCGTGCTGCCGCGCGGCGAAAGCCTGCTGCACCAGATCCCCGCCGAGAACGCGAGCCTGCGGGCCAACCTCATCCACCCGCCCCGCATCCTGATCTTCGCGATCACGCACGACCGCTTCGAGGTGCGCGAATCGTCCTTCGACCCGAACATCTTGCGCCCGCAGCCCGCCGATCCCAGCCCCATCCGGCGGCTGTTGCGCGGACGACTGCCCATGCAACTCTACAACGCCCTGCTCGCGCCCGTCGACGACCTGCTGCAGGAGAGCGATCTGCTCTACATCGTGCCGCACGGCCCGCTGCACTACGTCCCGTTCGCAGCGCTGATCGCCGCGCAGAACCAGCTCGACACGCCCGGCCCAGCCATCGCGCTCGCGCCATCGGCGACGGTGCTGCTGCGCAACTGCCTCAACCGCAGCGCCCACGCCGCCACCACCGATACGCTGCTGGCGCTGGGGTTCAACGATCCCGACGGCGAACAGCCGCTGCGCTACGCCGAAGCCGAGGCGGGTCACATCGCTCGGCTGCTCAACGGCCAAGCCTACATCGGCGGCGCGCCCAAGCACGAGATCCTGCGCACCAGCGGCAGCCGAGCGCGCTGGCTGCACATCTCCGGGCACGCCTTCTACGATCCGCGCAACCCACTCGAATCCGAGCTGCGCACCGGCTCCGACGAATCGCTCAACACGCGCGATATCGCCGAGACGCTCACGCTCGACGCCGATCTCGTCACGCTCAGCAGCTGCACCAGCGGCATCGGCCACGTAGTCGCGGGCGACGAGCAACTCGGCCTGCAGCGCGCCTTCCTCTACGCTGGCGCCCGCGCCGTGCTCTGCTCGCTGTGGGAGGCCGCCGATTTTGTCGCGCTGCTGCTGATGGACCGCTTCTACACCGCCTTACAGAACGGCCAGCCGCCCGCGTACGCCCTGCGCGATGCCCAATACGCCCTGCGCACCATGACGGGCCACGATGTCCTCGAGATCTGCCAGCGCTGGCAGGCCAACGATCCGGTGTTCGCCTCGGCATTGGGCGAGCTGCCCTACATCCCGAACGAGCACCTGAACACGCAACTCTACAGCGACCCGTTCTGGTGGGCGCCGTTCATCCTGATCGGCAAGGCCACCTAGACGGGCAACAGGGAGAGGAACGTGGAGCTACACGAGATGATCGCATTGGTACGGGATGGTGTCGATGGCGAGGGTGTGTGGGCTGATCTTGGCGCGGGCACAGGCAACTTCACCCGCGCGTTGGCGGCGCTGCTCGGCCCGCACAGCACCATCTACGCGCTCGACCGCGACGCCAAGGCGATCGCGCGGCAACGTGAGTACGCCACGGCCAACGATCCGCGCATCCAGCCCATCCAGGCCGATTTCACCAAGCCGCTCGGCCTGCCGCCGCTCGACGGCATCCTGATGGCCAACGCGCTCCACTTCATCCGCGAGCAGGAAGCGGTGCTGCGCCAGTTGCTCGGCGCGCTCAAGCCCAACGGCAGGCTGCTGCTGGTGGAGTACGAGTTGGCACAGCCGCAGGCGTGGGTGCCCTACCCCGTGCCGTTCGCGCGCTTCCGAGCGCTTGCCGAACAGCTTGGACTTTCGGAGGCGCAGCGCATCGGCACGCGCCGCTCACCCTCCAGTGGCATCAGCATGTATGCCGCCGTTGCGAATCGCAACCCGCAGGCAGCCGAGCAATCCGCATAGCAACCTCTGGCTCAAGCTGTTGTTGGGTTTGGAGAAGGAAAGGAGCGCAACCGCCGCCTCAACGCCAGTCGCTACGGGTACGGTTGGGGCGGCCCGTGCGCGGTGCTCCGGTGTTGATGCGCAAACTGGCGCCTTTTCAGCCGCCTCTCGCGTCAGCAAAAGACACTCGCTGTATTGGGTAGTGGTGAACCTGCGGTAGCGCATCGCAGAAGTTTGGACAAAAAGAGAGGACGTGCATTGCTGCACGTCCTCTGCTTCGGTATGGCGGGCCCGACGGGATTCGAACCCGCGATCTGAGCCTTGACAGGGCTCCATGTTAGGCCACTACACCACGGGCCCATACCGTTGGTGACCCCAGCGGGATTCGAACCCGCGATCTCCACCTTGAAAGGGTGGCGTCCTAGGCCTCTAGACGATGGGGCCAATTGTTAAGAGATAGGGTACCAGAAGTTTCGCGTTAATGCAAGCCTTCCGAGCAATCAGTTTTCTCAAAAAGGGGGGGACTTGCATTTCTACAAGTCCCCCGCACCTGGTGTGGCGGGCCCGACGGGATTCGAACCCGCGATCTGAGCCTTGACAGGGCTCCATGTTAGGCCACTACACCACGAGCCCACACCATTGGTGACCCCAGCGGGATTCGAACCCGCGATCTCCACCTTGAGAGGGTGGCGTCCTAGGCCGCTAGACGATGGGGCCATCATCACCAATTGCTCTGTTCGCTTGTTCGTGTTCGCGTTTGTGTCTCTCAACAACGTGGGGGATTATAGCATCAATCCTCGATTTTTGCAAATCCGCATCAGGAAGCCTTAAACGGCACTTATTTCCACTAACGTAACACTTTTTACCACAAGGTTTCCGGGCGAAACATGCAGCTTTTCGACCACGCCATCGTGCGGAGCAACGACCACATGCTCCATCTTCATCGCCTCCAGCACCACGAGCGGCTGCCCGCGCACAACGGTGTCGCCCTCGCCGACCAACACCTTAATGATGGTGCCCGGCATCGGCGCAACGAGGCTGGCGTGGCCTGCCGCAGCGGCGACTTGGCCACCAAGCTGATCGGTATTCGGCGCGCCACGCCGTTCAAGCTCGAAGGTCTGCCCACGCCAGCCCACCAAGCGCACGCCATCCACCTCCGCGATCGCGAAGCGCTCGATCTGCTGATCGACGAAGCGCACCGCGACCCAATCGCCCTCGTTGGCGATCTGCTCGATGTGGTAATCGGTTTGGCCGATGCGCATCTGCCACCCTTGGGCGGTTTGGGAGGCGTGGAGCGTATGCTCGGCTTGTAGGGCTTGATAGCGCAGGGTGAGGCCGTTGCCCAGCAGTTGCCAGGGGCCGCACTGCCACGGCTCGGCGGTGGGCTGCTGTGAGGCGCGCAGATCGGCGAGCGCAGCGGCAATCAGCACCTGGTCGGGCAGGTGCGCCGGAGCGAACGAAGCACCCGCGAGGCCGCTCTGTTCGAGGAAATCGGTCTGTACGCCGCCCTGAATGAACAAGGAGGACTCCACAATGGCGCGCAGCAGAGGCAAGTTGGTCGTCACGCCGAGCACGGTGTACTCGGCGAGGGCGCGGCGCAGGCGGCGCAGGGCGGCATCGCGGTCGGTGCCGTGCACGATGAGCTTGGCGATCATCGCGTCGTAGTGGATGCTCACCTCGTCGCCGCTGGCGACACCCACGTCGTTGCGCACGCCGGGGCCTTGAGCGGGCGCGAACAGCGCGAGCCTGCCGATTGAGGGCAGGTAGGTGCTAGGGTCCTCGGCGCAGACGCGCACCTCGATGGCGTGGCCGTGCTGGCTCAGGTCGGCCTGGCTGAACGGCAGCGGCTGGCCCTCGGCGATCGAGATCTGCAACTGCACCAGATCCACGTCCGTCACCAGTTCGGTCACGGGATGCTCGACCTGTAGGCGTGTGTTCATTTCGAGGAAGTAGAAGTTCCCGGCGGTATCCAGCACGAACTCGACGGTGCCCGCGTTGTGGTAGCCAGCGGCTTTCGCCAGGCGCACGGCTGCCGCGCCCATCGCGGCCCGTACATCATCGCTCAAACCCACGGCGGGGGACTCCTCGACGAGTTTCTGGTGGCGGCGCTGAATGGAGCAGTCGCGCTCGAACAGGTGCACGCAGTTGCCGTGCGTGTCGGCCAGCACTTGCACCTCGATGTGGCGGGGGCGCTCGATCAGGCGTTCGAGCAGCAGCGTGTCGTCGCCAAACGCCGCACGGGCCTCGCGCCGCGCCGCATCCAGCGATTCCGCGAGGTCGTCGGGGCGCTTCACGATGCGCATGCCGCGCCCGCCGCCTCCGGCGCTGGCTTTGATCAGCAGCGGGTAGCCGATGGTGGCAGCGGCCTCGCGCAGTGTCTCATCGCGCTGGTCGTCGCCCTGGTAGCCGGGCACCACGGGCACACCGACAGACTGGGCCAACTGCTTGGCGGCGGCCTTCGAGCCAAGCAGTTCGATCGCCTCGGCGGGTGGACCGATGAACAGCAAACCAGCCTCGCGACAGGCGCGCGCCAGAGCCGCACGCTCGGACAAGAAGCCGTAACCAGGGTGAATGGCTTGCGCACCGACCTGCTGCGCCGCCTCGATGATCGCGTCGATCCGCAGATAACTGGCGCTGGCGGCGGCCTCGCCGATCGGCACAGCCTGATCGGCCAGGCGCACGTGCATCGCTGAGCGATCGGCGGCGCTGTACACCGCCACCGCCACGATGCCTCGTTCGCGGCAGGCGTTGATGATCCGCACGGCGATCTCGCCGCGATTCGCGATCAGGAGCTTTTGCACGTGCATCGGCATCTCCGCATCGTTGCTGTGTGGTTGTCGCTAGCTTAGTTCGAGTTCGCGCCCCTCGCGCAACTTCACCAGATCCCAGAAGTCGCTATCGAGTTGCTGTTTGCCTTCCTCGCTGGGCAGTTGCTTGTAGATCGCCTGGAACATGATCCACATCGCGATCATAAAGGCCAGCATGCTCGGGACGCTGAGCGCCACGCGGGTGATCGCGTTCACCTGAGCGACCTGCTGGTTGAACAGTTCGCTGCCGAACGGCGCGAGCACCATCCACCAGTTCAGGAAGAAGTTGGCGATGCCCGCCAGCGCGCTCTCAACCACGACGATCCAGGTGGCGATATTGGTGGCGCGGATCACGCTCGGCTCGCTCATCAGACGGTTGAGCGCCTGCTCTTTGCCGGGCGTATCGGCGTTGAGCGCTTGGGCGAAGAAGAGTTTGAGGATCGGCTTGCCGATCAGGATGGAGCCACCGAAGATCAGCGTGCGCAGCATCCAGCCGACCGTATCTTTGAAGGCGTAGGTGATGCCATCGACGAACCAGAAGGCCAGCAGACCGCCAACCAACGAGGTAAAGCCAACGTAGCTGGTGATGAAGTTGAATTTCTTGGTGATAAAGAACAGGTCGATAAACACCCAGCCGACCGGGATCATCGCGGCGACGATGTACGCGGCGACCGGGCCGAGCGCCTCTGGCCCCGAGAAGCGGTCGAGGATGATGATCGGGATGACCGCGCCCATCACAAGGTCGATGAGCGTTTTCACAAAATTCTTCATGATGACCCTTGTTGTTAGCTGAGTTCTTCGAGCCAGCGCGGTTTGCGCTTTTCGAGGAAGGCGCGCATGCCCTCCTGGCCTTCGTCGCTGCGGCGGGCGTCCACAATCGCATCGATGACGTATTGGCGGGCCGCAGCGCGATCGAGCGTCCATACGGCATCGATCAGGCGTTTGGAGTTCGCGATCGCGTTGGGGCCGTTGGCGAGCAGTTGCTGGGTCGTTTCGGCGACGGCGGCGTCGAGTTGATCCTCGGGCAGGACGCGGTGCACCAAGCCGATCTCCAAGGCGCGTTGGGCGCTGATCCGCTCGCCCGAGACGAACAAGGCCCGCGCTTGGCTCAGGCCGATGGTCGGCACCACGTATTGCGCGATAATCGCGGGCACCAAGCCGATCCGCACTTCGCTCAGGCCGAAGGTGGCCCGTTCCGCCGCGAGTGCGATATCGCAGCAGGCCACCAGGCCCACGCCACCACCGACCGCCGCGCCGTGAATGCGGCCAATCAGCGGCTTAGGCATCTTCCAGGCGGTGTCGAACAGGTCGGCCAGGGCCGTCGCATCGCGCTGTTGTTCCTCTGCGCTCCATTCTAGGCTTGAACGCATCCAGTTCAGGTCGCCACCAGCGCAGAAGGATCGGCCAGCACCCGCCAGCACCACCACGCGCACCGCGGGGTCGCGAGCGAGATCATACAACGCGGTATCGAGTTGGGCGATCATCTCGGCGTTGAAGGCGTTATGCACGTCGGGGCGCGACAGCGTCACAGTGGCGATCGCGGAGGTCCGTTCAACCGTAACAAACTCTGGCATGCTGCTTCCTTTGCCTAACAATTGCTTGACGCGTGGACAAGCTATGCTATCCTGATGGCCTGTTCAAGGAACTGTTTGATTATACCGCATTGAGTGTCTGTTAGGCGATATCAAGGAGCCAATATGCAGATACGCGACCTCAAACCGCATGAATCGGAGCTCATCGAGCAGATCGCAACGCTCTTGGTGGAGGGGTTCCGCAACGATTGGCCCGAAGCCTGGAACGATCAAGAATCGGCTCGCGCTGAAGTCCTCGAACAATTTGCCGATGACCGCATCACTCGCGTCGCGCTCGATGAACACGGCAACGCGCTGGGTTGGATCGCAGGCAACGCGCAGTACGATGGCGCGGTGTGGGAGTTGCACCCGCTGGTGGTGCGGGCCGATGCGCGCCGTCAGGGGATTGGGCGCGCGCTGGTCGAGGATCTTGAGGAACAGGTTCGCCAGCGCGGTGGGCTCACCATCCTGCTCGGCAGCGATGATACAACCAACATGACCTCGCTGGGTGGCGTGGATCTCTACGATAACCTGCTCGGGAAGATCGCGAATATCAAGAATCTCCGCAATCACCCGTTCACGTTCTACCAAAAATGCGGCTTCACGATCGTGGGGCTGATCCCCGATGCGAACGGCTACGGTAAGCCCGATATCCTGATGGCGAAACGAGTACGCCAGTGAGAATTGTGCGATCGTTGACTTACGCGCTGCCGTTAGCGTTCTTGGCGCTGTTCTTCTTCGTGCCGCTGGGCGCGATCTTGCGGCTGAGTTTCGGCGGCGAAGTGGCTGGGATGCGCGGTGGTGGCTTGGCCGTGCTGCTGCAGGACAACTACTACTGGGGCGTGATCTGGTTCAGCGTGTGGCAGGCGGCGCTCTCCACCTTCCTCACGCTGGTGCTGGCACTGCCCGCCGCGTACGTGTTCGCCCGCTACGAGTTCCCCGGCAAAACGCTGCTGCGCGCCATCGCCACCATCCCGTTTGTGATGCCGACCGTGGTGGTCGCCGCAGCCTTCACTGCGCTGCTTGGGCCGCGCGGCCTGGTGAACAGCACGCTCCAAAACCTGTTCGACCTGTCGCAGCCGCCGTTGCGCATCGAGCGCAGCCTGACGCTCATTCTGCTGGCGCACGTGTTTTACAACTACACGGTGGTGCTGCGGATCGTGGGAGGCTTCTGGAGCACGCTCGACACGCGCCTGGAACAGGCCGCAGCGATGCTGGGGGCCAATCGGCTGCGGGCCTTTCGCGAGATCACCCTGCCGCTGCTGTTGCCCGCGCTGGGTGCGTCGGCGCTGCTGATCTTCATCTACTGCTTCGCGAGTTTTGGCGTAGTGCTGCTGTTGGGCGGGCCATCGTTCGCCACCGTCGAGGTGGAGATCTACCGCCAAACGGCGCAGTTCCTGCGGCTCGACGTGGCGGCGGCGCTCTCGCTGATTCAGATGCTGGCGACGCTGGTGATGACAGTGGTCTACACGCGCCTGCAATCGCGCAGCAGTGTGCCGCTCGACCGACGCGCCCGCTCGGCGATCGTTCAGCCGCCCCGCACGTGGCGCGCCAAGCTGATGATCGGCCTGAACGTCGCGGTGATCCTGGGATTGATCGGTGCGCCGCTGCTGGCGCTGATGCTGCGCTCGTTCACCAGCACAAACGGCGGTTGGACGGTCGGCTTCTACACGATGCTCAACGAGAACCGCACCGGCTCGGCGTTCTTCGTCTCGCCGATCGTGGCGCTGCGCAATTCATTGCTGTTCGGCCTGCTGACGATGCTGCTGGCGATGGCGGTGGGTGTGCCCGGGGCGTACTTGCTGGCGGGCCAGAGCGGACGTAGGGCAAGGCGCGACGGTCGTTGGGGGTGGTTCCGCCCTGGCGCGCTGCTCGATCCGCTGTTTATGCTGCCGATGGGTACTAGCGCCGTCACGCTGGGCCTGGGCTATGTGCTGATCTTTGGCCGTGCGCCGCTGCGGCTGCTGGGCACGCCCTGGCTGATCCCGGCGGCGCACGCACTGTTGGCCTTCCCGTTCGTGGTGCGCAGCCTGTTGCCCGCCCTGCGCGGACTCGATCCGCGCCAGCGCGAGGCCGCCCGCATGCTAGGTGCCAGCCCGTTGCGCGTGCTGCGCGAGATCGACCTGCCGCTGCTGTTCCCGGCGCTGTTGGTGGGCGCGGTCTTTTCCTTCACCGCGTCGCTGGGCGAGTTCGGCGCTGCGCTGCTGATCGCGCCGCCCGATTTCCCGACCGTGCCGCTAGTGATCAGCCGCTTCTTGGGGCAGCCCGGCGCGGCCAATTACGGGCAGGCGTTGGCGCTCAGCAGCATCTTGATGTTGGTGACTGGGTTCAGTTTTATCCTGCTTGAGCGCTTCCGCTTCCAGGATATCGGCGAGTTCTAGGCGTTCTGTTCGTTCACACAGTAGTGCCAGGCCGTAGCGCACCGACGCTTCAGCCTGGCACTGCTTGTTTTCGTCGTTTTTTAGGGCAGAATGCCGATCCACTCCGGCGTACCGAACTTCGTCTCGATCAGATGCTCGGCGGCAGCCCGCTCCTCATCGGTGATCTGCGATGGCTGAAGGCCGTACAGGTCGCGGAACGTCTCGATCATGCGCTCGATGATCTCGGCTCGCGAGCGCCCGGTCTGGCGGCGCAACGGATCGACGCGCTTGGCCGCGCTGGTGGTGCCCTTGTCGCTCAGTTTCTCGCGGCCAATCCGCAGCACTTCCAGCATCTTCGTGGTGTCGATATCGTAGGACATGGTGACATGATGCAGCACCGCGCCGCGCCGCCGCATCTGCGCCGCACCGCCGATCTTGCCATCCGCCGATGTGATGTCGTTGATCGGCTGATACCAGGCTTGCACACCCAACGTCGCGAGGGCTTGGAGCACCCAATCGTCCAGGAAGGCGTAGGACTCTACAGCGGTGAGGCCCGCCACAAGCGCCTCCGGGGCGTAGATCGAGTACGTGATGGTGTTGCCCGGCTCGATGAACATCGCCCCGCCGCCGGTGATGCGCCGCACCACCTCGACACCGTAGCGCTCGGCGTTCGCCGCATCGACCTCGTTGCGCAGCGATTGGAAGCGCCCGATCACCACCGCACGAGCGCCCCACTCCCACATTCGCAGAGTCGGAGGGCGCTTGCCCGCCGCCACCGCGTCGAGCAGCACTTCATCCAACGCCATGTGCATTTGCGGCGACTGCGGACCGTCGTGGAGCAGTTGCCATTCGTAGTTGCGCCACTTGTTCTGCTTGCTCACGCTGCACCTCCCGCCACTGCTCGCCGCACGGCGATCGCCACACCTTCGGGCGTGATGCCCAACAACTCCGCATCGACGGTCGCCGCGCGCACGCGTTCGGCCAATTCCTCCTCCGACGAATCGGAGGGCGCCTGCTCCAACGCCGCCATCATCCAAGCCAGCGCCTCATCGGGCGCGAGGAAAAAGTCGCCGCTGATCACGACATTGCTCAGGCGGCCATCCGCGATCTCGCAATCGACCACGATCAGCTTGCCGCCTGGAACTTTATATTCACCATGGTACATAACTATCACCTTTTAACGCTCTGGGCGTACAGAAATCCGCCGCACGCGGTATTGTATCATCTTCCACCGCCTCTCATCCTGCTCGACAAACACCCGCATTTCGTGTATGCTAGCATCATCCATCGCGACATGCCGCTCCACCGACGCTGCCCCATCGCCATAGAGGTGTTGGATGCGTTTGCCAGAATACAACGAGTACCCTGACCGCCTTAAGTTCCGCTTCTGTCCACTCTGCAGCACACCGCTCACCACCATCGTTCAAGACGAACGCCCGCGCCTCAGTTGCCCGAACGACGGCTGGGTCTTTTACCCAACGCCCAACCTCGCAGCAACCGTTGTTGTGGAGCACGAAGGCGGCATTGTGATGCTGCGCCGCGCCATTCCGCCCGATGTGGGGATGTGGCATCTGCCGATTGGGCATCTCGAATTCGGCGAATCGCCCGAACAAGCCGCTCAACGCGAGGTTGCCGAAGAAACCGGCCTGCGCATCGAACCACCCACCTTCCTCGATTACATCCACAGCCCATCGTACAGCGACCCGCGCATGTTCTACATCGTCTTTTGTTACAGCGCCCGCAGCATCGGCGGCGAATTGAAGATCAACAGCGAGAACACGGAGGCTCGCATATTTCCAGCCGATGCACTCCCCGAACTCAAATGGAGTTCGCAACGCCGCGCCATCGCCGCATGGAAAGCGCACCGGATAGGCCAATACTGGGTACAAGGCCAACCAGCCTAAACGCTCAAACAATCGATGAATGCGCATGGTGGCGTAAGAGTTGCTACTGCACTCTATTCCATCAGCATTTGGGTTATGATGGGACTGCACAAGAAAGAGGATAGGTATGCTAAGCAAGACCCTTCAAGATGCGCTTAATACGCAGATTAAGCATGAGTTTTTCTCGTCCTATCTCTACCTAGCAATGTCGTCCTACTTCGAGAGCCAGAGCCTGCTCGGGTTCGCAAAGTGGATGCGCATCCAGAGCGAAGAAGAGCACGGGCACGCCATGCGTCTCTTCGATTTCGTCCACGATCGCGGCGGGAGTGTCGAGCTCCAAGCGCTTGAGCAGCCGCGCGGTGAGTTTGCAGCCCCGCTCGATGTGTTTCAGCAAGCACTTGAGCACGAGCGTTTTATTACCGCACAAATCCATCAATTGTATGCGCTTGCCGTACGCGAAAAGGATTATCCTACGCAAGTGCATTTGCAGTGGTTTATCGATGAGCAGGTAGAGGAGGAGAAAAACGCCTCCGATATTGTCGATCAACTCCGCATCGCAGGGAACGATGGCGCGGCGATCCTGCTTCTCGATCATAATCTTGGCCAACGCCAAGCGGAGTAATCAGTGAGCCTATCGCGCCGAAGTAGCTTGTCTCGATGCAGGCTATTTCGGCGCACTGTTAGCATATGAAGGAAACATTGTGTCCAGCGTTTCACTCCTCGAAGTTCAACACGTTAGCAAATCGTACAACGGCACTCCCGCCCTTCGTGATGTGAGCCTGAACATTGCGGCGGGCGACATCGTTTGTTTGCTCGGCCCATCGGGCTGCGGCAAAACCACACTTCTGCGAACGATTGCAGGCCTTGAGCACGCCGATAGCGGCGAGATCCGCTTCGCTGGCCGCGCAATCGACCATACGCCTCCGCATTTGCGCGGATTTGGTTTGATGTTCCAGGATTACGCGCTCTTCCCGCACCGCAACGTGGCCGAGAACATCGCCTTCGGTTTACGCATGCAGGGCAAACCCGCTGCACAGATCGCGGCCCGTGTCTCCGAAATGCTGGCATTGGTGGGGTTAGAAGGCTACGAGCGCCGACACGTCTACGAACTTTCCGGCGGTGAACGCCAACGAGTGGCGCTAGCGCGCAGTTTGGCGCCGAGCCCGGGGCTGCTCATGCTCGATGAGCCGCTCGGCGCGCTCGACCGTGCCCTGCGCGAACGCCTGCTCGACGATCTGCGCGGCATCCTCAAGCGCGTCGGCGTCACCAGCATCTACGTCACGCACGACCAAGCCGAGGCGTTTGCGATCGCCGATTGGTTGGTGTTGATGAATCGGGGCCGCATCGAGCAAGAAGGCCCGCCCGAACAGGTCTATCGCCATCCGGCCAGCACCTTCGCCGCCCGCTTCCTGGGGCTCGATAACCTGGCGCAGGGGCAAGTCGTCGCGCTCGAACCCACCGGCGCGGTGCTGCTCGAAACGCCATTGGGGCGGCTACGCGCGAACAAGCCCGCCGTCAGCCTGCAGCCCGGCACGCCGATTACGGCGGTGCTACGACCCGAAGCCGCCGAGCTCGCATCCACCCAAGCGGTCGATCCAACCAATCATATCCTCGGCACCGTCGCCGAGCGCTCGTTTCGCGGCAGCCGCACGCGGCTCACCGTGCTGCATCCCAGCGGCCATAGACTCGCATTTGAGCTCGACAACGCCGATCTGCCCGCCGAAGGCGCACCGATTGCCCTTGAACTTCACGCCGAAGCAATTAGTTTGATCGTCGAATAGTTAGGCTGAGGAGTTACGTTATGCGATTTGTGCTTCCCATTATTATGCTCTTCCTCGCACTGGTGCTGGTGATCTTCGGGGTTCAAAACACACAAACCGTCAACGTGCGGTTTCTGAACTTCGAGACGGGCAGGATCTCTGTAGCATTGGTGATGGTGGTTTCGGCGCTCTTCGGCGCTGCGCTCACGGGTTTGTTCAGTTTGTGGTTCCGCATCCGCTACGGCATCCAAAGTTGGCGCACGCGACGCCAGCAATTGGCCGAGCAGCAGCGGAAACTAGAGCTTGAGAAGCGCGTCTCAACGCTCGAACAGGAGAATCAGATCCTGCGCACCACCGGGCGATTGGGCGAAGCCACTGCGAACAGCACGACCGCCGAGAAGCCCTCCACAACCGAGCATAAAAGCGAGGATAGCAGCACACCAGCAACCACTAGCACAAGCTCAAGCAGCGATACGCCGATCACGGGCGTCTAGCGCATTAGGATGGGCAGTGCTGCATCCACAACTGTTACAGAGTGAGTGATGCCTATGATCTCGACAGAAGAACTGCTGCGCCTCCTCGTCTCGATCGATTCGCGGAACCCGGCGTTGGTGCCCGGCGCGCCCGGCGAGGCGCAACTCGCCACTACGCTGGCCGATTGGCTGGTCGAGGCTGGCCTTGAGGTCGAACTGATCGATACCGACAGCGGGCGCCCCACGGTGATCGGTTGGCTGCGCGGCACGGGCGGCGGCAAGACGTTGCTGCTCAACTCACACACCGACACCGTTGGCTTCGGCGATATGCACGAGCCGCTGACGCCCCGCGTGGAGCAAGGGCGGCTGTACGGGCGCGGTTCCTACGATATGAAGGGCGGCCTGGTGGCCATCCTGCAAGCCACCGCCGCACTGGCCCGTGGCCCCCGTCTCGCAGGCGATCTGGTGCTCACGCTCGTCTCCGACGAGGAGCACGCCAGCCGAGGCACCGAAGCAGCGATCGCGCATCTGAAAGCCAAAGGCGCGCGCGTCGATGCGGCGATCATCACCGAGCCGACCGACCTACAACTCTGCTTAGCGCATAAGGGCTTCTTCTGGGCCACCATCACCACGCAGGGCGTCGCGGCGCACGGCAGCCGTCGGACGGATGGCGTCGATGCGATCGCGCATATGGGCCGCGTCCTCGTCGCGCTTGAGCAACTCGATGAAGAACTGCAAACGCGGCCAGCGCACCCACTGCTGGGCCATGGCTCGCTGCACGCCTCGCTGATCAGCGGCGGCACCGGGCTATCGACCTACCCGCCGCACTGCACCTTGCAGATCGAGCGGCGCACGCTGCCCGACGAGAACGCCGAGAGTGTGCTGCGCGAACTGAACGCGATCCTCGATCGCCTCCACGCCGCCGATCCCCGCTTCCAAGGCCAGGTGACGCTCGATATGTTCCGGCCATCGCTCGGCACCCCCGCTGATACGCCGATCGCGCAAGCGCTGCACACCGCCGCAACCGATGTGCTTGGCGCGCCGCCGCCGCATATCGGCGCAACGTTCTGGATGGACTCGGCGCTGCTCGACGAGGCGGGCATCCCCACAGTGATCTTCGGGCCGCGTGGCGCGGGACTGCACGCCGATGTGGAATGGGTGGATTTGGCCAGCGTCGATACCTGCGCAACGGTGCTCGAACAGACGGCGCGCGCATTTTGCCAAAACGCAATCACCCGTTGATTCGCTTTGTTATAGCCAAATTGTAGCGGATTGTCGCTCGTGAAACGCCCACGTCTTCACTACAATCACCTCACGGAATCAAACAGATGAGGTGAACCATGGACGCATTCACGATTCGCGATTTATTGGTCGAGCGGGAGCAGGCCAACAAACTGTTTTACGAATTTCTGCGCGTTCCAGCGCTGAGCGTGGGGCTGTACGTGCTGCCAGCAGGCGGCATCGATCCGCAGCAACCGCATACAGAGGACGAGGTCTACTACGTGGTGAGCGGTCGCGGCATGTTCCGCAATGGCGATGAGGAATACGCTGTGGGTGCGGGAAGCGTGCTCTACGTGCCCGCCCTGCGCGAGCACCGCTTCCACAGCATCGAGGAGGATTTGGTGATTATCGTGTTCTTCGCGCCCGCCGAGGGCACGCAGGCCAAGTAGACGAGCAGGGGCGGGGTGCGAAAGCATCCCGCCCTATTTGTGCTGTAGCGTCTCGCTCAGCCACGCTAAGCCATCTTCCACCGTCTCAAACGCCCCATCGAGTTGCGCCTGATAGGCCTGTTTGAGCATCGCGCCGAGCTCGGGGCCGGGCTTGGCCAATCCCGCCGCCAACACGTGACGCCCCAGCAACACAGGCTCCGGCGGGCCAACCGCAGCGCTCAGCTCACGAGCGTAATCAACGTACTCCTGCGCGGGATTGGCTGGAGGCAGCGGCGGTCGTCCGCTCGCATCGGCCTCGATCAGCCGCCCCCACTGCTCGATCGTGGCTGGGCTGAGCCGCGCCGACAAACGCCGCACCGCCCGATCCGCCAGCGGCATGCCGATGTGCACCATATGTTCCCGCACCAGCGGCTCCACCTGCTCGATGATCTCGCGTGGGCAGCCGATCCGTTTCAGCAACGAGGTAGTGAGCGGCACTCCAGCCTGATCATGGCCAGGGCTGCGAATCCGGCCATTGATGACGGCTGTTGTGGAGGGCTTGCCGAGATCGTGGCACAGCGCCGCCAGTAGCAACACCGCGCGCGCCTGCGGCTCCAGCCCATCGCGCTCGGCCAGTGTCGCCGCCACATTGCAGACGAACTGCGTATGCAGCCACACCGAGCCTTCGGGATGCCACTCCGGATCCTGCGGGCAATCGACTAACGCGACCAGTTCGGGGTACAGGCTCAGCCAGCCGCTCTCCTCCAGCACACGCAAGCCAGCAGCGGGGTGCGTGCCCAGCGAGGCCCACTTCCACCACTCGCCCCACACCCGCTCGATCGCCAGCGTAGAAGCCTCGGGCAGCATCGTGCGGCAGAGCGCCGCCGTCTCGGGGGCCAGGCGCATGTTGAAGCGCGCGGCGAACTGCATGCCCCGCAGCACACGCAACGGGTCCTCGGCAAAGGCCAGGGTAGGGTGGCGCAGCACGCGGTCGCGCAGATCCTGCTGGCCGCCGTAGAAATCCAGCAACTCGCCTTCGGGCGTGAGCGCCATCGCGTTGATCGTGAAATCGCGTCGGCCCGCCGCCTCACGCACGCTCATAGTCGGATCGGGCAGCGCGAGAAAGCCTCGGTGCCCAGCGCCGATCTTGTTCTCGCGGCGCGGCAGGGCGAAATCGAGCTCAATGCCGCCGGGGAAGCGCATCTTCAACACGCCAAACGAGCGGCCAACCGCATCAACACGGCCAAACGCCGATAAAATCTCAAACAGGCGGTCGGCATCAAGGCGGTACACCTCAACATCGACATCGCCATCGAACGGCAGACCCAGCAGCATATCGCGCACCACGCCGCCCACGAACAACGGCTCGCCGCCCGCCGCCCGGATCGCCTCGACAATCGCATTCAGTTGTGGAATAGGTATGTTCATAGGGGTAGTATACGGCATCCGCCAATGATGCGCCATGCGCCCTATGACCGAACAACTATGCAAGGGGAAGAATCGCAACGGCCTGCGCTTGCGGCGCGGCTTTGCGGATGGCGCGGCGGTCGGGAAAAAGCGCAAACAAATAGGCCGTGTTCCTGCCACACCGAAACACGACCTATCTGTATTATGTCCAGTTGAAAGCTACAACAGATCCTCGACGGCCTGACGCCGACCATTGCCCCGGGGCGCTGCAACAGGCGCTGCAACAGGCATCGGCGGCTCCTCGTCGATCGGCACGACGGCGTGCTGCTCCTCCTCCAAGCCGATCAGCGTCGAGGCCGCGACTGACCACGAGACGGTTTCGTCGATCATGCTCTCAATCAGGGGCACCCAAGCGCGCTTCACCCAGTGCTCCAACACATACTCCTTGGTGACGGGATTAGGCACTTGCGCAACGATCGGCGTGATCTCCTTGGTCGCGCCCACGCTCCCGCGCGTGACCTCGGTGCCCGGGCCGAGCGGAATGCTGCAAGCGTAGAACGGCGGGTTGTAGGGCGGTTTGCCAGCCTGCTTGCGGAAGTTATCGACGGCATCAAGCACATCGTACTGGCGCATCAGCGCTGTGATCAAGTCGCCCGTCAGCGTGCCCTTCACAGTACCCAACAGCGGCTCGGTGTAGCCCACCTCCAGCAGATCGCGCAAGAGGGCGCGGAAGCGCAACTGCGACTGTTGGCGGCCACCCGGCAGTGTGCGCCACCCGAAGGCGATGCCGTAGCGCTCGATCTGGTTGTTGTTGCGACTCGGCGACATCTCGTTGATCGACTGAACCCCCTCAGCGATCACAAACATCGTCGCGGTCTCGACGGCCCAGTGCGTCACCAAGTTGCCGCTGCCGTGCTTGATGGTAATCTGCTTGAAGCCCGCCTGTTCCATGGCTTCATCAAGCGTGTCGAGCCGCCCAGCCTCGACCAACCACCCGGCATAAATACGACGTTCCTTCGTCTGAAGCCCTGTCGCCCATTGCAACAGTGGATCGGCCACCCGTGGGCTTGGCCGACGTGCCGGACCACGGGTAAATGTGACGTCTTCCATCTGCTCGTCCCTTCGTGCTAGTTCTCGAAATCTCGCCACATACGGCTGGACCGTTGGCGTACCCCTATTGTAGCACAAATGTGCGACAGATAGTGTCACAAATCGAGGCAATTTCGCACGACTTTTTGTAGTACCCGATGGAAGCGTCAATCACACGACTCGCTCACCGCTGCACTTCGTCGGGGACGGGTTGGCGCACAACAACCTCAGGGCGGGTATGGCCGAACCGCGCAGCGCGCGCCTGGAGAAACTGGCCGATCCGATCGGCAACCGCTTCGCCCTCGCAATCGAGCAGCATCTCGTGGCCGCTCCGCTCGAACCAGATCAGGCGCTTATCCTGCGTGCCAACGCGGTCGTAGGTGATTTGCGAGGCGATGGCGGGGATCACACGATCGTGGCGGGCGCCCAAGATCAGCAGCGGCGTCTGGATGCGGGGCAACGCGGCCTCCACCCGCCGCGACGCCTGCACGATCGAGCCGAAGGTCGCGGTGGGGAAGGTGTTGTAGTTGTTGGCCCTGCTCTTGAGGGTGGGGTCGTTGAAGCCGGCGTTCTCGTCGCCCGAGGCCCACTTCATCACGCGGGAGAGCAGCGGGGCGAAGCGGGCAAAGGGATTCACGTAGCGCAGTGCGGGGGCCAACACCACCAGACTATCGAGCGATTCGGGGGCGCGCAACGCTAAATCGAGCGAGATCAGGCCGCCGACCGATAGGCCGACCACCACCACTCGCTCGGCTTGCGTGCGCAGATCGGCCAGCGCGGCCTGCGCATCGGCAAACATATCCTCGTAGGTGACGCCGATCAGATCCTGCGGCTGCGTCCAATGGCCGCGCAACTGCGGCAAACGCCAGGGCAAGCCCAACGCCTCGGCTTGCGGCACGACCGGGGCGACAGTGGAACGGCTGCTCGTGAAACCGTGCAGGATTAGGACGCCCAACGCTGCGTTCATTCATTCACCTCTTTTAGGGTATAATGGCAGTATCTGCGATTGCGGCGCATCACGCTGCATATCGGTGATTAGCCACAACTTGTAACTATGCGAGGGGGCGACGATGGGCTTCTTTCGAGCATTGGCTCAAGCCGTCTACAACGAGTATGATCGCCGTATCAAACGCGCTAGCGAGATCAAAGAGTACGGTCTAGCCCACCATCACGATCATGATCACGTCGATGAGGCTGAAGAAGAAGCCGAGATTGAGATCGTGAATGTACCGCGTGGCACCCAACTCACGACATCGACAGCTGAGCCGCCAGCATCTTCAGAATAAGGCACACCAAAGCTATCCGGCGCTATTTTACCACATCCGTCGTTTGGCTCATTGCGCGCAAGGCAAAGATCGGGTATCCTAACAGGAAATCTAGAGAATCTCACTCGAAGGAGTCGCTGTGCTCTTGCCAGCGGCTGTTTTGTCGTGCCTAGCGAAGCCGCCAATTTCGCTGGAGCCATTGCTAGAAGGAGGCGGAAATGCGCGTTGGGTTAGATTTTGGAACCACCAATTCGAGCGCTGCACTGTTCGACGGCAAGCACGTGCGTTTGCTTCAACTTGATCCCGTCAACACGACGCCATCGATCATGCGTTCGGCGCTATTTATCACCCGCGAGGGCACGCCATTTGTGGGTCGCGAGGCTATCAACCGCTTCACCGAGGCGAATGTGGGCCGCGAGATCGAATACGAATGGCGCTATGTCGGCGAAGCCGAGGTGACGCTGGCCGATTTCGGCTCGGTAATGCAGGCGCTGTACGCAGTGGTCGATGCGAACAAGCCAGGGCGTTTGTTCCAGTCGCTCAAAACGCATTTGCGCGATCATTCATTTACGGGTACCGATGTGTTCGGCGTTCGCTACACACTCGAAGCGCTGATCGCCATTGTGCTGCGTATGATGTTTAACCGAATCGAGCAAGAGGTTGGCGAAACAGTTGAGGGCATTGTGGTGGGTCGCCCGGTCAATTACGCCGATGATCCCAAGCTGAACATGCTTGCTATCGAGCGGATGTATGCGGCAGCCGAATTGGCCGGGTTGCCGCCGATCACCTTCCTACCCGAACCGACCGCAGCGGCGCTGTCGTACGCTTCGACAGCGGAGGGCACCCAACACGTGTTGGTGTTCGACTTCGGCGGCGGTACCCTCGACGTGACGGTGATGCGCCTCACCGAGCAGGGCGAACGCATCGTGCTCGCCACCGATGGTGTGCCGATCGGTGGTGATCTGCTGGACCGCCGGATCGTGATGGGCAAGCTGTTGCCGCACTTCGGCGCGGGCGCGGTGCTCGGCCCCCGTAAGTTGCCCCTGCCCGCCGTGCTGCTGGAGCATTTGGGCGAATGGCAGAGCATCGTAGACCTCACGCAACCGCGCTACCTGAACATCATCGACGAGGCGATCCTCACGAGCGATAAACCCGAGGAGCTCAAGGCGCTGCGCACACTGGTGCGCGAGAACTACGGCTTGCCGTTGTACGAGGAGGTGGAGCGGGCCAAGGTGCGCCTGAGCGATTCCCGCAGCACGACGATCTCGATGGACGTGCCGGGGATTCAGTTCAGCGATACGATTGAGCGCTGGGACTTCGAGCGTCTGATCGGGCCTGATGTGCGCCAAGTGGCGGCCTGCGTGGATCGCGCGCTGGAGGCGGCCAATCTGCGTCACGCCGATATCGATGTGGTGCTGCGCACGGGTGGCTCGTCGCGCATCCCGCGCTTTGTGCGCATGCTGTCCGAGAAGTTCGGCCCGGAGAAACTGAAGGAGATGGACGTGTTCACGGGCGTCGCTTCGGGTCTGGCGATCGCCGCCGCTGACGAAGCGATGTGGGAGGAACTGCTAGCGACCCCGCAAGTGTAGCGGCCACGATGAGCACGGGCGGTGTGGTTTGCGCTCGGCGCAGACCACACGCTCCGCAGCCACCCACGCCACTCAGGCGGTGAACCATTCGAGCACGGTCGCGCCAATCATCACCAACGAGAGCAAGCTCACTACCACGGTGATCGTCCAGGCGAAGATATTGTAGAACCTCCCGTTCACCTGATTGCCCATCAGTTCGCGGTTATTCACCAACATCATCACCGTGATGAGGCTGATGGGCAACAGCACACCATTCAGCACGTACACCCCGATCAGCACCTGGATCAGTGGCAGGCCCGGCACGAGGGCGAACAGCGCACCCAGCACCACCAGCGTCGTAAAGATCATATTGAACACCGGCGCTTCGTCCCAGGAGTGCGACACACCGCGCTCGATGCCCAACGCCTCGCTCAGCATATACGTGGTCGCGAGCGGCAGCACTCCCGCCGCCAACAGCGACGCGCCCAACAGGCCGATGCCAAACAGGAGCTCGGCGTAGGGGCCAGCCACCGGACGCAACGCCTGCGCCGCCTCGGTGGCGCTCTCCAACGGGCGATCGCTGGGGAACAGCGTAGCCGCCGTGGCGATGATGATGAACGACGCGACCAACCCCGCGAACAGCGTCCCGATGAACACGTCGAAGCGGGTGTAACGATACTCGTGAGGTGTAACGCCCTTCTCGACCACCGACGACTGCACGTACAACTGCATGTACGGCGAGATGGTGGTACCGATCAGCGCGATCAGCAGCAACAGATAGTCGGTGCTCCAGGTGATCTGCGGCTGCACCGTCTCGTACAACACCGCGCCCCAATCGGGCTTGGCCAGGAACGCCGCACCGATGTAGGATAGGAAGACTAACGAGAGCGTCAGGAAGATCTGCTCAACCCGTTGGTACGAGCCTCGGGTGATCAACAGCCACACCAACACCGCGCTGATCGGCACGGCGATGTAGCGGCTGACCCCAAACAGTTCGGCGGCGGCGGCGATGCCCACAAACTCCGACACGATGATGCCCATATTGGCGATCAGCAACGACAGCAGGATGAAGGCCGTGGCACGCAACGAGAAGTTCTCGCGCACCAGATCTGAGAATCCCTTGCCCGTCACCGCGCCCAACCGCGCGCTCATCTCCTGCACCACGCCGACGCAGATCGTCACAAGCACCATCGCCCAGAGCAGGCCATAGCCATACAATGCGCCAGCCGAAGCGTAGGTTGCGATTCCACCAGCATCGTTTCCGGCGCTCGCGGCCAACAAGCCAGGGCCAAGCGCCAGCAGATATGGCCAGAGGCCACGGCGCGGAATACGCGGCAAACGCGGCAAGCGACTGCTGATCCGATCTCGTAGAGTCATGCAACACCAGGCAGGACCGAGATGAGCGTTTGAGCGCATCGGAACGCCGCAAACGTCACCTCAGAACCCAGCTAATCGGCTTCTCACCCACACCATCTAACGGAATGCCCGACTACCACGCCGTTGCCAGATCTCAGGCAATAAGACCGCCATCGCATCGTCCACCGTCACGATCGCCACCAAACGATTATCATCATCGAGCACAGGAGCCGCCAGCAGATTGTACTCGGCCAGCAGACGCGCAACATCCTCGGCAGGATCATCGGGATGCACGGTCGGCACGTGATCGTCGAGCAGATCGGTGAGCGGCGTGTCGTGCGAATTGAGGATCAGGTTGCGCAAGCGCACAATCCCGATCAGGCGGTCTGGATTATCGGCGGCCACCACATAGACTGCCAACAGCGGATCGGGCGGCTCCTCCATCGATTGAATGTACGCGAACGTGTCGCCCACCGTCGCGCCCTCTGGCATCCGCACAAACTCGGTGCTCATGATGCGGCCCGCGCTGTCCTCGTCGTAGGAGAGCGAGAGTTGCACATCGGCGGCGTCCTCCGGCTCCATCTTCGCCAACAACTGCTCGGCGATCTCCTTATCGAGGTCCTCAAGCGCGTCGGCAACCGCACCGGGGTCCATCTCCTCCAAAATATCGGCGGCGCGCTCCTGATCCATTCCTTCGAGCAGTTCGGCGAGGCGCTCGTCGCTCAATTCTTCAAGCGTCTCAGCGGCGGTCTCGTCATCGAGCGCGGCCACAATCTCGGCACCCTCGCGGTAGGAGAGCGCATCGACGATCCTCGCCAGGTCCACCGGGTGCAACTCGGTCAGGCGGTCGTAGGAGACGCGCAACTGCACCGGCGCAGCGCTCGCCAGGTACTGCACGTCGGCCCAGCCGATGATCTGGCGGCCCACGATCCGGTGCGCCAGCGAGCGCGGCCCCAAGCGCCGCAACAACGCCTGCGGGCTGATATCGACGCCCACCACGCGGTACACGCCCTCAACCGCCGCCAACTGCACATCGTTCACCCGCACGATCCGCCGCCCTGTGATATCGATCAGTTGATGATCGAGCACATCCTTGCGCAGCAGCACCTCGCCATCGCGCCGCGCGAACGGCTGCAGATCCACCGTCAGCGATGACAAGCGCGTATCATCGGCGAACGCCAACAAATGTGAGACGGGCACGAAGAAGCGCCGTCGCCAATCGCGCACCACCAGGCCGGAGATCGGCGGGAACAGTTCATCGCCCATCCGGACGATCAGATCCTCCAGGCGGCCAATCACCTCGCCAGATTTCCCCACGACTGGCTGATCAAGCAATGTAGACAGGAATAGCATCGCGCCTCCTGTGGATTCGATCTGATAAACTCCAAGCTCACATTCAAGATGCGACCAAAGCTAAGCCGTGCCGAACGCCAGGCGCTCAACAAACCGCAACGTGTATCATTCGCAACAAGAACTGAGATTGGGCTTATCGTCTATTCGGCTAGCATGATCGCCGCTTGAGGCGTACCTGTCAAGCAAGGCGCAATCGATTCGCTATGCAAAACTTTACAGCAATCTACTCCTAGTCTACAATAGCCGAAGCCAAACGCCATCGGCAACCCTGTTGATTGCCCCTGATGCCAATTACCGACCCTGCTGCTAACGTGGAGGAGTTCCTCTCATGTCTGTCGAGACATTTTCATTGACCTTGCTCGATCTTGTGGAACGCGCCAGTGCTGATCGACCCGCGCTGCTCGCTCCCAACCAGCCGGACCTGAGCTATCAGCAGTTGCGCCACAACATCACCACACTCGCCGATCAACTGAACAGCTTCGGCTTGGGGCGCGGGGATCGGATCGCGATTGTGATGCCGAACGGGCCAGCGCTGATCCAAACCTTCTTCGCCGCCGCCACTGCGGCAACCGCTGCCCCGCTCAACCCCAAGTACAAGCAGGATGAATTCGCCTTCTATTACAGCGACACACAGGCCAAGGCGCTGATCACGCTCCCCGGCGATGCTGAACAGGCGCATGCAGCCGCCACCGACGATATGGTGATCATCGAGGCCACGCCGCAACCCGATGGCGGCCTGCGTTTCACGGCGCTACGCGGTGCCCGTACGGCGCGGCCCGTCGAGCGCGCGCAGCCCGACGATATCGCGATGATTCTGCACACCAGCGGCACCACCAGCCGCCCCAAGCGTGTGCCCATCCGCCACCGCAACCTGGCCGCATCCGCCCACAACATCATCGGCACCTACAACCTCACCGCAGATGATGTGTCGCTGTGCATCATGCCGCTGTTCCACATCCACGGCATTGTGGCCTCGATGCTCTCGACCTTGGCATCGGGCGGCACGGTGATCTGCCCGGATGGCTTCAACGCGCTGGAATTTTGGCAGTGGATCGATACCTACCGACCCACGTGGTACTCGGCGGTGCCGACCATGCACCAGATGATCCTAGCGCGGGCCGAGCGCAACCCCGAGATCGTGAAGCGCCACCGCCTGCGCTTCATCCGCTCCAGCAGCGCCGCGCTGCCGCCCGTCGTACTCGAACGGATGGAGGCGACCTACAACACGCCGGTGCTGGAATCGTACGGTATGACCGAGGCGACCCATCAGATGGCCTCGAACCCACTGCCGCCCAAGCCGCACAAGGCCGGATCGGTCGGCTTTGGCTTCGGCGTCGAGGTGGGCATTATGGATGAGAACGGCACGCTGTTGCCGCAGGGCAGCAAGGGCGAGGTGGTGGTGCGCGGGCCGAACGTGATCGACGGCTACGAGAACAACCCCGAGGCCAACGCCACCGCCTTCGTGAACGGTTGGTTCCGCACGGGCGATCAGGGCATTATCGACGCCGACGGCTACCTATCGCTCACGGGCCGCTTGAAGGAGTTGATCAACCGTGGCGGCGAGAAGATCTCGCCGATCGAGATCGACGATGTGCTGCTGCGCCACCCCGCCGTAGCCGAGGCGCTGGCCTTCGCGGTGCCGCACAAATCGCTGGGCGAGGATATTCACGCCGCGCTGGTGCTCAAAGCGCCGGCCACCGAGGCCGAACTGCGCGAGCACTGCGCTGGCTTGCTGGCCGACTTCAAAGTGCCGCGTAAATTCCACATTCTCGAACAACTCCCGCGCGGCGCGACGGGCAAGCCGCAGCGCATCTCAATGGCGAAACAGCTAGGAATTACGGAGTAACACATATGCGAATTTGCATCGTCGGCGCAGGCGCGATTGGTGGCTACTTGGGGGCACGGCTGGCGCTAGCAGGCGAGCAAGTCACGCTGATAGCCCGTGGGGCACACCTAGCAGCCATTCAACAAAACGGCCTCATCCTCGAATCGGCGGACGGCCAGCAGCGCGAGGTCGCCACACCCGCGCTGGCGACCAACAATATGCAGGAGGCTGGCCCGCAAGATGTGGTGATCGTCGCCGTGAAGGCTCAACAACTGCCGAGCGTCGTGGTCGATATGCAGGCGCTGTACGGGCCAGAGACGGCGGTTGTCACGGCGCAGAACGGCATCCCGTGGTGGTACTTCCAGCGCCACGGCGGCCCGTTCGAGGGGCACCAGATCACATCCGTCGATCCCGATGGCACCATCGCGGCGAACCTGCCGATCGAGCGTGTGATCGGCTGCGTGGTCTATCCCGCCGCCGAGATCGCGGCCCCCGGCGTGATCCGTCACATCGAGGGCGACCGCTTCACGCTGGGCGAGCCAGACGGCAGCAAGAGCCCGCGCATCCAACAACTCGCCAAAACTCTCGCTAATGCTGGCCTGCGGGCACCGATCCGACCGCGCATCCGTGCCGAGATCTGGGTGAAGCTCTGGGGCAACCTGGCCTTCAACCCGATCAGCGCGCTCACCCGCGCCACGCTCGACAGCATCATTCGCTTCCCCGCCACCCGTGAATTAGCGCGCGCCATCATGTTAGAAGGACAAGCGATCGCCGAAGCACTCGGAATCACCTTTCCGATCACCATCGATCAGCGGATCGCTGGAGCGGAACAAGTCGGCGCACACAAAACATCAATGCTGCAAGACATCGAAGCAGGACGACCCACCGAAATCGACGCGCTTGTCGGTGCTGTCGCAGAACTAGGGCGCCTTGTCGGCATCCCGACACCGCACATCGATGCAATGTACGCCAGTGTCAAGCTGCTTGAACATCATGGGAGGTACTGATGACCCTAAAGCAACAAACCGGAGCCATCATCTCGAGCCTGCTTAGCACACCCACGCGCGTAGACCAAGCCACGGCTGGCTGGGATACCGCACGGCTTCGCGCCATCTCACCTGAGGGCCAACATTCGGCAGCGAGCATCCTGGCACATATTCGCGCCAACGATGACATCCAAAACTATCGAGCCTATATGATTATGGCTCGCGAAAACCCGCCGTTGCCCAGTTTCAACATGGAGAGCTGGGCCGCAGCCTCAGGGTACCTCGATGCCGACTTTCATACGTCGCTAGAGACGTTCCGCCTGCGTCGTAATGAACTCGTGGCGATGTTGCGCCGCCTCTCTGCCGACGATTGGCAGCGGAGTGGCACTCACGAGATACGCGGTTCCGTCACGTTGCTTGAGATCATCAATTATACTGTTGAACAAGAAGAACTCCTCTGTTCTCAACTCGAAACGCTCGTAACCCAGTTATCCTAAAGGAGTCTACAATGCCTGGTCTCGATGGCAAAGTTGTTATCACGTGTCCCCTCACAGGCGGGATACACGGCAAAGAAGCCAACCCAAACCTCCCCGAGCAGCCCGATGAAATTGTGGAGCAGGGTATTGCAGCATGGCGCGCTGGCGCTGCCATCCTACACGTTCACGCCCGCCTTCCCGATGGCAGCAATACCATGGACAAGGCAATCTACCGCGAGATTCACGAGCGGCTCTGCGCCGAAACCGACGCGATCGTGCAGCTCACCACTGGCGGCAGCCCCAGGCTCACCGTGCAGGAGCGCCTGAACACGGTGCTGCTCAACCCCGAGATGTGCTCGCTCAACATGGGCTTGTTGAACTTCTTCATTCGCGGCGAACAGACCTTCTTCAGCAATCACCGCTCGGATATTCTGCGTTTCGCCCGTGAAATGCGCCACCGCGGTGTCAAGCCCGAGCTAGAAGTCTACAACATGGCGATGCTTGAGGAGGCCGAGTATCTGATCAGCACGGGCCTGCTTGAGCCGCCCTACGTCATCAACTTGGTGCTGAACACCCCCACGCAGGGTGGTCTCCGAGGCACACCCATCAACCTGGTTGAGATGGTGCGCCGCCTGCCGCCAGACACGATCTGCAACGTCAGCTCGATGGGCCGCACGCAGTTGCCGATCACCACAATGGCGATGGCAATGGGGCTGAACGTTCGGGTGGGCTTGGAGGATAACGTGTACTATCGCCGTGGCGAACTGGCGCGCGACAACGCGCAACTGGTGGAGCGCACCGTGCGCATCGCCCGCGAACTGAACCTCGAACCCGCCACGCCCGACGAGGCACGCGCAGCGATGAAACTGCGTGGCCGCGTCAAGGGGCAACTGCCGAGCGTCCTGGTCGAGAGCGAGGAACCGATCGAGGCATAATCCCCTCGACGAATCAACAAGGGGTTGCCGTTTGGCAACCCCTTTTTCATTGCGATTGATTGGAAAGCTAAACGGTTGGCGTCAGCGAACTCTGCTCGCGGCGAGCCTCGATCACATCGGGCAAACGGTTCAGTTTGTCGATGATCGACGAGAGCTGCGAGATGCTCTGGATCTGGAGCGTCGCCATCAGCACGGCGCGGCCCGGCTTGCGCGTGGGCACCTGCTGCACCTCGGAGATGTTGATGCCAGCATCGGCCACTGCGCCCGAGATGTCGCGCCACAGACCCACCCGATCCCACGCCTCGATTCGCACAGGCACCGGGTAGCCGTTCGGCGGGTTGGAAGAACCCCACGTCACCTCGACCAAGCGCGCCCGATCCCGCTCGTTGAGCACGGTGCGGCAGTCGGCGCGGTGGATCGTCACGCCCTTGCCGCGCGTCACAAAGCCGATGATCGGCTCGCCCACCACGGGATTGCAGCAACGCGCCAAGCGCGTCAGCAAGCCATCGACGCCGCGCACCTGGATGCCCTTCGGGCTGGTGATGCGCTCGGGCTGCGGGGCTACCTGCGGCAGTTGATCCAGACCATCATCGAGTTGCTTGGTGCGTTGGCTCAGCAGTTTCTGGGCCAGGTTGCGGGCGGTAATATCTCCGGCACCGATCTGCGCAAACAGGTCTTCGATCGTCTTCACGCCGCAGATCTGCACGATCTCCTCGAACGGCATGCTCAACCCTAGGCGCTTCATCTCCTTCTCAAGCAGATCGCGCCCCGCCGCCTCGTTCTCGGCGCGGTTGAGCCGCTTCAAGTAGCGCCGGATATGGTTGCGTGCGCCGGAGGTCTTGACGAAGTTCAGCCAATCGCGGCTCGGGCCACGGGCGTTCTTCGAGGTCATCACCTGCACGAGGTCGCTGCTCTGAAGTTGGTAATCGAGCGGCACCATACGGTTGTTGACCTTCGCGCCCACGCAACTGTGGCCAACCTGCGTGTGGATACGGTACGCGAAGTCCACCGGCGTCGAGCCTACAGGCAGATCGATGATCTTGCCCTTGGGCGTAAAGACGTACACCTGCTCTTCGAGCACATCCGACTTGAACGAATCGACGAATTCGCCCGCATCGGTGAGGTCGCGCCGCCACTCGATCAAACCGCGCAGCCACGCCAACTTCGACTCGAACGACGAATCGGTGCGGCCAAAGCCCTCTTTGTAGCGCCAGTGTGCGGCAATACCGTGCTCGGCGACTTCGTGCATCGCGTGGCTGCGGATCTGGATCTCGCAGGGCCGCCCACCGGGGATCAGCACCGCCGTGTGTAACGACTGGTACATGCTCTCCTTGGGCATCGCGATATAATCGTCGAACTCGCCGGGGATGGGCGGCCAGATCGAGTGAACGATGCCCAGCACTTGGTAACATTCGCTCACCGTATCAACGATCACGCGCACCGCGAGTTGATCGTAGATCTGGTCGAGGCTGACGCCTTTGCGCTCCATCTTGCGGTAAATCGAGTAGATATGCTTGGAGCGACCGCTGATCTCGGCTGAAATGTGCTCTTTTTCGAGCGCGTGGCGCAGGCGTGAACTGACCCGTTGCACCAACTTCTCGCGCTCCACGCGTCGCATTGCGAGTTGATGGGCGATTTCGCGGTACTTCTCGGGATTCAGCACCGCGAAGGCACGATCCTCAAGTTCCCACTTGATCTGCCAGATGCCCAATCGATGGGCCAAAGGCGCGTAGATCTCGAGTGTTTCGCGAGCGATACGGCGTTGGCGCTCCACCGAAAGCGAACTGATCGTCTGCATATTGTGCAAACGGTCAGCCAACTTCACCAACACCACACGAGGATCGTCGGCCATTGCGATGAACATCTTGCGGTAGGTGCCCGCCTGCGCCTCTTCCTTCGATTGCGCTTCGAGGGCGGTCAGTTTCGTCACGCCATCGACCAAGTGCGCGATTTCATCGCCGAACAGTTGTGCCACCTGCTCATTGGTGACAGAAGTATCTTCAACAACATCGTGTAAGAGTGCGGCGGCAATAGAGGCAGCATCTAAACGCAAATTGAGCAAGATTTGCGCAACCGCGACCGGATGGTCAATGTACGGCTCACCAGAACTGCGCATCTGGCCTTCATGGGCTTCACGGGCGATCGCATACGCATCTCGCACGAGTGCGGCGTGCTCCTGTGAGGCTGCGCCCTTGGGCTGATACGCAGCTAAACGATTGACAAGATCCGTTGCTACCGAGCTCGATGCAAACTCCGGATTTGGGCGCAACGGTTGAGTCGGTGGTGCCACAGCAGCACGACGGGGAGAACGGTGCGGTTCAGTCGCGGCTTCAGTGCCGGCAGCCGCCAGAGAAATAGCAGCATCCATGTTGCACCTTGGGGTGCGGCGACCGGGGCTTTAGACGAGTCTATACTTTCACGGTCGTCGATACAAACGACGACTGGCTGTCATCGATAGCGGCAAGGATAGCACGCGCGTTAGGCCTTGTCAAGCAACACTGTTACGGTTATCACAGAGTGCCCGATCAACCTCCAGCCGTTAACAAAGCGTTAAAATGATGTTGTAGGCTCGGTAGATTCTCGCTTGTTAGCGGCGTTAACGAACCAATCAGCGTGCTCAATGCGTCCACCCGTTCAGTCGCCGTACTTTGTTCAGATAATAGGAACAGCATATACTGTTCCTCTGGCGTCTCAGTAGAGAAAACCAACATCGTAATACTTGAATCCTCTAAGCCATCACCCATGATTTGCACGTAACGATACGGTCCTACCTCGTACTCATGTTCAAAGCTCCCTATCACATTTGTCATTGTATGTTGCAACGGTAGCAGAGCGAACGTGGTAAACTCGCCTTCGTACAGCAGCATCGTACTGTTCGGATCGCTATCGCTGAGCGCGATCGCCATGCCGCGCATCGACGTGTCGGGCAGTTGCTGCGGAGCGAGCAATGGCTTCGAGACGCGCTGAAGCACATTGTCGATCGGGACACGCTGCTGCCCCAGCACCTCAGGGATGCGCACGCTGGGCAGGCCGTTCAACTGACGCACCCACGGGTTGCTCGTGATCCGCCAGATGCTCTCGTCCACCTCGTTCAGGAGCGCGATCTGCTCGATCTGCACGGGGCGAACGGGCACGCTCTCGGCCACACCATCCAACACCACGGCCACATCCAGTACCGCATACGTCTGCGCGTCGATGGTCAGGATGACTTGCACTGGCATATTCGCCATCGATGAATCGGGCAGTTGCGCCGAGAGTCGCTCGGTGCGGTACGAGATCAGATAGGCCGCCCGATCCTGGAAGGTAGATCTGCCCAAGTACACCGGGTTGGAGGCGCGCGCTTGGGTGATGTACTGCGGGATCGGGTTCAGCAGCGTGCCAAGACTCGACCACACGGTGCCGGGCGTGATGCCGTTGCGCAATACGGTGATCGCAGCCTGGGCATCCTCGAACGAGACTTGTGCATCGAAACTCTCGTTGCTGTTGTATATGCGGAACTGAACCCATCGCTGACCGTCGCTGGCGCTCTCCATCAATGGCTCGGTGGGCCGCCCCTCTCCGTCCTCACCCCGCACGGTGATGCGCAGTCGATGTGGCGAGGCGTAATCGTACCAGCGTTCTACTAGATAAATGGGCATACTGTACGCAGAGATACGGTATTGCTCGTACAAAACGCCACTCGTAATATTGGCTCGCTCGAAACGATGTTGTGCGTTCTCAAGCACCTCGGCGGCGGTGGGCGCGCGTTCCAGCGCAACCGTGTCGGGTTCGCGCAGCCAACCGGGTAGCCAGATGATCGCGACGACCAGCGCCAGCACACCAACCGCCAACAGCAGACGCGCGCCGTTGAACTGCGAGTGCTGTGTTATCTGAGTGCGGCGGGCCGTGCGCTTAAGCAACCGTTCGAGCAGATCGGCGGGTGGCGCGCTCGCAAACAGCGCGGGAACGGCTTGCTGCAGCAGCAGACGCGCCTTGGCGAGCGCATCGCGGGCCGCGCGGATATCGGCAAACTCGAAGATCGCGCCCCGCAGTTCGAGCGCATCGTCGGCAGGCAGGCTGCCATCGGCGAAACGGTCGAGATCGCGCAGCAGTGCCTCATCGACGGTGGCGGGCACTAGGCCAAGCAGATGTGCCATACGAATGCGCAAGCGCGTGAGCGTTTCGGCCACGCGCTCGGTACTCCAGGTTGGCTTCTTGGGATTCGGCGCGTTCAGCACCTCCACAATCACTTCCGCTGAGAGACCGCGCAGATAGTGCAGGCCAATCAGGAGCCGCTCGGCAACAGACATGCTTTGGATGGTGTCGAGCAATGCCTGGGCTTGTTCGACATCGAGCGCCAGATTGGCGATGCGGTCGGGGTTCGGCGCCATGCGCTGCGGTTTGCGGCGCTCTGGCCATGTCAATAGTCCCGCTATTAGGCGTTGTTCACTATCAGCGGCGTCAAACGGCAAACGTTGATACGTTTGATCAACTAAAGCAGCAGCGCTCGCAGGGCTGCCAGTGATCAGCAGCGCTACACGGTAGAGTTGTTCGTAGAACAGGTAGACGAGGCTGCTGTAATCGGTCGGTTGTTGATGCATCATATTGCGAAACGAGCGTTTATGCTGCTCGATCTATCCTTCATTGGCTCGGATGAATCGACACACCTCGTGCATGCCCTTTGCCACCGAGTAGACTAAAGGACATTCCCACCAACGATATGAAGGGGGTTGTAGTTGCGGTGGCTTGGGGCAGGCACTGAGCGACATGGAGTGCCGATGGGTTCATGATACCATAATCGTTTTATGGATGCCGACCTTGTACAACTTTTGTGCGTTGTAATGAGGTTTTTGCCCGTCTTAGTCCATCATTGCTGGGGCACGAATTGCCAGGGCGCAGCAACGAAGGGAAGCGCAAAAAACGACGGCTGGTCCTATTTCATGCCTATCTGCTGCGGAATAAGCGCGGCGGCATCTATGCTATAATGAGTTGGTTATCTATCGCGATTCAGACTGAGTTGTTGATAAGAATCTGGCGCGTTTCCGCCCCTCTTGCAACCTCGCGTGGGATGCTGTGTATCTTAAACGCCTTGAAATACAGGGATTCAAAACGTTCGCAAGCCGCACGGTACTAGAGTTTCGACCGGGCATTGCGGCGGTAGTCGGGCCGAACGGTTCGGGCAAAAGCAATATTGCCGATGCGATCCGTTGGGTGTTGGGCGAGCAGAGCTATGCGGCTTTGCGCAGCAAGCGGCTCGAAGATCTGATTTTTAGCGGCGGCACCAAGCGCGCGCCCGCCGGATTCGCGGAGGTGTCGCTCACCATCGATAACAGTGATCGTCTGCTGCCGTTGCCGTACGGCGAGGTGACGCTGACGCGGCGCGCGACCCGTTCCGGCGAGACGGAATATTCGATCAATCGCAATCGAGTGCGGTTGCGCGATATTCAGGAGGCGGTCGGGCCGCTCGGCGGCTCGTACACCATCATCAACCAAGGCTTGGTGGACGCGGCCCTGACGCTGCGCCCCGAGGAGCGGCGTCGGCTGTTCGAGGATGCCGCCGAGATCAGTTCGTTCGAGGCGCGCAAGTCCGAGGCCGAGCGTCGTCTGCGCGAAACCGATGCGAATCTCGAGCGCTGCGCCGATATGCTTGCGGAACTCGAGCCGCGCCTGCGTTCACTGAAGCGGCAGGCCTCGTTGGCGCGCACCCACCGCGAATTGACGACGGAGTTGCGTGCTCTGCTGCGGCGACAGTACGCGCGGCAGTGGCGCGAGGCGTTGCAGTTGTTGGCGCAGGCCGAAGCCGAGCAACTGCGCCAAGAAGAAGAACTCGCCCGACGGCGCGCGGCTCAGGCGGCTGCGACTGCTGATGTGCGGCAGGTTCGCGAGCAACTGCGTGCTCTGCGCGAGCAACTTGGTGCGCTTCACGCCGAATCGAGCGCGCTCCACCGCCAGGCCGAGGCGGCGCAGCGTGAGTTGGCGGTGGGCAATGAGCGCCAGGCAGCGTTGGCGCGCCGTGCCGAGGAGTTCGAGCGAGCGCGACAGGATCTCGCATTGCGCCGCGAGGAGTTGGAGCGCGAGCAGGCGGTGGTGGCTGAGCGTTTGGCGAATGCCGAGGCCCGTTTAGCCGAGCAGCGCGCGGCTTTGAGCCTGTTCGAGCAGCAGCATGCGGCGCGGGCCGAGCAGCGTCGGGCGGCGCGCAAGGCGTTGGATGCCGCGCAGCGTGCCGAGGCGGAGGCGAACGCCGCGTTGGTCGCGCTTGAGCGTCGGGCCGAACAGGTGCAGCGGCGCCGCGAAAAACTTGCCGAAGAACACGCGGGACACGCGACGACGTTGGAGGCCGCGCAGGCGAAACTCGAAGCGCAACAGGCCGCGTTTGAGGCCGCGCAACTGCGCCTTGAGGCAGCGGAGCAACAACGGGCGGCGGCGCTTGCGGCGGTGGAGAAGCAGCGCGCCGAGCTGGAAGCGCTGCGCGCCGAGCGCAACCGCGCCGACGAGGCCACGGCGAAGGCGCGCCGCGCACTGGCCGATTTGGAGGCGCGTTTCGAGACGCTGAACCAGTTGCAGCGCGATTTCACTGGCACCTTCGCCGGAGTGCGAGCTGCGATGCAGTGGGCCGAGCGCCAGGGCCGCAACGATTTTGTGTTGGTGGCGACGATCGTGCGCACACCCGCCCATCTCGAAACCGCGATCGAGGTGGTGTTGGGGGCGCGCTTGCAGAATATCGTGGTAGAGCACTGGCAGGATGCCGAGGACGCGATCGCTGCGCTGAAACGCAGTGGCCAAGGTCGTGCGACGTTCCTGCCGCTCGATACGCTCCGCGTGAATCTGAACGAGCGCCGACCCGTGGCGACGAGCGACGCAGTGCTGGGTGTGGCCGCCGATCTGGTCGATTTCGATGAGCATTACCGCAAGGTGGTGACGTATCTGCTGGGCCGCACGTTGGTGGTGCGCGATCTGCCCACGGCCCGCGAGCAGTTGCGGCAGGTATCGGGCGGATGGGCGATTGTGACGCTGGCGGGCGAGCAGGTGAGCAGCGGTGGCGCGGTGACTGGTGGCGCGCAGATCAAGGAGAGCGGCACGTTGCGGCGTGCCCGTGAGTTGCGCGAATTGCCCGAGCAGATCAGCGCTCAGCGCGAAGCGGTGGTGGAGGCCGGCGCGCAGCGCAGCGTGATCGATCAGCGGATCGCGGCTGCCGAGCGCCAATTGCAGGAGGCCGAGGCGTCGCGACGGCAGGCGAGCCAGGCCCGCGACGCGGCCCGCGAGGCGTTCGAGCAGGCCCGCCGCGCGACCGAGCAGGCCAAGGCAGATCTCGAATGGCAGCGTCGGCAGCATACGCGAGCCGAGGCGGATCTGGCGGATTTCGATGAGCAGTTGCGCAGTGTGGCCGAGGAGCGCACGAGTTTGCAGGCGCGAGCGAGCGAGGCGCAGGCGCAACTCGAACAGCTACGCGCTGAGGAGCAGGCGCACCTGCACGAGGAGCAAGAGGCGCAGCGCGAACTCGACCGCCTCCGCGCGAATGTGAGCGCGATCGAGGGCGAGGCGCGGGCCGAGCGGGCGTTGTTGCAGTCGCATCAGCAGAATATGCGGCGGCTCGATGAGCAGCAGGCCACCGATCAGCGCCGCGCTGCCGAACACGAGCAGGAGCAGGCACAGCTTGCGGCGCAGTTGCAGGCGCTCGATGAGTCGCACACGTCACTACTGGCGCAGATCGATGCGCTGCGGGCGCAGATCACGCCCGCCGAGGCGGAGTTGATCGCGCTGGAGCAACGCCAAGCCGAGCTTGAGCGCTACGAGAGCGAGGCCACGGCGGCGCTGCTGGAGGGCGAGGCCGCGCATGGCCGCGCTGCGGTGGAGGTGCAACGCGCCCAAAGCCGCCGCGATACGCTGTGGGAGCGCGCCGCCGCCGATGACATCGAGATCGAGACGCTGGCAGATGCGCCCGATGTCAACGACGCACCCGCCGACGAGGATCTGCAGCCGCAGATCGAGCAATTGCGCACCCGCATCCAGCGCTTGGGGGCCGTGAATCCCTTGGCGCTTGAGGAGTACGACGAGGCCTCCGAACGCTACACGTTCCTCACTACGCAGAGCGACGATCTGCGCCGCGCCGAGACATCGTTGCGCGAGTTGATCACCGAACTCGATATGGCGATGCGTTCGCGCTTCGAGCAGACGTTTTACGCAGTGGCCGAGGAGTTCTCCCGCAGCTTCACGCGCTTGTTCGGCGGTGGCCAAGCCCAGTTGATGCTGGTGCAGCCGAACACCAACGGCGATGGTGTGGAGCATCAGGGTGTTGATCGGCTCGGCGTAGAGATTATGGTGCGCCCGCCCGGCAAACGCCAACAGACCTTGTCGCTACTCTCGGGCGGCGAGCGTTCGCTGACAGCGGCGGCGTTGCTCTTCGCGATCCTCAAGGTCAATCCGTCGCCGTTCTGCGTGCTCGACGAGGTCGATGCCGCGCTCGACGAGACGAACGTGGGGCGCTTCCGCAACGCGCTGGCCGATCTGGCCGAGCAGACGCAGTTCTTGTTGGTGACGCACAACCGTGGCACCATCGAGGCCGCCGATACGATCTACGGTGTCTCGATGGGTGAGGATGGTGCTTCGCGCGTGTTGTCGCTGCGACTAGAGGAGCTCGCGGAGAATTAGCCGTATCGTGAAGGAGTGAGGCGATGGGTAGCTCGATCAACTCCGCATCGACCTTCCTGGTGAGCGGCGGCGCAAAGGGCATCACAGCACAGTGCGTGATCCGCATGGCTCAACACTACGGCTGTGGTTTTGTGTTGCTGGGCCGCACGCCAGAATCCTTCACCGAACCTGAATGGGCGCACGAATACCACGACGAAGCCGAACTGATGGCGCAGTTCGTGGCGCACCTGCCCGCGGGTGCCGAGCGCCCTACCCCCGCCGTGCTGCAACAGCAGGCCGCCCGAATCCTCGCACATCGGCAGGTCAAGGAAACGCTGGAGGCCATCCGCCGAGCGGGTGGTCGCGCCGAATACCTCAGCGTCGATATCACCGATGCCGATGCGGTGCGCACGGTGCTGCGGTCGGCGTTGCCCCGCCTGCCGAAGATCGACGGGTTGATCCACGGTGCGGGCGTGCTGGCCGATAAGCTGATCGCCAAGAAGAGTATGGCCGACTTCGAGTTGGTGACACGCACGAAGATCGATGGCCTGCGTAACCTGTTAGCGAATCTGCCGCTGGAGCAGTTGCGCTATATCGTGCTCTTCTCGTCGATCGCGGGTTTCTATGGGAATGTGGGTCAGACCGATTACGCCCTCGCCAATGCGGTTCTCGATAAAGCCGCCCATCAACTCCAGCGTCTCTACCCTTCCTGCCGTGTGATCGCGCTGAATTGGGGGCCGTGGGACAGCGGCATGGTCAGCCCCGAGCTCAGAGAGCTGTTCATCGAGCACGAGTTCACCGTGATCTCGGGCGAGCAGGGCACGCAGGCGCTGATCGATGAGCTTGAACGCGAACAGCCCGCCACACAGACGCTGATCGGCGATCCGATCCAGTTCGCGACCGAGCATTTGAGTCCGGTGCTGCGGATGATCCGCGCGCGGCGGGCGCTGATGGGTGGACGCTACGACCAACTGAACAGCGATCTGCGCAGCTACGAGATCCGCCGCGTACTGACGCTGGCTGCCAACCCGTTCCTGAACGATCACCGCATCAATGGGAACGCGGTGCTACCGATCACGTGTGCGGTGGCGTGGATGACGAACGCCTGCGAGCAACTGTACCCGGGCCTGCAATGCGTGCTGTGCGAACAGGTGACGGTGCTCAAGGGCATCGTGTTCGACGAGCAGTTGGCCGACCACTACCTGCTCAGCCTGCGCGAACTTCACAAAACGGTTGACCCCGCCGAAGTGGTGTTCGAGGCGCAGATCTCCAGCACAACCAGCAACGGGCAGCCCCGCTACCACTATCGCGCCCGGTTGACACTGCGCAAGGAGCCGCTGCCCGCCGAGTTTGTGCCGACGTTCGCGGAGGCGCAGCAGCAGTCCATCGACGCCGCATCCTTCTACCGCGACGGCACGCTGTTCCACGGGCCGAGCTTTCAGGGTATTGAACGTCTTCTGCATCAAGATGCGCAGGGCAACACGGTGCGCTGCCGATTAGCGGCGCTCACGCCCGAGCAGCAAGGCCAATTCACGGTGCAAACGCTCAACCCCTACGTAGCCGATGCCTGTTTGCACGGCGTGCTGATCTGGATGCGGCAGCGCGAGCCGCATCTGGTGTTACCGCTCGGCTTTCAGCGTATCGAGCACCACAAAGTCCTGGCCTTCGACACGCCCTACTTCGCCACCCTGCATGTCGAGAGCGCCACAGCCACACAACTGATCAGCAACCTGACGATTGCCGATGAACACGGGCGGATTCACTTGCGAATCATGGGATTAGAAGGCGCAGTGCTGCGATCAGCGGTATAATGCAAGCCGCACACACCACCCAAGATTGAAGGACCATCGCCTGTGTCTGAGCTACGCAACCACGGCCCCCGATCTGAGCGGCCCGCCGATGGCTGGCAAGGCCATGCCGACACAATCGCCTACGATGAGCCCGATATGCGGGCGCATTTGCTGAATTTGGCGCAACCATGCTATGCCGTGCGCACCGCCGAGGGGATCGGCCTGATCAGCGGTGAGTTGCCCACCCCAAGCGCGCATTCCGACCAATACTCGATCGTGGCCCGCGCCGCGCCGCTGATGCCCGAACAGTTCGGCGATCCGCGCTTTCGGCAGACCTACGGCGTGAAAGCGGCGTACGCCTGCGGCGCAATGGCGAACGGAATCGCCGACGAGCGCCTGGTGATCGCGATGGGGCAAGCAGGGCTGCTCAGTTCGTTCGGAGCCGCCGGGCTATTGCCCTCGCGCATCGAGCAGGCCATTGTGGCGCTGAAGGAGGCGCTGCCGAACGGCCCCTACGCCTTCAACCTCATCCACAATCCGCACAATCCCGCCCTTGAGCAGCACACGATCGAGCTGTATAAGCAGCACGAGATTCGCGTTGTGGAAGCCTCGGCCTTCCTGCAACTCACACTGCCGTTGGTCGAATATCGAGTGGCTGGCCTGAGCCTCGATGCGCAAGGGCGCATCCAGATCGGCAACCGCGTGATCGCCAAAGTGTCGCACGAGCATATCGCTCAACTGTTTCTGCAGCCACCGCCACCCGCAATGCTGGGCCAACTAGTGCGGGCGGGGCGGATCAGCCCCACGCAGGCCACGCTCGCGCAATACGTGCCCATGGCCGACGATCTGACCGTCGAGGCGGACTCCGGCGGGCACACCGATAATCAGCCGCTGATCTGCGTGTTGCCCAATATGATCGCCCTGCGCGACCGACTGCAAGCCCGCTTCCGCTACAGCGAGCCAGTGCGGATCGGGGCGGCGGGAGGCATCGGCACGCCGCATGCGGCACTGGCTGCGTTCACGCTCGGTGCCGCCTACGTGGTGACAGGCTCGATCAATCAAGCGAGCCTAGAGGCCAACACCTCGGCGTATGTCAAACACCTGCTGGCCCAAGCGGGCATGAGCGACACGATCATGGCGCCCTCAGCGGATATGTTCGAGGAGGGCGTGCGGGTGCAGTTGCTCAAAAAGGGCACCCTCTACCCGATGCAGGCCCAAAAACTGTTCGAGCTCTACCGCCGTTACGAATCGATCGAAGCGCTGCCCAGCGCCGAGCTGAGCCGCCTCGAACAGCAGATTTTGAAGCGCGACATCGCCAGCACTTGGAACAGCGTGGTGGAATACTTCAGCCTGCGCAATCCGCAACAGCTTCAACGCGCCCAAGATAACCCGCGCCACCGCATGGCGCTGATCTTCCGCTGGTATCTGGGCCAATCGTCGCAATGGGCGATTCACGCCGAGCCGAACCGCGAACTCGATTACCAAATCTGGTGCGGGCCAGCGATGGGCGCGTTCAACGAGTGGGTGCGCGGTTCGTACCTCGAAGACCCGAACGAACGCCGCGTGGCCGTGATGGCTCGCGAGATCCTCCATGGTGCCGCCTATTTGGCCCGCTTCCAACAACTGCTCCTGCAAGGTGCGCCGCTCCCCAGCACCCTCGGCCAATACCGACCGCAGTCCCGCTGATCTGCATCAGAATGCTATAATGAACGAGACACATTGTAGCAGCGAGCGTTTTAGTAGACATCGATGAACGTAGAGAGGTCGGCTCATGCGGTTTTCTTCGGCGCCAGAAACGCGCAGCATCGCCATTATTGGTATGGCCGCGCTTTTTCCGCAGGCGCGTTCACTCCAGGAATACTGGCAAAATATCATTGAACAGCGCGACTGCATCACCGATGTGCCGAGCACGCACTGGGATGTAGATGATTACTACGATGCCGACCCGAATGCGCCCGACAAGACCTACAGCAAACGCGGCGGCTTCCTGCCCACCGTCGAGTTCGATCCGCTGCAGTTCGGGCTGCCACCCGCTACGCTCGAAGTCACCGATACCTCGCAACTGCTTGGGCTACTCGTCGCCCGCCAACTGTTGGAAGATGCAGGCTACGGCCCCGACCGCGACTTCGACCGCTCCCGCACCGCCGTTGTGCTCGGCGTGACCGGGCCGCAGAAGCTCAGTAATCCGCTCAACAGCCGCCTGCAATACCCCACCTGGAAGCGCGTCCTGCGGGCCAGCGGCCTCGATGAGTCCAGCATCGAACGGATCATCACGCGGCTGCAGAACAGCTACGTGGGCTGGAACGAAGATGCCATGCCCGGCATGCTCGGCAACGTCATCGCCGGACGGATCGCCAACCGCCTCAATCTCGGTGGGATGAACTGCGTGGTGGATGCCGCCTGCGCCAGTTCGCTCGGAGCTGTCAAAGTCGCGATCAGCGAACTGCTGGAGCACCGCTGCGACATGATCATCACTGGCGGCGTCGATACCGATGCCTCGATCTTCCAATACGTCTCGTTCAGCAAAACGCCAGCCTTCACGCCCGGCAGCCACCCCCGCCCCTTCGATCAGGAGGCCGATGGGATGCTGCCCGGCGAGGGCATCGGCATGCTGTTGCTCAAGCGCCTCGCCGACGCCGAACGCGATGGCGACCGCATCTACGCCGTCATCCGTGGCATCGGCGCTTCGAGCGACGGCAGGCACACCAGCATCTACGCCCCGCTGCCGTCCGGCCAAGCCAGTGCGCTGCAACGGGCCTACGAGGACGCCGGAATCTCACCCGCCACCGTGGGCCTGATCGAGGCGCACGGCACGGGCACCCCCGCAGGCGACCTGGCCGAGTTCAGCGCGCTGCGCCATGTGTTCGAGCAGAGCCAGAGCAGTGTACAGCGAACCGCGTTGGGGAGCGTTAAATCGCAGATCGGCCACACCAAATCGGCGGCGGGAGCGGCGGGGTTGATCAAGGCCGCGCTGGCCCTGCATCACAAGATACTGCCGCCAACCAACAACGTCAGCAAACCGAACCCGAAGCTGGACATCGAAAGCTCGCCGTTCTACCTGAACACGAGCGCGCGCCCCTGGCTCCGGGGCGAACACGACCCGCCGCGTCGAGCTGGTGTAAGTTCGTTTGGCTTTGGTGGCACCAATTTCCACATCGTGCTTGAGGAATATCAAGCCGAACACCACGTTGCGTATCGGCTGCAAAGCATCCATCAGATTATTGTGCTGCACGCCGCCACGCCGCAAGAACTGTTGCAGGATTGCCGCGCCCATGCCGCAACGCTGCGCGGAGCAGATGCGCCTCAGCAGTACCATGCGCTTGTGCAAGCCAGCGCGCAACCGCAGATCCCAGCCCAGCACGCTCGGCTCGCCATCGTAGCCAAGGGGGCCGAGCAGGCCACCTCACTGCTCGACACCGCTGCGAGCCTGCTTGAGCGCGAGAGCCGTGCGGCGTGGCAACACCCCAGCGGCATCGCCTATCGCAGCGCGAGCGCCGAATTAGGCCGCGTTGTGGCGTTATTCCCCGGACAGGGCGCGCAATACCTCGATATGGGCAGACATCTGGCCTGCAATACGCCCGAACTGCGCTGGCCGTATCAGTACCTCGACGCACTGTTCGAGCAGGCCCAGATGCCGCCGCTCTCCAGCATCGTCTATCCGCCGCCCGTGTTCGAGCAGAGCTGCCGCGACGCCCAAGCCGCACTGCTCACCCAAACGGTCAATGCACAGCCCGCGATCGGCGCGCTCAGCGCGGGGATGTTCCGCTTGCTGCAGCACTTCGGATTCGCGCCTGATATCGTGGCCGGACACAGCTTCGGCGAGTTAACCGCGCTCTGGGCCGCCAACGCGCTCAGCGATGAGGATTTCTTCCGGCTCGCCTTCACCCGTGGCCGCCTGCTCACACCGCCCGAAGGGCAGGAGGTGGGAGGTATGCTTGCGGTGGTTGGCGATGTCGAAGCGCTCAAACAACACCGACTGCTCCGTGATGGCGCGCTCATCGTCGCCAATGACAACGCACCCAACCAGATCGTGTTGGCGGGGCCGCACCAAGCGATCGCGGCGGCCCAACAGACCCTGCAGAGCGAGGGCTACCACACCACGCGCCTGCCCGTCGCCGCCGCCTACCACAGCGCGCTGGTGAGCTACGCCGACCAGCCCTTCCAGCAGGCGCTCGATCAGATCACCTTCCAACGCCCGAGTCTGCAGGTCTACGCCAACAGCAGCGCCCAGCCCTACCCCAGCGAGCCGGACGGCGTACGCGAGGTGTTGAAGCAGCACATGCTGCATCCGGTGCGCTTCCGCGAGCAGATCGAGGCGATTTACCAGAATGGCGGGCGAATCTTTGTGGAGTGCGGGCCGCGCGACATCCTCAGCAAATTGGTCGGCACGATTCTTGGAGAGCGCAGCCATATCACCATCGCCCTTAACCCACAGCACATTGGCGATAGCGACCAGCAGTTCCGCTTCGCGCTGGCGCAACTGATCGTGGCGGGCTTGCCACTCAGCACCAACGACCAGTACGAACTGCCGCTCGCGCCGCCGAAGCCACCGAGCGCCAGCCGCACGAGTATTCTGCTGAACGGCGCCAACTATCTGCGCGATGAAACAAAGGCTATGATCGAGCGAGCGCTCAACCAACCCGATCCGGTGAATCGTTCGGCTGAACAACCGCCACCCGTGGTGACGCCTACGGAGCAAGCACCCACACCAGCAGAAACAATTATGTCAACATCAACAGCGCCAATCCATCCGATCCACGTTCAACTCGACCAGTATCAACGCGAAACTGAACGTATCCACGAGCAGCACTTGGCGCAGTATGCCGAGATCAGCCGCCAAATCGGCGAGGTGCTGCAACAGCTTCAGCAAGTGAGCGTGGGGCCGCAGGCAACCAATCAAGCGCTGATCAACGCGCTCACCATCGCCCTCAGCACGCTGCGCGACCAACAGAGCGCGCTTCAGCAGAGCTTCGACCGCTATATCGAGAGCCGCGCCGAGTATATGCGCCTGTTGCTTCAGCAAGCGCAATCGGTGCCTGTCTCCAGAACAGCACCCGCCCCCGTGCCTGCGCTCGCGCCCGCAGCTGCGCCCGTGTCAGCACCACCACCCGCGCCCGTATCGGCGTCCGTATCCGCGCCAGAGCTAGTGCCCGCATTCGTGCCCACTCCTGCGCCTGTGCCAACACCGGAGCCCACACCTGTGCAGGCTGCCGCACCAGTGCCGACACCCTCATCCGCACCCGCGCCGGAGCCGAACGCCCTGCTCGATAGACTGCTGCGCATCATCAGCGACAAGACGGGCTATCCGCTCAGCATTCTGGAACCGTCGATGGACCTCGAATCGGACCTTGGGATCGATTCGATCAAGCGCGTGCAGATCCTTAGCGCGTTGCTCGAGCAGCATCCCACCCAAAGCGCGCCACCGCAGGAGGAGATCGCACAATTGCGCACTATTGAAGCGATCGCCGCGTACACCCAACAGTGGCTGCAGGGCGAAACCGCCATGCCCCGCACCGCCGAGCCGCCCGCCCTCGCTATCCCGCAGCCCACGCTGACGCATAGCGACATCAAAATGCGCACGCTGCCCCCACCCGATGCGTTAGCCTGCACGTTGCAGCCCGGACACTGCTGCATCATCACCAGCGACGGCACGCAGCTCACCACCGCGCTCGCCGATGAATTGACATCGCAGGGCTGGAATGTTGTTGTACTAGATTTACCCCATACTTCACTCACAAATCGACTTGAAACCAACCAAGACGTGGCACATTATGTGCTTTATGAAGCTAACGAACCAGCACTTCAGCAGATGCTCACACTCATCCAAACCCGGCACGGCCCATGCGGTGCCTATCTCCACCTTCACCCTCCAATGCCTGAAGTGCAACGGGCCGATGATATTCTTCCAGAATTCGAACAGGAGATTGTGACGAACGTCTTTATGATCGCCAAGCACTTGGCCGAACCACTCACCAATGCCTCACAATTGGGGCGCAGTTGGTTCTGCACCATCACACAAACCGATGGGCAGTGCGGCCTCGGCCAACAACGCAGCTTCCCGGCGATCAGTGGTGGACTCGTTGGGCTTACCAAAGCGCTTAATCTCGAGTGGGAGCGTGTTTTCTGCCGCAGCATCGACCTCGACGATCAACTCCCCACTGCCCAGCAGGTTGCCTACATTCTGGCCGAGCTCCACGATACGAATCGCTTGGTGAGCGAAGTCGGCTATCACGCCGATCAGCGCCTAACATTAGTGAGCGAATAGTTCGTTGTTCGATCGTTTTTCCATACGAACGACCGATTTGCCGAGCGTCACGCCCTTCTAAAATACGAGGGTGGTGTCCTGCGACGATGTTTGTTTCAGATACGTATCAGCTTACAAACATTTGCGCAATCTTCCCGATTTGCTGTGCTGTATGCTATAATTCGTAGTAGGCTTAGCCGCAGATCATCAAGGACTCGATATGACGCAACGAGCGGCCAGGACTGATCCCCTAGAACGGGCACAAGCTGTTCGGCAAACTCGCGAGGCGCTCGACACCATTGATGATACAAGTCTCGTTCAATTATCGCGTCTAAGTATGTCTGCAGTTCGTGCGCTAAAACAGGAGGTTGCTGAGATTTTCCCAGCATCAAACCTTCCAGCATTTCTGCTTCAAGGGCTCATGCAACTCGAAGATCGAGTGGTGAAACAGGAACGTGTCGCTGCAGATCTTCGTGTACTCTTTCGCGGTAGCAAGCAAATCGGGCTTTATGGAACATTCATCGCAGCCCCGGCCTCGGTGCTCTACGGGTATCAGCGGTTATTAGCGCTGGCCGGTAAAGACATCGACAGTGCCTTTCCCGATGGCCCCTGGCAGTTCTATACGCAATTTGGCCTGCGCGAAGATGCAGCGCGCCATTGTGTGGAGACAGTCGGCTTTACCCAGACATGCTCCAATGCTAGCGAGCTTGATGCTGCGGTATGCTGGGTGTACGCCGCAATGCGCACGATTGTGAGCTTCGACGATTTGCTGGCCAACGAATGGCGCGAACGCGTGGCGTTTCGGGCGCTCGATGCCACGTTGCGTGAACGTGCCATTAAATTGCTCGGTAAGCAGTTGCCGAAACGCGGCAACCAACGCGATCAAATGATTGCAGCCGAGGTTCAGCGGTTGCGCGCGCAGTTCCGCTTGGAGCGCATCGCCCAGGATTGGGCGACCGTGCGGCCCTACCGCACGCCGCGCAACGAGCCGCTTGAAAATTATGCTTCCTACCGCCGCAAGTGCTTCGCCGAGTACCTCGCTCGGGCGCTGCAGCATGTCCCCAACGATGTGCGCGCTGTGTTCGAGACGAAATACGAGGCGCTGCAATCGACCGAGTTGCCGACGTATCAACGCCAGCTAACACTGCTCGCGGCGCTGCACCCCGATACCTACCAGGAGCAACGCCAGCCGATTCCTTTGCATATGGCGCGCGTGGCGCTGCTGGTTGGCCATCATTACTACTTGCTCGATGCGGTCGCCCGCGATCCGCAGGGCCAATTGCTGCTGTTCCCCATCGATGGTAAGCTCGATAGCAAGGGCATCCCGCTGGCGCTTTCGCGTGATGCGGAGGGCAATCTGCGGGATCGCTACCAGCGCCTGATCGTGATTGACCGACGTGCACGGGTGTGGGCAGGCCAAGTTGGCGAGACGCTGCTTGGCTGTCTGCGTCCACCCAGTTTGGCCGAGATCAAAGGGCAGGTCGAGTCGATCCTGCGGGGGGAACCGAAGGTGCCAGCGCTCAACCCGGACGCCGAGCTCACCACGGACCTGTTGCTGGCCTGCGCGCCCCGCACGATGCAGCAGGAGCTGCGCAATCAGCTCGACGATACGACGCGGGCCGAGCTGCTCGCGCTTCGCTATGCGCCGATCATCATCAACTGGAATCAGCCCGGCGAGGAGTTGCCGCTGGCCGAAGTACGGCGCGCGCAACGTGGCTGCGGCGACCATGCGATGACGCTGATGCGCACAGCGCGCGGCATGGCGTTCGATATGTCGCACATCTTCTTCGATGCGATCTGGGGCATGTCGCTCGCCGAGATTATGACTAATTTCGCTTCGGGGGCGTACCCCCAGGTGCGCGCCACACGACCCGAGCTCATCCATACACCCAGGCAGTTGCGCCTGTCGGGCACGGCGAGTTTCCGCGAGAGTGCTCGCCTCGCGCTGGCCGATATTCCGGTCGAGGCGAGCGCCGAAACTGACTTGGTGGATCTGCACCAACTCAACCAGTTGCGGAAGCGGATGACCAAGATCGATCTGTCGCTGACGGTGAACGATCTGCTGATTCTGGCGCGCTGTGCTCATGCCACCAGCTATTATCCTGGCCCGTTGGGCCAAAGCGCGCTCGATGCGATCAGCAAACTCGATGGCGGTCAGCGGCTGGTATCGAGCATTTACGAACATTTCGATCAGCAGCGCACCATCAACCCGGCGTTGCTGATCCCGATGGACGCAAGCACCGCCGATCCTCGGATGCGCATCTTCCCTGCCACCTTCCGCAATCCACAGCCCGAACTGCTCGACCGCTTGGAGCGATGTGCGACGTTGGTGGAGCGGCTGCGTCGGCGGTACGACGAAGCGATGTTCCGCGAGTTCGAGTTGGCGCGCCAAGAGTTTTATGTCGAACTCAAAACGTTCGGCAGTTTGTTGCTTGCGTTCAAAGAAGTCAGCAGGCGGGGCGAGAGCTTCACAATGACAGCTTTGCGGCTGTTGGGGCATTTGCCTGGCGCAGTGCAAAATTTAGTCGATATGATCCCCCAAAAGATCGGCATCCTCAACGAGATCCTCAAAGGTCGCGAGGTCTTCTCGAACACAGGCCAAGTTACGACATCCTCAACCCTCACGCGTTTCACCAGTGCCCGCGACGATGGGGCCACCAAGTTGCTGGTGTGGGGGGTGATGTCCGATGCCTCAGGACGCCTCCATATCGCACTGCGCGATTTCCGCCCTCACGTTGGGCCACTCCGGCGCCAAGGACGCGCTGACCTTGCCCAAGCGCTCGCGCAGGATTACCTAGATAGCTACGCCCTGACCGTGAACAATGTGGTGCGCAGTATCCAACGGGTGCTGGCCTATAAGTGAATGACGGTTGTGGGAGATGGTTCTCACGCGCTTGCACTGCCCCGCCGCTCGCAGTGGGATTCGTGCTGAGCCGCTTGAGAATCTGGTTATCATTTGAAGGGAATATAGCAAACTGCTATGGCAATAGACCAATTAACCGGCACACGCTTAGGCGATTACCAGGTCCGCGAGCTTTTGGGCAGCGGCGGAATGGCGAGCGTGTATCGCGGCTACGATCCCGCACTCGATCGCGAAGTAGCCATCAAAGTCATCCATCCGAGCGCGCAGTCGAAGGATTTTGCTGTGCGCTTCCAGCGCGAAGCGCGGATGGTGGCGAAGCTGCGACACCCCAACATCGTGCAGATCTACCATTTTGGCATTCACGAGAACACGGCCTATATGGTGCAGGAGTTGCTGACCGGCCCCACGCTCGAGAAGCGCATTCGGGATGCAGGGCGGCGGCGGATGTCGCCGGAGCGGGTGCAGACGATCATTGCCCAGTTGGCCTCTGCGCTCGATTTCGCCCACGCACAGGGCATTATCCACCGCGATGTCAAGCCAAGCAACGCGCTCTACAACGCCCAAGGGCAGCTCGTGCTCACCGACTTTGGCATTGCGCGCGGGCCGCAGGATATGGCCCGCACAGCAACGGGGCCGGGCGTGGTGATGGGCACACCGAGCTATGTGGCACCCGAACAGGCCATCAGCAGCGCCACGATCACACCCGCCTGCGACATCTACGCGCTGGGGGTGGTGCTGTTCGAGCTAGTAACCGGACAATTGCCGTTCGTGGCCGACACGCCGATGGGTGTGATCCTGAAGCATCTGTACGACGCGCCACCCACGCCGAGCAGCCTACGCCCCGATCTACCACCCGCCCTCGATGCACTGATCCTCAAGGCGTTGAGCAAGGAGCCGAACGAACGGTTCGCGAGCGCTGGGGCATTGGCCAAAGCGTTGCAGTCGGCGTGGCCACAGGGACGCAGCACTGCTTCCGCAAGCAGTAACGGGCGGGCGCGCTCGACCCCCGCGAACGGCACCGAGGCGCCCACCAAGGCCCGCGCGGCAAGTGCGAACAGCGCGGCCCGACGCACGCCCAAGCCTGCTGCGCGCACAACGCCGAAACCTCCTGCCGCATCTGCCGCACGTGCCACACCCACCAAATCCGCGAGCCAGCCCAACGCACGCGCCGCACGCACACCCGCAGGCAACAAACGAGTCGCATCAACACCGAATGCGACCCCGGCACCTCGCCGCACGAATCTTCGGCTGCGAGTGGGACTGCTCACCCTGACAATCGTGAGTGCGCTGCTGCTATTTGGCTTCCGACCGAATGCCCTCGCAGAAGCGTGGCAATCGCTGTTACCGCTTTTAGGGCGCTAGGAGAACTTAATACCGAGTGGCGATCCAACGTTGGCGCAAGTAAATACTGCCACCAATCAGGACGACGCTCACAAGTACCATGCCGATGATCATCAGAGCCTGTCGCGTGCCCTCGCCGATCGGGGCAGCAGCTTGGGGAATAGCATCGGCTTGTGGGGTGGGTTGTACTTGGAGAAGCACGCTGGAAGACGCTGAGGTAGATGAGGCTTCGGCTGCGTTGAGAACGCCTAATTGAACAGTGAACCCTAGCAGAATAAACGCAATGACTCCGAGGAGAACGCCAACACGCCAGTGAGTCATGTCCTCACCTCCTGATAGTGATTTGAACAATTGAGACACTGTGGTTAGGTCTATTATACGCTTAAAGCACCAATAATGCAGTAAAAATTTTATAAAACGTTCTTTGTATTTGATGGATTGTTTGTCATTAGAATTCCACAAGTTGTGCCACCGTTTGAGCTTTTTTCCTCAGAATCTCCCCAAATGAAGCCAAGCCTTCCCTTTTCGCTACTACACACGGTTAGAATCATGTCTCGCGTATCCAATATTACCGCCCGAGAAATAGATTCGCTTGCCATAGCGATGACCCATTGATTGCTATTCTAAGGAAAAGCTGTAGATTTGCTAAGAATTAGATAAAATCGCCCTCATAATGGCTTTCTAAAGGCTTTTTTAGCCGCATTTGGTTGGCCTGTCCAATCGTTTCGTGATAAAATGCACGAGGCTTATATGGTTGCGAGCGGCGTTTGGGAGAGGCCGTGCAGCCCGATAGAAGACTGTTCAAGCATCAGTAATCGAGCGTGTTTCAGCATCTCTCGCACTGCACCCTAAACACTTTCGCTGACGCATCGGCAGGTGCGAACCTTTCACATGGCCTTTCAGCGCACTGTAAAGGGTTCCAAGCCGTTTTTCACTCTGGTTGCTGAACACACCTAAACGTAGTATGATACGAGCACCGCAGCGATCACTCAGTAAAGATCGAGAGCTATGTCTACACAGTTCGTTCAAGTAAGTAAAATACTCATTGGAATATGGATGGCAGGTGTTATCCTGGCCATGTTCCTGGTTGTACCGCAATATGCTGGCCTCGGCGACGCAGGGCGGATCATTATGATGCACGTGCCAACCTCGTGGGTCACAGCGCTCGCCTTCGCAGGTTCTGGCATATACAGTCTCCTGTATCTCCGCCGCCGACGTTTGAGCGACGATGTGTTTGCCGTAGCAACCGCCGAGATCGGGTTTCTGTTCTGTATTCTGGCCACCATCACCGGAGCGATCTTTGCCCAGCTCGCTTGGGGCGTGTTCTGGAACTGGGATCCCCGCCAGACCTCGATTCTGGTGTTGTTGCTGATCTACGCGGCGTACTTCGCATTACGGTCGGCTATCGATGAACCAGAGCGACGCCGCCGATTGGCAGCCGCCTACAACCTGTTCGCTGCGGTTACGATGCCCTTCTTGCTGTTTGTGGCGCCCCGCATCTCCGACAGCACGTTGCACCCCAATTGTGCTTTCATCCAGGGGAGTTCCTGCGATGGCATTACGCTCTCGCTGAATGGCGCTAAGATCGGCCAATTGGGCGACAACATCATTGAATTGAAAGCTCTCGAACAGCGTGGTGACCTCGCCGTTGCCCAGGTTGAGGTTCGAAGCCCCGGCCTCCGCGAGATCGAGATTCTAGAGCCAACGTTCGAGATCAATGGCTCCTCCGCAGACCGACCAACCTTCCCAGGTCAGCGTTTTACGCTCACCCTCAAACAGGTTGATCTTGCTACTGGCACTGCAACTTTGAATATGGAAGCTCCAGGCACCAATCTGATGAGTAATCAACGCACGTTGTGGTCGTTTTTGGCCTCGATGGTCGGATTTACTGCCTTGAGCATTTGGCTCTATCGATTACGCGCAGCAATGCTCTTCGCCGAGGAGCGATTAGCACAACGCGAGGGAAGTTATGCCTGATTTTCTTGCGAATAACAGCGTCGCTTTGTATGTCTCCATGCTTGTGGCGCTTGCTGTTTGGGTGAGCATTTTTCTGTATCTCTGGCGCTTGGATGCGCGCGTTCGCGAATTGAACAAGAAATTGGATCAAGCACCCCGTGCTAGCCAAGCCGCTCCACGCGCAACCATCGAAACCCGTAACCAATCGCCCGAGGCTACCGTCATCACTCATGATAAATAACTGGTGATGGTACCGACTGAGCGGCCACCCACAACACGAAGACACGGTCGGTATATCACACAGACAAGGAGCATAGAATGACAACTGCGACACAGGACTTCAAACCACGCGGTTTTATGCTCAAACCGTTGCATATGATCGGTTTGGCAATTATTTTGATGGCGATCGTCATGGGCTATTTTGGCCTCCAAAGCGCCTTCCGCCCCTACACCACACGCGTCAACGAGGCGCTGACGAGTGGGCGTAGCGTTCAGCTCGCGGGCTTCCTGGGCAGCACTGGTGAATACGATGCCAATGGCAACTTCACCTTTAAGCTGCAGGATGAGACCGGCGACATGGTCACTGTGGTGTACTCGAAGCCACGCCCCGCGAATTTTGAGCAAGCTGTGAGCGTGGTTGCTATTGGCCACTACGATGCTACACAGGGCGTGTTCCTGGCCGATGATATGCTTGTCAAATGCCCTTCCAAATACCAAGAGCAAGCGGAAACTGCGCTTAGCTAGGGTGTTGTCACCGAATCGAGTGGCCCTCTGGGCCACCGATTCGCATCTAGGCTTGGAGAGACGGTTATGTATTTATTCGGCACGCTTCTGATCCTGAGTGGCATCGCGGCTGCCTTGATTGCCAGTGTCAGCTATATGTTGGTGACACGCGGGAATACAGGGGCTTTGATATATGGTCGTTATGGCACACATGCCGCCCTGATCGCCTGTTTGCTCGTGGTGGTGTCGCTCACAGCCTTGTTTGTGATGCAGCGCTACGAGATCAAATACGTCTACGACTATAGTTCTTCGGAACTGAGTTTTGGCTATCGTGTGGCCGCGATGTGGGCTGGGCAGCCTGGCTCGTTCGTGGTGTGGGCCTTTTGGGGCTTGATAGCCGCGCAATTCCTGATCCGCCGCACACGTCATGCCGAGCCGTATGTGCTCAGCATTTTTATGTTCATCCAAGCGGCGCTGCTGTTCTTTATGCTCATCCGCAACCCGTTCGTGCCCTTCACCGATGCGTCGACAGGCGCGTTTGCCACGCCCGCCGATGGTAAAGGGTTGAACGAGTTGCTCCACAACCCGTGGATGATCATCCACCCGCCGATCCTGTTCGTTGGCTACGCTCTGCTGGCGGTGCCGTTCGCGTTCGCGCTGGCTGGCCTGTGGCGGCGCGACTACGATGGCTGGGTGCATCAGGCGTTGCCCTGGACGTTGGGCGGCTGGTCGTTCCTGGGCTTGGCGCTGCTCTTGGGCGGCTACTGGGCCTACGAGACGCTTGGCTGGGGTGGCTATTGGGGTTGGGACCCCGTCGAGAATTCGGCGTTAGTGCCTTGGCTCACCTCGACTGCGCTGCTCCACGCGATGATCACACAGCGCACACACGGCGGTATGCGTCGCGCCACCTTCTCGCTGGCGATCCTCACCTATGTGATGGTGTTCTACGCCACGTTCCTCACACGCAGCGGCGTGCTCTCGTCCTTCTCGGTGCACTCGTTTGTCGAGGAGGGCCTGAAGATGGTGATGACGACCGCGCTGTTCGCCTGCGCTATCCTGAGCACGATCTTCTTGGCCTGGCGCTGGCGCGACATTCCGGTGCGCCCGCTCTCCGATAAGTTGCTCTCGCGCGATAGCTTCATGGTGCTGATGATCCTGGGGCTGCTGGTGATCGCTGCGGTCGTCAGCATCGGCACCTCGATGCCGGTCATCTCGGCCATCCCGGGCATCGGCCACACGCTCCAGAATGTGCTCGGCGCGGCCTTCGAGCTCGACGATGGCACGACCTACGGCTCGGAGGCGTTCACCGATGGGCGCTTCGGCTTGGTGGGTAGCTTCTACAGCACCACCGTTCCGCCGCTGGGCTTGGTGGTCGTGGTGCTGATGATCATCGGCCCGCTGCTGGGTTGGCGCGATACGAACCCCCGCCGCCTGCTGACTGCGATGCGCTGGCCTGCGCTGGCTGCGGTGATCGTCTCGTGTGGCGCGCTGCTACTGAACGCCCGCGACCTGCTCTCGCTCGCCTATGTGGGTTTGGGTACGTTCGCGCTCGGCACCAACTTGGTGATGATCATCAAGACGCTCAAGGGCGGCTGGATGCGCATCGGCGGCTATCTCGCGCATTTGGGCTTGGCGGTGCTGTTGGCTGGTGTGGTTGGCTCCGCAGGCTATGCGGCCCCCGAACAGCGCGTGGTGATCCCGCAGGGCGGCTCGATCAGCGCCTACGGCTACGAGTTCACCTTCAACGGCTATCGGCTCACGCCAGAGGGCAAAGGTCTGCTCGATATCACCGTTATCAAAAACGATAACAATCAGGTGTTCAATGCGAAGCCGCTGATCTACTTCAACGAGCGGATGGGCGCCACCGTCGCTACGCCATCGATCAAAACGGAATTGCTGCAAGATCTGTATATCTCGCCCGCCGAGTATATGCCACAGATCGATCAGAACGCCGCCGATATGGTGGTGAACGATCAGCGCACCATTGGCCCTTACGAGATTACGTTCCTCGGCTTCGATGCCAGCCAGGCACACGAAAACGAGGCCGAGGTCGGTGCTCGTATCAAGGTCGTCCACGAGGGCCAGGAATACACGCTGATGCCGAAGGTGCGCATCACCGCCACCGAGGGCAGCGAAGAGGCCACTTTCGAGGATGTGCCTGCTCTGTTGCCGAACGGCAATTCAATCTCGCTCGTGAACTTCGACCCAATGCAGCGCCGCGTGTATGTGCGCGTCAATGGGCTCGGCCTGCCAGTTGATCCGGCCAAGGCTGTGGTGACGGTGAGCACCAAGCCTGGTATTCAACTGGTGTGGATCGGGACGATCATTGGCGTAATCGGCGGCCTGATTGCGATGCTACGGCGAACGCTTGAAGGGCGTGGGTACTGGGAAAAAGGTCGTGCACGGTTGCCTCGCTCTGTGGGCGACTTGATCCGCGCTGTCAGCGGCGATTAAGCCTTTCACATCTGTACAAGGTGAGCCGATGACACGGTGAGCAATCACCATGCATCTGTTCACCTTGTTATGTTGTTTAAAGCTGTTACGCTTAGTATCGATTAGGCCAGCGATGTCGGTTTCTGCATCCTGCTGCTTTCATATATTGAGATAGGGCATGAGCCAAGATTATTACGAAATACTTCAAGTGCATCCGCGCGCCGAGCAAGATACCATTAAGGCGGCCTACGAGCGTATGTTGGCGCTCTATGATCCCGCTAAACTTGAGGGCGCAGCCTCTGAATTGATCGAACTCGCTCGCGATAAACGTAACCTGATCGAGCAAGCCTACGCGGTGCTGAGCGACCCCGTGCGGCGCGCCAACTACGATGCCGAACTGGCCCGAGCGAGCGCACCTGCCACGGCACAAGCGACGGATGAGGAGGATGAGCCAGCACCCGCGAAGAAGCCTCATGAGCCTCTTGTTGTGCTCGATTATCGGCCACTGCCGCCCGCCAATCGCAAGGAGCGCCCGAAGGACTTCGATCCCTACCCAAAACGCACGCTGAATCGCCGCCGCATCGATGTCACTGGCCCCTCGAACCGCAAGTGGATCGCACCGGTGAGCCTGCTGTTGGTGGCGGTCCTGGTGTTCGGCATCGGCTTCGCGATCACCCAGGGCGATGTGCCAACCGCCAATCTGTCGAGCAGTAACTCGCCGCTCGATGTCTTCGAGGCAGAGGTCGAGCAGGCACGCCAGATCGCCGAGGCGAACCCTACGGTGGCAGCCGCTTGGGTGCAGTACGGCAATATGCTCTACAACAGCGTGGCGATCGTGCGCGAGAATCAGCCCGGCAGTATGCTGTATATCGAGCGACTGCCCCGCTGGCTTGAGGCGGCCCAAGCCTACTCCCGCGCGCTCGAACTTGAGCCGAACAACGCTAGTGTGCGCTCGGATCTTGGCGCAAGTAGTTGCTTCTACGGCTCGGGCATCAACGATCAGAGCTATGTGCAGGCGGGCATCGCCGAGGCGCGCCGTGCGCTCAACGAGATCCCGAACGATGCCCGGGCGATGCTCAATATGGGCCAGTGCTTGATCAGCACGCAACCGCCGCAGCGCGCTGAGGCGCTCGAACTGTGGCAGCGCGTGATCGAGACGACTCCCGCCGATTCGCCGTTGGCGATCCAGGCGCAGCGTTTGATTACGTTGTATCAACAGTGACGATTTGGCGCGTACGATGACAGGGTTTGGTGATCCGCGCCAAGCCCTGTTTTTGTTTGATACCCAACAAGGAGCATTGGCATCGTACCGAATCTTGGGTGCGCTCGCGACAGGCTCACGGTTGCTGAGGTGCAAGCCGTTCAGCTTCAAAATGTCCAAAAAATGTCCTAAAAAATCCTCGCAAGTTTCCTGTACGCGCGCCCGCGAGTCGGTGTATGCTTACATTGCTGTGTTGATTGACATGGACATCTCTCACTACGTCTTGGCTCACCATCCTCGTCACACGGCACACTACAGATCCTGTTGGGTATACCTGTTATCGATGTGCCTTGTATCCGGTGACAAGTTCACACATCGTTGCTATGCGTTGCGCTTGTACCGGCTCAGAGATGAGTAAGCATCATGCAGAGCGTTCCTCCTGCGACGCCCGATGCCCGTAGCCGCCTCCTGCAGCATATTGAGGATCGCCTAGCGAGCGTAGTATCCGACGAGGCGTTAGACTTCCCGATCATCAATGTGCATGGTGCGCCCGGCATCGGCAAGACGAGTATGCTTCGCCGGATCCGTGAACAGAGTAGTCATTCACTGGCAATCGTTGAGTGGGACGCCTCGGTTGGCGACACGACCAACCTTCAGAGTATCTCGCACCCACTCCGACGGTTATTGGCGGCGTTGCGCCCCTACCGTCACGCGAACAATCACGAACCGCTCCTGGTTCTGCTCGATAGTCTCAACGATATTGCGTTTTGGAAAGAGGTACAGGCGCAGGCGATCAACCCACTGCTGCGACGCGGCAATGTGCTGATTATCTGCTTCAGCCGAGCGCCGCTGTTCTGGCATTTTTGGGAGATCCGCGATAAGTGCGAGGTGATCCAACTCTACGCCTTCTCGCTGGCCGAAACCGAACAGTTTTTGCGCGCCTACGACCGCGAGTTGCTGGCCCACACGGCCTATCATCTCACGCTCGGCTACCCGTGGGCGCTAGTGCAGCTGCTGCGCCGCCTCGACGACGATTTCGATAATAGCGAGCCGCAACACGATGAGCCGTTCGATCTCGATCAACTCTCGCCCAGCGCCGCCGCCATCACCGCCGAGATCGGTCTGTTGCGCTTGGTCGATGTGCCGCTGATGGAGCGCTTACTCCATCATTTTCTGCCGCACACCACCAATCCACCCACCCGCAGCGAGCTCTACGCGACGCTATCGGAGTTGCGCAGCAACGATATGTTCATCCCGTATCGCCGCGACCGACGGGCCTACCGCTTGCGCCGCATTCTGCGCCATACCGTCGCGCAAAAGCAGCAACAGGCCGATTACGCCGGGTATCTGGAGCGCTGCGAGTACATCGCGCAGAGTTATGTCACGCAACTGAACGCACAGCCGATCACGGGCGTGGCGGCTCTGATCGAGTGGCTCTACATCTCCACCGAACTGCTGAACGAGCGGCCCACCACACAGTGGATGGAGGAGTTCCAGTCCTTGCTCTCGATCCCCAAGCTCGATCTGCCCACCGCCGTTGCGCTGCTGCTGGAGGACAGCGAGGTGCTGAGCAAGTTGCGCGCTGCGAAACTGCTCGATTACGTGAAGACTAGCATTCGGGCGATGCTCGATCCCAAGGCGCACATCCCGATCGGCTTGGAGTTCCGCTTCTCGCGTGAGGCGATTGTGCGGCCTCTGTTCGAGGAGATCAGCAGCGGCATCCCGATCCAGGGCATTCAGCGCTATATCGACGATATTTTTCTACTGATCATCCAGACCGAAGAACCGTTCGATGGCGCTTGGTTGTACGAACAACTCGAGCGGCAGGCCAGCGAACCGTTGGCGATCAATCGGCGGCATATCGATGAGATTCTGACGCTGCTGAATTTGCGGGGGTTCTTGAACTACAACGCGGCTAATAGCACGTATCAGGTCGATTCCGACCAACTGCTGCGCTCGCTGATGATCCCGCAGGAGCTGACGGTTACGCCCGAGGCACACATTAACCATATTCATAAACGGCAGGAGCGTCAGCATGAATGAGACAGGGCTAGAGCGAACTCGCGAACATGTGGGGCATGTCGCTCAGAAGGCGCTCATCCAGCAGACCGTTGATCGCATGATCACCGAGCGCACCTGTCTGGCGATTTACATCGAGGCGCAGGGCGGCCTTGGCAAGACACGCCTGCTCGAAGATTGCCCCACGATCATCGCCGAGGCGTTCCCCGAGATCCGCGCGCCAGCGATGATCGACATCTACGATTACGCGAACCACAACACAACGCGCATCGAGTATCAGCTTGTGCAAGGGCTACAAGCCGAGTATCCCGGCCAACCGTTCCGGCTGCCCGAGGATCAGGTGCGGCGCTTCTTCGACCGCTACGACACGCTGTACGCGCACTATACCAACGATCCCTCCACATCGGGCAGCTTTGCACTGACGCAGATGTTCGTGCGCTGTTGGAACGCGCTGGCGAACTATTATCCGCTCGTGATCCGCTTCGATACGCTTGAAAAGCTGTTCGCACAGAATACACCACCCGGCGCGCTGATCGGCGATGAGGTCGGCATCACCAGTGCGAATATGCTGCTGGAGTGGCTCGAAATGGTGATCCCCCTGATGCGCCACACGCTGATCATGTTCTGCGGGCGCCCCATCCCCAATAACCCATTGGTGGCGCTGTTGGAGCGCTTAGGGGTGCTGGTAGGCGGCGTGCAGGAGTTGCAGCCGCTCGACAATCCCGTGGACATCTCGGCGTATATGGATATCGACGCCAGCAAGCTCGATAACGAGCAGATTCAGCATATCCAGCGCATCACCGAGGGCCGCCCGCTGCTGCTGACGTGCTACGCCGAGTGTTTGCAGCAACGCCTACCGCTGCCGGGCGAACCGCGCAGCCGGATGGAGTTCGAGGATCTGCTGATCGAGACGATCCTCAACCCGCTCGCGCAGCCCGACCTCGCGCGGCGCACGCTCGCCTACGTGTTGTACGTGCTCTCGTACGCGCGGCGAGGCATCCAGCGCGCCGACCTGCGCGCGATCCTCGATCAGCTTGGGATCGAGCACGATGACCAAGTGATCGACCGAATCGGCTCGTTGGCGCTGATCAAAACAGTTCGCGTGATGCAGGCGAATGTGGCTCCTGCCGAGAGCGACCTGCTGCTGCTGCACGACGAAGTGTATCAGTTGCTCGATAACAGCGGTCGGCCCGATGCGCTCGGTCTGCGCGAGTTGACTTTGTCGTACCTGTACGACAAGAGCCGCGAACAGGTGCTGCAGACCAACGGGCGCGGTTCGAGCCTGTTGCAGGCGATGTCGAACAACCTGTACTACGCTCTCACACTCGACATCAACCAGGGTTACCGCGTCTATACCGATTATATCGACTACTTGCTCAGCATCCGCCAGGACCGCGATGCCGTGATTCTGGCCGATGCGTTTTGGAGCACCATCACGGCCCGTGCGCACCGCGACGGTCACGAGACGTTCCCCTACCTCGACAAGTTGTTGGAGGCGAAGGGGATTCAGTACGATATGATTATGCGCGACGAGCAGGTGCGGCGGGTGAAGTTGCTAGTGGTGCGCGATCAGTTGCAGCGCGCTATCGAGCTTGCCGATCAGCTCTTCGAGCAGTTCGTGCAGGCAGGCTGGATTCCGCCGGATACCGAGGAGACGCCGCTGTTTTACCCCGCGCCGTATCTGTATGTGGATCTGAGCATGGCCTGGGCCAGCGCGACGGTGCAGCTTTCGCCGCAGGACAACGCACGCCTTGAGCGCCGCCTGAATCGGCTGATCGATCTGTTGAGGCAGCCGGAGTTGCACGATGAGCGGTTGCAGCGCTACAGCCAACTGTTCTTGAGCGAAGTGTACGGGTTGCTCGGCTACCTGCGTGAGCGCCAACAGCGCTACGATGCAGCGATCACGAGTTTGGGCGATGGCCGCGATACGTTCCAGAGCTACCGCGCGAACACACCCGGCGATGTGATTCTGCCCAGCACCTGGTACACGTTCCGCCTTGCACAGATGACCAACGACTTGGCGCTGACGCACGCGCGGCTCGGCGATTTGGAGTACGCGCTTGAGATATCGCGGCGCATCCTGAGCCAGCATATCGAATCGGCCTCGAATTATTATCGGGCGCAGTTCTACAACACCAATGCGCTGATCAATATCGCTCGGAACGATTTCGAGCAGGCCAACCGCTCGGCAACGTTGGCGCGCCGCGCGGCGGAGCGGGCCGATATCCCGCACGCGAACGGGCTGGTGCGATGGACGATCGCGCAGATCGACCGCCGCCGCATGAACGAGAACCGCCAGCCGAACCCCGGGCTGATCGAGATCTTCGATGAGGCGGTGCGGCTGTTGCAGCACGAGCCGACAACGCTCTGCGAACTGTACGGCGATTATGCGCGCTTCGCCCGCGACTGCGCGCATCTGTACCGACTGCGTGGCGACGACGAGGCCGCCAAGCAGTTCGATGAGCTAGCGCAGACGATCGTGGGGCGCGCGTTCGAGCAGTTGTCGCCGGGCGAGTCGTTCCAGCGGGCGGCGCTGATCGAGCTACAGGTGTCGATCTTCAACAACGCCGGCGACCACGCCCAAGCGGCTGAGCACATCGCGCTGGTCGAACAGATGATGCATATCGATATGCCTCGGTATCGCTATGTGTTGTGCGGCAAACTGGCGTTCCAACGGGCGTTGGTGGCGTACCACACGGGGGCGTACCAGGAGATGTTGCAGCAACTCACGATCGCGTTGGCGCGCACGGTGCTGTTCGCATTGAAGCATCGGGACCGCGACGCGTTCGAGCTGATCATCGGCCAGTTGCTGACGAGCGTGCCGTTGAGCGAACTGCAGACGTTCCACCACGCGATCCGTGATGGGTTGGTGTATGTGGCGGCGAACGATCTGCCGTATCAGCGCCCCGCTCCAGCGCGCTGGGCCGAGGCGTGGGATATGAGTCTGCGCTACATCGACGACACGATCAAGCAGATCCAGTTGCGGGCCGCGCTGCTGGCCGAGGAGTAGGCATCTTTTCCCATCAACCGCATGTGCCACCAACTCCCATTGGTGGCACTTTTTATATCAAGTCCAAATGATTGCTTACGGTACCAGCACGTTTGCTGAACACGCTTTCTTCAACGTTGGACTGATATCAGCATTTCCAGGGTAGAGTGGTGTCGACGCGCTGCGCATAGCAGCGCATCGACACCACAAAAACGTCAAATACCTTGCTGCCGCAAGCTAACACGGGTTTGTTACTGCCACTGCCCAAACGGATTTGGTATTATTGGCACATTCTGCCCTTTCCTCGTTTTGTGCATAATTTCACATAATACGATAGGAAATGAGCGCAAGTCGCTCGTTTCGAGCTATGTTGATGCAATTTTCATGAAATGATCATGAGAGAGCGACAATTCATGCGCGCATCTGTTGTAAAGGCAATTGGAGCGTTGATAAAGGGAATCAATGCTGGCTTCTTGCATGTTTTTAGCGTTCTTCGCTCGTTGACAGTGTTGGGATGGTATGCTATTATTGAAACGGTTCAATCAACGATTACACTACTCTTTAGCCCACTTGTTTTAGCCGTTCACCTAGTACAAGTTTCGCTTCTGTAACTTGGCTCTGTTCGCCCACTCATGCACTTTGGCGGCACGGCTTGGTGTGCAGCCATCGCTATCTGTTCATACATTCCAGCGCATGTTGGCGCTTGATTCGGTGTACGATGGGACATTACTCGAGCATCCTTTAGGGTTTCGCGCGAGCGATGGTTTTCCATCTATCGGCGGCTGATTTGTGCTCTAAGAGCTTCCTCGGCAAAACATTCGCTTTTTCCGCTTCAGTTTGTACCTGTTGAAGGTATAGGCTCGATATCACCCTTCGTCCTGTTCGTTCACGGTATTCAGGCTTCCAGTGTGGGAGTGCCTGCAGGATGGGAGAGACTATGTCGCGCTGGAATCGGGTGGAGTTGCCTGTGTCGCAGCCCAAACCTCGGCGGTTTATGGCGCTGCCGTCGGTTAAGACGATGCTCCAGGCCTGTTTTGGTATGCCGAACAACGAACGTGTGGCCCAAGATATTCAGACGTTCGTTCCGTTTGCTGATACGTCGCACGCTTCTGTTGAGTTTCAGCCGTTTGATGCGAAGGTTGCTGCCATCTGCGAGAGGTATGTGCAGTTACGTTTGCAGCCGTATCTCTCCACGCTCCAATGGGAGATGTCGCAACGTGGCATGCCCGCGTTGCGCCCTCTGCTCCATCATTTCCCCGATGACCCAGCAACGTATACGATTCCCGATCAGATGATGGTGGGTGCATGGCTGTTGGCCGCGCCGATCTACGAGCCGAAGCACACCTGCCGCACGGTCTACCTACCGCAAGGGCAATGGTACGATTGGTGGAACGAGACGCTGATCGAGGGGCCGACGACGCTGCTTGTGCAGGGTTCGACGGAGCAGATGCCGCTGTTTGTGCGCGCTGGTGCGATCATCCCAAATACGTCGATGCGGGCCTATGTGCCTGGTTGCGTGCTCGATCCGCTGATCCTCGATGTGTTCCCCGGCGTGGGCGGTTTAACGCTGTATGAGGGCGATCAGGCGGCGATGATGGGCGATTCCGATCAGTTCTGCATAACGACTTTCCGCCAACGGGTGTGCGATGGTCGGTTGTGTGTGGTGTTCGGTGAGCAATCGGGTCTGTATGCGCCGCCGCACCGCATACTCGTGTTGCGCGTGCACAACCTCGACCGTATCGCCGCTGCTGCGTACCCAACCGCTCGTTACGATGCCAAACGTCGCGTGCTGACGCTTGAACTGATAGATGATGGGAGAAGTCGGCAACTTGAGTTTGCATTCAAAGTATGATTACACTCAAGCAGATCGCTGATGATGCACAAGTTCCTCTGTTAACGGCGTACCACGCGCTGCGCGCTCTGCCGACGGTCGATCCCGAGACTCAGCAGCGTGTGCAGGCGGTAGCCGCGGCTCACGGGTACACGTTGCACATCACGATCCGCGATGTTGCGGCGTTGGCGGGGGTTTCGGTCGGCACCGTGTCGCACGTGCTGAACAATAGCCCGCTCACCAAGCCCGAAACTCGGCAGCGCGTCCTTCAGGCGATCCACGATCTCGATTACCGTCGCAACAGCATCGCGCGCGGCCTGAAGTCGAATCAGAGCCGTTTGATCGGGTATGCCTGGCACAGCGCCGAAGACCCGGTGCGCCGCAATGCGCTGCTCGATCGGTTTCTGTACGATATCGCGCAGGCAGCTGAGGCGTGGGGCTACCATATTTTGACGTTCGCCCAACACCCCGATAGCAGCGTAGAGAGCTATATCGAGTTGATCCAATCGGCCCGCGTGGATGGCTTTGTGCTCTCCGATTTGGTCTACGACGATCCGCGCGTGCGCTATCTGCAGAAAGTCGGCATTCCGTTCGTCTCGTTCGGGCGGATCGACAGCGAGGTCACGTTCTCCTCGGTGGAGGTCGATAGTCATCTCGGAATGCGCTTGGTGATCGAGCATCTGCTGGAATTAGGGCATCGGCAGATCGCCCTGCTGAGTTGGCCAGCCGGGCAGCGTGTCGGCGACGAACGGGTGCGGGGCTACTACGAGGCGTTGACGTGCGCTGGGATCACGCCGCCCGATGCCTGGATCGCTCGCACGCCCAATACGGTGGAGCAGGCCATGCTCGCGACACAGCAGGTGCTTGCCGCTCAGCCACGACCCACCGCGATCGCTTGCACCAACGACGTGATGGCGTTCGGGGTGATGCGCTATTTGTCGCAGCTCGGCTTGCAGCCGGGCGTCGATATCGCGGTGACGGGCTACGATGACACACCCGTGGCGGAGTTGCTGGGGTTAACGTCGGTGCGCCAACCGACCGATTTGGTGGCGCATAAACTGGTGGAGATGTTGTTGGCCGAGATCCAGGGCGAGGCGCCGCCCGAACGCTCGATTGTGCTGGAGCCGAGCGTGGTGGCGCGCTTTAGCACCACCGGGCACGGACGAGAGTAAGGTGGTCTCTTTTGTGATATCGGCCTTCTGCACGTAGCAGGAGGCCGATGTCATCTCTTCCGAAAACGTCTCGCTCGTTGCAAGGCTAGGGCACAGGTTGATTGGTGCCCATCGCCGGATCGTAGAGTTCAAAACCAGGCAGTGTCTTGCTGTTCTCGGATTCGCCACCGAGCACCAACACGCGGCCATCGGCGAGTTGCGACAAGGTGAGGTTGTAGCGCTCGACCGCCACTGGGCCTAAACTCTTCCACTCGTTGGCCGTAGGATCGTAGCGCGAGACCTTATTGAGCGCCTTATCGTCGTTTGAGTAGCCACCGACGACTAACACCGGTCACCCGATGGCGTATCAATGACGGACAACGTATCGCCATCCTCTTTCCAGCGCCCAGAATCTTTATTGTCAAACCAATCGATCGTGCCACCTTCAGCGAAACGTACCTGTTGCACGAAGTTGATGCTACCATCGCATCCGGGATCACCTGTGAATATCCAGTCGCCGATCAAGTCGGCCTGCTCCGGCAGCGATGTCAGCGTTGGGATAGGCGTGACGGTGGGCGATGGCGTGATGGTCGGCGATAGCGTGACAGTCGGCTCCAGAGTCGGTGTCGCGGTCGATGGGGTAGTCGACGACTCAGGTGTGGCTGGCGGCACGGTCGGCTCGACTGCCACCGTTCCACCACATGCGACCAAATGAGCAAAAGAGACACGATACTCCATGTGGTCGCTATACAAACGACCTTCTGCTGTACGCAGAAGGTCGCGCTTGTGTCGTTTAGCCCAGTACGATTGTTAGTGCAACGAGACGCCCATCTCTAACTCCACGCCCGCCTCGTCCTCGACGGGTGGCGTCGAGCGGCGCAGCAGCAGCGTCAGACAGAGCGCCAGCACCGCTAGCCCCGTCGCCACCAGGAACGCGCTCTGCAGGCCAGCGGTCTGCGCGGCCTTCAGTGTCTCGGGAGCGCTGGGTTGCTGCGCCGTACTGAGATAGGCCGCCGTGCGCAGCGCCATAATCGTCACCAGCATCGCGGTGCCGACCGCGCCCGCCACCTGCTGCAACGTGCTCATGATGGCGCTGCCGTGCGAGTAGAGCGAGCGGGGCAACTGATTCAAGCCCGTCGCGAAGATCGGCGTGAACAACAGCGCCAACGAGCCGTTGAACAGGATCGAGATCGTGAGGATGAGCGCCACGCTGGAATCGGCTGTCAGGCCCGAGAACAGCCACAGGATCAGGCTCAGCATAGACGCTCCTACCGTCGTCAGCACGCGCGGACCGAAGCGGTCGAACAAACGCCCCACGATCGGCGAGGCCACGCCCATCAAGACGCCACCCGGCAACAGCAGCAGGCCAGTCTGCAACGGCGAGAACTCGCGGATGTTCTGCAAGTAGATCGGCAGCAGGATAGCAGCCGAGAAGAGCGCCATCATCACGATCATGATTAGGATCACGCTCATACGGAACATCGGGTAGACGAACGCCCGTAGATCCAGCAGCGGTGTGGGCAGACGCAATTGCCGCCAGATGAACAGCACCAGGCTCACCAGGCCGATCCCCACGGGCAGCAGGACGTGCGCGCTGAGCAGGCTGCCGCCGCCCTCGCCCGCGCTGCTGAAGCCGTAGACTACGCCGCCGAAGCCGAGCGCCGAGAGCACCACCGAGGGCACATCGAGGCTGGCGTAGCGCGTCTCGCCCACATTCACCAGGTAGCGTGCGCTGTAGGCCAGCATCAACAGTGCGATCGGCAGCACAAACAGGAACATATAGCGCCACGACAGCGATTGTAGGATGAATCCCGAGATCGTCGGGCCGATCGCGGGCGCCACCGAAATGACGATACTCACCGTGCCCATCATCGCGCCGCGCCGTTCCACCGGGATCAGGCCAAGGATGGTGGTGGTCAGCAGCGGCAGGATCAGCGCTGTACCCGAGGCTTGCAGGACGCGCCCAGTCAATAGCACGGCGAAGGAGGGCGCGATGCCTGCCACCAACGTTCCAAGCGTGAATAGGCCCATTGCGCTCAGAAACAGCGTGCGGGTGGTGAAGCGCTGGATCAGAAAGCCAGTCGTCGGGATGAGGACGGCCATCACCAGCATATACGCGGTCGCTAACCACTGCACGGTGCTGGCGCTCACCTGAAGTTCGACCATCAGCTTCGGCAGCGCCACGTTCATGATCGTCTCGTTGAGGATCACCACAAACGCTGCCACCAGCATGGTCAAAATGATCGCCATATCGCGCCGCGATGTTTCCTGCGCAGGCACAAAGGAAGCTTGTTGTGTAGACATCGTTCTCTCTCTGACTAGCTGTTTACCATGGGTGGAGTGCCGAGCACGACAAAGCAGCCACCAAACGACACGGTCGGTTGCTCGCGGCGCTGCGAGAGGTTATGAGGGGTCTTTGAAACAACGTGAGGGGTTAGACTAACGCCATAACGTTGCGTATTTTTTGCGGTACTTGAGGTCGGGTTCCGTCGCGATCAGCGCCCGTGCTGTATCGCGAAGCAGAGGATCACCCACTTCGTTGTAGAGTTTCCGCAAACCTTGAAGGATATCGTAGCGCATCAAGGTCGCGTTTTTCATAGTGCCGCAGGCATAGAACCACCCCGAGAGTCGGTCGATAACGAGTTTGCGATGGTCTACACTGACCAGACCGATCTTCCACATCGATTGAAGGGTGTGCCGAGCAATGACGAACTTGTCGTCGCGCAACAGCTTGAACATGGTCTCGAAATCGTTCAGGATACGGTGTTCGGGATCGCTTTTGGCTAAGTTGCACAGCAACTGCGCCGCGATCGCCCGCTGATGCCCGTTCGGATGCTCAAGCTCTGCCACAAGCGTATCCCAGATCTCGTAGGCCCAGTCAACGGGCTGCTCGGTGATGAGCATCAGTGTGTCGAAGGCGGCCAATCGCACATCACCATCCGTTGAGTGTACCTGCTCCCATAATGTCTGAGTCGCATGGTCCATGGTAAAACGGCTTTCCATCGAACGGTTCGAGACTGCGCCATTATACGCTATTGCCACGAACAGGTGTTCAGTCGTTGGACGTATTTCTATCTGTGTGTTTCATTCAACACATTCAGCTAGAAATGTTGATTACAGTCCATTTCAGCTACCATAACACATTTTAACCTATATTTTACATCTCTGTACAGTCATTTGGATGTGTACTCTCAACAATTTTTCCAATTTTCTGTAAAATGAAGGAAAGGTCCATTATTTTCCCTCGTCTTTGTATCGGATAAGCAATAGTTCGGTATCACAGCAATACATGAATTTTCAACCGCGATACAGGCGAAATTCCCCGATCATTCCCGTTTTCGACATACCTTGGCCTTCCGTATGTCTCCAGCAACAATCGAACGAAGCCCTAAGCTAAGCATAAACTCCCTAACCATCTTTATTCATTCTTATCACAACAAAGGAGTGTTTTATGTCGTTCGTTCGTGCACTTCGATGGCTGCAACTTCTCTGCTGTATTGCGCTGTTCTTCGGGCTGTGGCCTAGCGCACCGCTCCCGGTTGCACAGGCACAAGTCCCCAATTATCGGGATTTTGGCGATGCGCCCGATTCGACCAATCAGTCGAGCTCGCCTATGACAGCTTATCCAGGTGTGAACGCACAATTCCCCGTCTCCCGTCTGCCGAGTGGCGAACCAACCGGCCCCTTCCATATCAATGAGCCGTTGTCCTTCTACCTCGGCAACGAGATCAGCGGTGAGGAGGAGGCCGAGAGTGGCATGGATGAGGACCCGGTCAACAACATTCGCCCCGCCTACAATCTCGCCAACGACGATAACGACGATGGCTTGTACGTGCTGAGCACGCTGAAGCACTGCACTTCGGTGACGCTCAAGTACCGCGTGACGGTGACGAACAACGCGACGCTCCCGCAAACGGCGTACATCAACTTGTGGGCCGATTGGAACCGCGACGGCGCGTGGGGCGCGAACAGCGGCATGACCTGCGCAGATGGCTCCTCCGCCAATGAATGGGCCGTCCAAAACCATGCTATCAGGCTCACCGAACCCGGCTCGTTCGTGTTCGAGTTGCCTGCGATTAAGGTCTGGAATGAGCAACACGAGCAGGATATGTGGTTGCGCTTCTCGATCAGCGAGCAAGAGGCCACGCACGCCGATGGTCGCGGGCCTGCCGCAGGCTACGCGCACGGCGAAACTGAGGATTACCTGCTGGAAGGATGGGCGGAGGGTTCCGAGCCGGAGGTACTGCCCGAATTGAAACCGCTCGATCTGACAGCGATCCCGAGCTACACGCTCTATATGCCGCTCGTTGTGGCGCCCACGCCAGCTAAACCCGATATCACGGCACCGCTCAGCCCGCTACGCGAGGTCGATGTGGTACATATCGGAGGGGCGGTCAATAGCAGCTTGAGGCCTTTGATCATCACCGCCAGCGGCACTGGCGCCAGCGTGAAGCTTTCGAGCTGGACCATGAGCAACAATAACAGTCCCACCCATTTGCAGGATAGCCCGATCATTCACGGCTACGATGTGAAACTGTATGCGCTCACGCCGAGCACGTCTTCGAGTTCGGGCTACAGCCTGCTGTTGAGCGCGGTGCGCGATGCGCAGCAGAACTTGTGGCTCACCACGTGGCGTGTGAATAACGCTGGAGAGTTCACCAAGCTCGATACGCGCGGCTACGGCAGCAACGCCAAGGTGCAGGTGTTGAACTTCAGCATCGCCCATCGCTCGCTGCTCAGCCGGACAGGCTCGCTCGATGCGTTCCAAGTCGTCACACCGATCATCGGCAATGTGGCGGAGAACGGCATCCGCATCATCACTTGGCGCGTGAACCCCACCACTGGCGCGATCGTGGGCCTCAAGGATAGCGGTTCGGTCTTCACCGCTAATCCGAACAGCTTGATCGAGATCGCAGCGCTGGAGGGCAATGCAGATACACCGCCGTACTATGTTGTGGTGCACCGCACGGCGCTCAACAATCAAATGGTCAGCTATTGGCGCGTGGATAACAGCGGCCTACCCACAATACACGGTAGCGGCTTGACCGGCGTCAGCTTACGCGGTACGGGTACGGTGGTGCGCACCGCTGAGGATATGGCGATCGCACCGCTCGCCCGCTCGGGCTTCTTCTCAGTCGATAACGGCACCAACCCTCTACGCACCACCACCTGGGAGACCCGCCCTGCGATGTGTAATATCGCCAACTGCTCCTTACGACCGTACGTCATCGCAGATCACACACTCGACCAGAATCCTGGCAAGGGCGTTACTATCACGGACCCAACCGTGAACTCGCAACGTGCCCTATTGGTCGATACACGCCAAAGCTACGAGTTCGAGAAGGCCCGCACGCTCTACCAGCGCGGCAGTGGCATCCAGGGCATTGCGAGCGTCACCAAGGTGATGACGTTGATCATCGCATTGCGCGCCGTGGAAAACAATCAGGTGAGCCTGGACGATATGGTGACGGTGAGTGCAAACGCTGTGAGTGTGAGTGGCAGCCTGATGGGCCTGACGCAAGGCGAGCGGCAGACGCTGCGCACACTGCTGCACGGCCTGATCATCAACTCGGGCAACGACGCAGCTTTCGCGATCGCCGAGCACATCTCGGGCACCACAACCGCTTTTGCCACCGAGATGAACAACCTAGCGGCCTCGCTCGGGATGAGCAATAGCACCTACTGCCAACCCGCTGGTGGCTGTTTCTCCAACACCGCCGATCAGGTGCGCCTGTGGATGGAGTTGCGCGATATGCCAGGCTTCCAGGAGTTCGCAGGCTCAAGCCAGTATAGCGCTTGTGGCACGTTTAGCAACAATACACCAAGCTGTTACAATCTAAGCCGTTCAGTTGGCTCTCGTTATCCGGGATTGGAAAGCTGGAAGGGCGGCAGCAGAGGCTTCTTCTGCGACACTGTGCCGAATGTGCCGTTGTGTGCCTCCAGTGGTTGTCTCTCCTTGCAAGCTACGCGGCTCGATCATACACTGGTGCTGAATCAGTTGCATTCGCAGAGCTCGACAGTTGCCGTCAATCGCTGGACGGATGCCTACAACATTCTCGATTACGGCTTCCGCTTGCTCTTTACGCCCGACCTACGCGGTGAGGTCACAACTCAGGTTGGCGCTGTGAAGGATTACGCGATCGATAACGTCGGCGGCAGCCACTTCGTGACGGCAGTCGCCACCAGCGATGGTAAGCTGAAGCTGTGCGGCTGGAACCTGCTCGTCGCCAATGGCACGCTGAACCAGATCGGCTGCACCGAGCGCTCGTTCACCACGATGCCGACCAGCAATACGCAGGCGCTGAACACCAACAAGATCGATGTGGTGCAAGTGCCGCTCCCCACTGCCGATGGCGGATACGTCAGCGCGCGTTTCGCGAATAACGCGCTGAACTTGCGGATGTGGACGGTGGCACAGCAACCGTAAACCCAATCGCTCTCACAGGACAACGCGCCTCGGCTATGGCTGGGGCGCGTTGTTGTTCGGTTGACTAACAAAACATCCGCCCTCAGGGTCATTCTGAACGAGCGCAGCGAAGTGAAGAATCTCTCCCTACCTGATAGTCTTGTGCGGTGGAGCTCTACTCAACCGCAGTGGATGAAAAAAGACACAACGTTCCTACACAGGCCCTTGAAAAGGCGGAAAATGTGGTATGCTGCTTAATGGCACTAGAAAACTTGGTATAGCGGGTTTCACATGAGAAGCTTGTATGAATCGCGTCGACTTGCTTTCCACACTCAACGGAATGACGCAACGTGAACGGATGGAGCACCTGATCGCACTTAGGCGCAGAGCTCACGAACCCGAGGTCGCCGCACTGCTCGACAGCCTCGCGCAGGGCGACACCTACGAGCGCTGGTCGGTGCTACAAACGTGTTCCAGCAGCCGCGACATGGCCCGCCTGCGTGCCGCCCTCACCGACGATTCTGCGGCGTTGCGTCACATTGCTATGAGCTTGCTCCTGCGCTTCGGCGATGATTCGACGCTTGTCGCGGTGCTAGCCGAGCAGACGCCGCAACAGCGCATCGCAATCTATGGAACACGCCCCCTCAGTGGTGGCAGATATCGAACGCACATTCCGCGCCGATCCCGATCCGCGTCTGCGACGCATCGCCCTAGCAGCGCTGATCGCTCTGACAGGCTTTACCAATTGGAACGACGAACTGCGCGCACAACTCGAACAGTACCGCGTCGACCCCGCACCCTTGGTGGCGGCAACAGCGCAGTTCACCTTCCCACCCGATATCTAGCGCAAGCCGTGCGATGTGCTCGGCCCGAATCATAAACCAATGCACACGCAAGCACCCCCAACTGAATACTACACACGCTTGGCGGCGGCCTACATGCGGGGCAACAACGTCCCGCACACACCCGCCGATGCCGAGTTGTTCAGCGCCCCGCTCGACACGCTCACGCCCGAGCAGCAGCAGCGGCTGATCGCCCTCGCCCGACAGGCCGAACTGCGCATCCACCGCTTCAAGCACACCATCACACTGCCCCGTGTCGCCAAAGTGCTCGGCGCGCTCAAGGGCATCGGCCCAAGCGAACTGCTCGACATCGGCAGCGGACGCGGCGCATTCCTCTGGCCGCTGCTCGACAACTTCCCGCACCAGCCTGTCACCGCGATCGACACGCTCGACTACCGCGTCGCGGGCCTGCTGGCAGTGCGCAACGGCGGCGTCACCACCCTCACAGCGCAACTCGCCGACGCCACAACCCTACCGTTCGCCGAGCGCAGCTACGATGTCGTCACAATGCTCGAAGTGCTCGAACACATCCCCGACACACAGCGCGCCCTGGCCGAAGTCGTGCGCGTGGCGCAGCGCTTCGTGCTGCTCTCGGTGCCATCGAAACCCGATACCAACCCAGAGCATATTCACCTGTTCGATGCGAACACGCTTGAACGACTGCTGCTCGCGGCTGGCGCACAACGGGTGCGCTTCGACCACGTGCCCGGACATCTACTCGCCATTGCAAGCATTGAAACGTAAGATGGACACGCTGTTCAAATACCCACGCACACAACACCTCGAAGGCTCCGGCCTACAAGCCAACGACGACCCCGTCACCCTACCGTTCCGCATGCTGGCCGGGCAAACCCTCACCGTCGAAGAGAAAGTCGATGGCGCTAACTGCGGCATCAGCTTCGAAGCGCCGGGCCAACTACGCCTCCAGAGTCGCGGCCACTACCTGAACGGCGGCCCCCGCGAGCGTCAATTCGAACTCCTCAAAAGCTGGGCGGCCCGCTACAGCGCCGAACTGTGGGAACTGCTCGGCACGCGCTACCGCATGTTCGGCGAATGGCTGTACGCCAAACACACCGTCTTTTACACCGACCTGCCGCACTACTTCCTAGAATACGACATCTACGATCATGAAACCCAGCGCTTCCTCGACACCGAACAGCGGCGCGCCCTCCTGCACAAGGCCCCATTCATCGTCTCGGTGCCCGTGCTCAGCCAACAAAGCTTCAGCAGCATGCCCGAACTGCTCGCCCTGCTCGGCCCATCGACAATGATCGCAGCCGACCATCGCGAACAACTCGCAGCGCAAGCCGAAGCCCACGGCCAACCGATCGCGCAGATCCTGGCCGAAACCGACCCAAGCGGCTGGATGGAAGGACTCTACATCAAAGTCGAACGGAACGGCAGCGTGCTCGAACGCTACAAATACGTACGGTCCGGCTTCCTGCAAACCGTCGTCGATTCTGGCAGCCACTGGATGGACCGCCCGCTGCTGCCGAATCGGCTACGCAAGGGGGTGACACTGTGGTAAACGAACACACTTGGCGTTTCGCGCTCTGCCCAGAAGCCCCCGAATGGCGTGTCGATTGGGAGGCGATTCGCGCGGCCCAACCCTGGCTCGACGAACTCATAAACGTGCCGCAAGACCCGCAGCACCACGCCGAGGGCGACGTGCACACCCACACCCGCATGGTCGCCGAAGCGCTCGCCGCCATGCCAGCCTGGCGCGCCCTACCCGAAACCGAGCGCCACATCCTCTTCCTGGCTGCCCTGCTGCACGACATCGGCAAGCCCATCTGCACGCAGGTCGAAGCCAACGGGCGCATCATCTCGCAACGCCATGCGCGGGTCGGCGCAACCATCGCGCGGCAACTGCTCTGGGTCAACGAAACACTGGGCGCAGCGCCGCCACTGCACGTGCGCGAAACCATCGTAGCGCTAGTACGGCTGCACGGCCTACCGATCTGGTTCCTCGACCGCAACGACATGGAACACGCCCTAATCACATCGAGCTACCGCATGCAGGCCGCCAACCTCGCGCACCTGGCCCTCCTGGCCGAGGCCGACGCACGGGGCCGCATCTGCGCCGACCAGAACGAACTGCTTGGGCGCATCGAGCTCTTCCGCGGAGCCTGTGCCGAGCGCGCCATCCTCACGCAACCCTACCCGTTCGCCTCGCCGCACAGCCGCGTGCGCTACTGCCGCTCCGGCAGCGGCGACCCGAACTACCACGCCTACGACACTACCTGGGGCGAAGTCATCGTCATGGTGGGCCTGCCCGGCGCAGGCAAAGACCACTGGCTGAACACGCAGGCGCTCGACCTGCCGATCGTCTCGCTCGACGCCATCCGCCAAGAGAAGCGCATCGACCCCACCAAGCCGCAGGGCATCGTGGCAAGCGCCGCCAAAGAACAAGCGCGAGTCTACCTCCGCCGCAAACAACCGTTCATCTGGAACGCCACCAACCTCACGCGCATGATGCGCGACCCGCTGCTCGACCTGCTGCTCGGCTACGACGCGCGGGTGCGGCTCGTCTACTGCGACGCGCCGCTCAACGCCATCCTCACCAGCAACCACGCCCGGCAGCACAGCGTGCCCGAAAACGTCGTACTGCGGCTCGCCAGCAAATTCGACATGCCCGATCTCACCGAAGCCCATGCGCTCGATATCGTCGAACGCTAGCCCATCGCAACAAAAGCACAAACCAGCCATTGCGTGGATGTTTTTGGGGAAAGAAAAGCGCAACCGCCCGTGAACGCCCGTCACTACGGGAGAACAACGTCGTGCACAACGTGTGCGCGCTCGGACAGTGATGGCGCTGACGCGCCACAACGCGCGCACTTCACGCGCTGCTCCGCAGCGCATGGCTGCGCCGCTCAATCGTGACAAGGTGACCAGGTGACCGGGGTGACTTGGTAAATCGGCTAAACACCGCGTTATATTCAACAAAAAGCTCTGTCATCTCGAACGGTCGAAGCCCTGGGCGAAGCGAATAGGGAGAGGCCGCAAAGCGCATTCCAATGCAGAACAATGAGATTCCTCACGTCGTCTAGTGGCTCGTTACTCAGAAACTGACGTGTAGCAGGGTAAAACGGAAATAAAACGCTCAAGGCTGAACGAGACGGGGAGATTCTTCACTTCGTGCTGCGCACTCCGTTCAGAATGACACTATTTGAGGACTGGCCGTCGAATGGGCAGGCTAGAGCAGTTTCAGCCCTTCTCCATATCGCACCGCGATATCGGCATCTCGGAATGACAATGAGCATCACCGCAATACAACAAAATCTAATCTGTGTAATCTGCGGATACTCCCCTCACCGCATCTGCAAATCGCGCAGCGTCACCTCGAAATTGCGCGGCTCCCCCGTGCGCAGCCACCCAATCAGCGACTCCGCAGCCGCATTCGCCACCAACAACGCCAACGGGCGGGAGAGCGGATAATTACAATCGTTCGCGCGGGGAGCGGGAGCCACATCGCCCGCCTGCAACTCCACATAGCTCTCGTTCCAGAAACCGCCGCCGTAATCGCCGCTGGGCGCAATCGCGACATGCAGGCACGCAACGCCAAGCTGCTGGCACGCCTGCGCCACCGCCCGACGGCCCGCCAAATTATCGAAGGCATCCACAACCAGCGCACTGCCGCGCAACACCTCCACAGCGTTCGCATCGCCAAGCTCAACGTGCTGCGCCTCGACGCGCGCACCGATCGCACGGTATAGCGCGGCAGCCAGCGTGCGCGCCTTGGGAGCGCCGATATCCTGCTGCATCCACGGCTGCGTCGAAAGGTTATGCGCCTCCACACGGTCGCGATCGATCAAGTGCAGCTTCGCGAAGCCCATCCGCGCCAGCGTCTCGGCCAAGTTCGCGCCGAGCGCGCCCACCCCGCAAATGCTGATCCTCTGATCAACAACGCTACTCAGATCACGATAGATCTGCTCGTGCAGAAAAAAGCTCATACCATCCTCCGCATCACCGTTATGTACAATTCGTTATGCCGCAGGCCGAACACCATTGCACTCATCATACCAAATGCAGGCAATAAACAGCATTCTCATCATAACTACACTAACCAGATTCGGTATAACCCAAACAATCCACCTATGAAACTTGGCAACTTATCAGAACAATACACCACTGATAAACGACCGCATACTTGGGGTCCAGAGGCATTCGCCTCGGTCGGGGTTTCCAAAGGGGCGCGACCGCCCCTTTGGGCCTGCGCAGCAACCCACCTGCTCGTGAGTACGCGCATTTCCGCGTATAGCGCATCCCACGATCTCACAAAGAAAACACATCAAAATGCTTCTCTCATGAGGAGCCACCTGATGTTTGTTTATTCCGCATTGGAAGGCTCTCCAGAAAGCTTCTAGCAACATCAAGATAAACAAAAAGCGTGGCCTAAAGCCACGCATCTATTCATCGTTAGCGACGTACAAGTTTGTACAGCAAATGCCTTGCGGCAAATACATACCGAAGCATGCAGAGGGATTTGAACCCATCTTCCCCGAGGGGAATTACCATGTGTATGCTGCACGTGTTAGAGTACGTCGCTCGGATTTCTTGGTAAAGACGTACGAGTTTGAAAGGCAATCCCGCTCTATCCTCTAAGCTACACCCCTCTCGGGATGGCCGGATTCGAACCGACGCCTGGCACTGATCAAGTGTGTATGCCCTTACAGTTAGAGTACGTCTTTCAACTTCGCTCAGTGTATCACGGTTCTATACGGTTGTCAATGGTTCATTTCTATGCCTTAGACCCAATTCAATTGGACAATTCTTGTATCAAACCAGTTTTAGCCTGCGCCAGCAAGGTACTTGACGTTTTTTGTGATATCGAGGCGCTGCGCGTAGCAGCGCCTCGATATCACTTGCTGGGGAAGGCTGGTATCACTTAAAACGCAGAAACTCTTTACTCTGAAGACACTTCGATTATGTAAACAAATCTCCCAATTTGGTATAAAATCATCTGCGAAATCTGTGTAATCTGTGGATACTCACCAATCCGCATAAGGATCGTTGTACCGCGCATAATCGGGCGCATCGAGCACGACGCCAACGATGCTCGCCAAGTCGAAGCGCTGATCCTCGCCGCCCAAGCAGATCCCCGCCGAGATCACCGTGAGGCTCTGATCGATCAGCGTCACATGGCGCAGCGTGCCACGCTGCCAAATCACCCGCAACTGCTCACCAACCTGCTCGTAGCCCAACAGCTGCGCCCCACCGATCGTGAGCGCCGCCCGCAGCTTCTCATCGAGCGTACGAGTGGTATCGATACCAAGCAGCAGCGCATACGCCGCCCGTTCGCCCTGGCCAAGCCCCGCAACAGCGGGAGCGGGCTGACGTTCCGCCAACGCATCGCGCAGCGCCTCGGCGATCCGTGGGTCGGCGCGACGATCCGGCGCATCGTACCAGAGCGTCTGGGCTTCGCAACGCGCCACAATCCGCTCGAACGGCTGTCCGCCCTCCACCAAATGCACAACCTGCGGGCCGCTTATCCCAAACCGCTGCTGAGCCTCGGCTGCGTTAAAGGGAATCGCCAGCCAATCGGAATCGCGCAACGGCTCCAGCAACACCAAACGCAGCGCGGGCCACAAACGCAAATAATCGCCACGCTGCCACGGCTGCGCCTCACTCTCGATCGTGGCCGTGTGGGCATCCTGCACCCGACAGCACCACCACCCAGGCTCGGCGTTCGGCACGCGAAACTGGTACACCAACCCGTTCAGCCGCGTGCGAGCCTGACCGCCACGCACCAACGGCGAAAGCAGCAACTGCCCACGCAGCGCCGCCTCCTCCTGAGCCAATCGCGCGATCAGATCGCTCGCTTTGCGTGACATACCATCACCCCTCGACTAATCGAGCAATAGACGCCGCTGCAAACGGCTCACCGCAGCCGCAACGGCAGCACGAGTGACATCGAACTGCTCGGCCAACGCACGGATCTCGAAATCGGGCTGGGCTTGGCAGGCCTGCAACACGCGCTCATCGAACGCCAGATCGCTGAAGTTATTCACCAGCAACGTCTTGATATGCTCAATCGCAGCGTCGCCGTTCTCCGCCGAATAACACACCCCGCCCGTCGCCTGGCTGATCCAACTGAACGCGTCCATCGCCCCGGAGTGCATCGCCAGCCCGTACACCGTCACCCGCGCGTGCTCGGCGGCGGCGGTCACACTATCGACCGTCTCGCCGCACGGACAGCCGTTCACGAACATATCGCCAGGGGCACCGATGCCGTGCGGCGGCGCATCGCCCACCAGCACCACAATGCGCTGAGCGTGCGTGCGCCACTCCAACTCGTGGCAGGCCGCCAACACCCCATCCACCACCGCCTCGGGCGCATCGCCGCCACCATTAGCGCTCAAGGCCTGAATAGCATTCTGTGCCGCCTGCAACTCGCCTGTGAACGGCTCGACGTGATAGACAAAGCTGGCTTCCTGCGGCGGGTGATCGCGGTACTGCACGATCGCCAGCTGCAGATCGATAGCCGCAGCATCAACCAGTTCGTCGATCATACGAACCATCTGCTGCTGCGCCGCCAGAATAAACGGCGACATACTGCCGGTTGTATCGACCACAAAGGCCAAATCGACCTGATTTAACGCTGGATTCATGCTACCCTCTCCATAAATTGCGGCAGGGGACCGCCTGCTTTCGCTGGCAGTCGTTGACTGAAAATCAGGCGATCAGCGCTGCGGCAGCGGCACAGCCATAATCTGTGCCACCATCTCAGCACGGTTTGGCATCGCCAGCAACGGCAACAGGTTCGGCAACGCGTAATAATCGCCGTCGAATACCCAGATCGTGTGTGGAATCGCGTGGTCCTTCAGGTTCTTCTCGAACCGTCGGCTCTGCCCACCCACCGCCACAATCATCACATCCGGCCCGATGCCCAACTCCGCCACGTACCGCGCGTACGCATCGTGGAACAGAGGCGCGGTGTTCTCCTGCATATCGGTGATGATCACCAGCTGCTCCACATACTTGCGCTCGGCGGTGAGCTTAGCCAGCGGCGCGCCGATACTCGTGGAGCCGTTCGCCCGGATCAGACGAAACGCCTTCTCCCAGGCGCTGCGCTCCGTGCCCGAGGCGCGCACCTCGTAGCAGGCATCGTCAAAGGCCAACACCACGAAATCGGAGCAGATCGCCCCGACTAGCGCCGCCAACTCCTTCGCGACCTCGATAGCCTCGCTCATGCTGCTGCTCTTATCGACGAACAGCGCGGTCGGTCGGCTGATCTGCGCGATCTGCGCGACCCGCTGATCTGTCACGTTCGTCAGCAGCTCCTCCGTCCGCTCATCGAGCGCCACGTGCGCCAACGCGCGCGTCGCCTTCAATGTCGAAACGCGTCGATCGGTCTGCGCCGCCTGAATCTTCTCCTCGATCAACTGCTTCAACTCGGGATGATCGAACGCACCACGCTTCTTCAACGAAGCCAAGTGGTTGATCGTCTCCTGTGGCGTCATCACATCCACCAACGCCACCAACACCGCAGGCGAAAGCGTCGTCAGCGCACCCACCGCGATCGGGTAGGGGATACGATGCTCAACAATCAACTTCGCCTGCTCAGCTGGCTCCTTGGAGCGCGCCAACTGCTTCAACATATAGAGCGAGCTATCCTCGGGCGGCTGGTCGTCGAACAGGATAGCCTGCGCCCGCTTCGAAGGCGCGATCCGCAGGCTGGCGTACAGGTGCTTCAGGTCGTTGCGGTTCCGCATCGCCGCCCGATCGAAGCGCTCAACATTCTGCTCCAAATCGCGCAGATACGCCGTGATGGCGCTCTTAAACATACGCGGCACCTTGCCGATCGTCTGCTTGGCGTGATCAAGCGCCCGCGCCACCATATGTACCGGCAGCTTCTGCAACAGCACCCAGCCCACCTCGCGCAGCTCCGGGAACTCGCACGTCAGTAAGTGCGCCACAAACAACACCCGATGATCACGCACCTCGCCCCGCTCGGTGTACCACACCGCCAAATGCCCATAAAAGAGGGGATCGCCAGCCAAACCACTCACGTGCAACGGCGCCAACTCCGCAATCTTACCGTGCGGCGTGGACAAAAACGACGAGAGGATCTGGATACGGACATCAATCTCGTTCATGGCGTACCTCAGTGGATCATCAACAAAAAACGTGGTTGCTGTAAGATCACAGCACCACGCCGAAACACATCATAAGCGGCAACGGCGGCGTACAAGTTCGCACAGCAAATCAATTACCATGCCTTTCAGCAAGCAGGTTTACAGCCTGCCAATTGTGTAAGCTGCAACGGTAGGAATACGCCGCCTTACTCAAACTATGCGTAGTACGCGATTGGGCGGATCACGAATGCCTGTGGCTCGCGGATCACAACGTAATCGGCAAAGGCATCGAGAGAACAATCGTAGTGACGAGCCAGCGCGGCCAGCAAATCCTGATCGCTGACATCGGGCGAAAGATCCAAGGCCGATAACGTCAGATCTTCGCTGCGACCGCCGAAGCGCACATGGATTGGCAATTGAGGTATGTTCAATCGCATCTGCAACCTCCTGGCTCTAACGAAACTTCGTGTCTACAAAAGCGTACAAGTCTATAGGGCAGTTTTCCGCTCTTCCACTGAGCTACACCTCACATCGTGAGATGGTCGGAGTCGAACCGACGACCGGCACATTGGCAGTGTGTATGCCCCCTAGGTCAGGGTACGCTCTTGTTAACAAAGCCACTGTATCACGGTTTTATAGGGTTGTCAAGGGGTCAAATTTTATCAATTTGGGTCACGCCATACCGTATGCCAAGCAGCATAGGTTGGGGAAGAAGCGCCGCCACGGTGCGCAGGCACGTCGCTTCGGCAATGCCTCGGTCGGTGCGCAGGTCGCGGGCCAATCCAGATGCCCCAACAGCCGCCTCAACCTCAGCAGCACCGCAACGCCGAGCATCTAGCGATTTGGGCGCACCTGCTCATCGACGATGAACTCTAGCACCTCATGATGGGTCACGAACGGCTCAAACTCCAGCAGATAGTTCTGATCCTCGGGGTAGTAGTAGGCCCGCTCGACCTCATCGCCAGCGAAGGCGCGGATCGCCTCCAACGATTCCCAGAACGATGTGAGCAGAAAATGCGCCCGATCGCCCTCGATCCGCCGCAGCACCTGCACCCCCAAGTTGCCGGGCGTTTTTCGATAATCGGGGATACCACTGCGCTGAAGAAAGGCGTAATACGCATCGGCATGCTCACCAGCCACCACCCCGTGCCAAATCCGTGCAATCATCCTCGCTGCTCCTTGTGCTCAATCATCACCGCCACTCGAATTGTGTAAGAATGTAGCAGATCGAAACATCCTTTCTGTCGGCCCAGCGACCGATCCATCCCCCACCTCGCGACCGAGGAATACCACACAGCATCACAGATTTTTCGCGCCCCCACAGCCAAAGAACAGTCCACAGAGACACTCGATTTAGCGTATCCCAATGCCAAAGAACGGTACACTACACTTGAAAATATTCGTATCGCATGATTTCGCAGATGCGTTATACTACGCTTGCTTTGCGTCTTCGTTTTGAGAATCAAGTGATTGCCCAGCGCGAGCCACTGTTCAGACCACGAGGTTCCCTATTTTCTCTCGATCGAATCCCCACTCCTCCCGACAGCCACGCATCTTCTACGGCTGGGTTATCGCCTTTATCGCGCTAATCGCAGCGTTTGCTTCGGGACCAGGACAATCCTACGTGTTCACCCTGTTTGTCGACCCGATCATGGGCGACACAGGGCAATCGCGAACCTCAATCTCGGGGCTCTACGCCGTTGGCACCGGCATCAGTGCGATCGTCGCAATCGTCGCGAGCCGCATGGTCGATCGGTTTGGGCCACGGATGATGCTAGGATTGAGCGCGTTCGCGTTCGGTTTAGCCTGTATCGGCCTTGGCTCCGCCACGGGCGCGATCGGGCTTCTGTTCGGCTTTGCGGCCCTGCGCGCGCTCGGCCAAAGCTCCATGCCGATCAGCGCGACTCTGCTCACCGCACAGTGGTTTGTGCGCTATCGAGGGCGCGCGATGGCGTTGCTTGCGATGGGCTACTCGCTCTCCAACGCGCTGTTCCCGCCCTTCGCTCAACTGCTGATCGACAGTTTCGGCTGGCGCAACGCCTACCGAGCGCTCGGCATCACTATCTGGCTGCTCGTGATCCCGCTGGCGGTGTTCCTGGTGCGCGATACGCCCGAACAGATCGGCCTGCTGCCCGATGGGCACCCCCCAGACCCCGATCAGCCGAGCAACGTGCCGAGCGAGCCGGTGATCAAGCGCTCGAAACCCGTTTGGCGCACGCTCTCGTTCTGGCTGTTGGCTTCGCCGCTGGCTGCGGGGCCATTCGTCAGCACCGCGCTGATCTTTCACCAGGCCTCGATCTTCGCCGAGCGCGGGCTTTCGGCCACTGTGGCGGCTAACTCCTTCGTCGCCTTCGCGATCACCTCGGCACTCACAACGGTGTTTATCGGCTTCCTAGTCGAGCGGGTCGAACCGCGCTTCATCCTGTTTGCGTCGATGGTGCTCTTAACCGTTTGTACCATCCTCTTAACGCTGGTGAATTCGCCGCTCTCTGCGATCGTCTACATCATGCTGTTGGGCTGCGTATCGGGCTGTATCTCCACAAGCAGCAATGTGATGTGGGCCTACTACTACGGTCGGGTTGGCCTTGGCGAAGTGCAAGGCCTCTCGATGACGACGATCGTCTCGGCAGCGGCAATTGGGCCGTTGCCCTTGGCTGCGCTTCAAAGCGCGTATGGCAGTTACACTGTGGGGCTTTATATGTTAGCAGCGCTGCCCGTGCTGTTCGCATTGCCGCTCCTGTGGTTCCGTGCGAGCAGGCTACAAACCGAATCGAGCAGCCAGTAGCGGCTATCGATTCATACCAGGCTAGGTTGTGATACCTTCCGTTCAAAGAAATAATCGAGGTGACTAACCATGCAGAACCTCAAGTTGCCTTGGGGACGTAAACCCCTTTTCTATGGCTGGGTGGTTGCCTTTATTGCGATGGTGGCCTCATTCGCATCGGGACCGGGACAAGCCTTCGTATTCGCGATGTTCGTTGACCCGATTATGGCCGATGTGGGGGTTTCGCGCACACAGATCTCGGCGCTGTACGCGGTGGGCACCTGCATCAGCGCAGCGGTGGCGCTCGGCGCGAGCTACATTATCGACAATTTGGGGCCGCGCAAGATGCTGCTGTACAGCGCCGTTGTGTTCGGCCTGGCCTGCATCGGCATCTCGTTCGCCACGGGCATGGTCTCGTTGATGGTCGGCTTCGCGGCGCTGCGAGCCTTGGGCCAGAGCGCCATCGCCGTCAGCGTCACCCTGCTGACCGCACAGTGGTTTGTGCGTTATCGTGGGCGCGCCATGGCGATTATGTCGATGGGCTTCTCGTTGTCGAACGCGCTCTTTCCCCCGATCAGCCAAATGCTGATCACCTGGCTGGGCTGGCGCGATGCCTATCGCACCTTGGGTGTCGCCGTCTGGATTATGATCCTGCCTGCGACCTTCTTCCTGGTGCGCGATCGGCCCGAGCAGATGGGCTTGCACACCGACGGCCTCCCACCCGACCCCGACCAACCGCAGCCGACGCCGGACAGGCAGGAGAACAGCCATCAGCGCCCGGTGATCTGGCGTTCCCTACGCTTCTGGATCCTCGCGCTACCGCTTTGCGCGGGGCCATTCGTCACCACGTCGCTGATCTTCCACCAAGCCTCGATCTTCGCCGAGCGCGGCCTCTCGCCCGAAGTGGCCGCATCCGCATTTATTCCCTTTGCGCTCACCTCCGCGCTCACAACCGTCGTAGTCGGCTTTTTGGCTGAGCATATCGAGCCGAAGTGGATCTTACTGGGCAATCTGATCTTTCTCATTGTCGGAGTGCTCTTTTTACAACTCGTCTCATCGCCGTTGGAGGCGGTGATATATAGCCTTATCGTTGGAGCGTTCGCAGGCACACTCTCGGTAGTGAGCAATGTGTTGTGGGCGTACTACTATGGCCGCGAGAACTTAGGGGCTTATCAAGGCGCATCGCTCACCGTCATCATCACGGGCGCGGCGATTGGGCCATTACCGTTGGCGGCCTTCCAGGGCATCTTCGGCAATTACACCGTGGGCTTGTACGTATACGCCTCCCTTCCGCTCATCTGCGCACTGCCACTGCTCTGGTTCCGCTCCCGATACAGCGCGAGCCAACCGACCAAAACAAGTTATGCCACATCTGGGTGAGCCATCCCAAACGGTCCACTTCTATCCTCAACTCGCAACCACCACCGATACTCCTTATGCATGTGATGTCAATACGTTCGCCTAACAACGTATTGACATCACTCTGACCTGACGATGCCTGCAGCCGCAACCCCAAATAGACGTTTCCTGTTCCTATCCCACCTGGTTAAGTGTAAACAGATTCTCAATCTCATTTTCCTATCAGATTCGCCATGAAATAAGGTCATTTCACTATTAGAAAATCTCAATCGTCCATTGAGGCCCTTATGTGATAGAATAGAATAGTCCTCACAAACGACACGATCCTACACGAATGCGATTACAAACACATTCATAACAAACATTTACAACAATGAACACAAATCCGCTCTATCATCCCGTAAATTGGCTTCTAACGCGATCATAGTGCGATTCCAAAATAAGAAATCAATCGACTAATGATGTTTGCACGAAACAACAACACAAGTCACACAATTCGCGCAGTTTTACCGCATATTTCACATAAAGTTACGCTCGCGCTGTGATACCATAGAACGGTCAGCGGCGTATAGGTTTACGATAGCCACTGTATGCACGACTTACAACGTATACAAATACCGTTTATTGGTCGTTCCGAAGCCATCATAACCATTACTGCTTGGCTGACCGATCCATCCTGCCGTTTGGTGACTATTGCCGGGCCACTCGGAAGCGGAACCACACGCCTTGCCCACCACATCGCTTCCCATATGCGCGATGCCTTTCCGCACGCCATGTTCAACGTGATGCTCGGGCATATCCAACATCCCGATGATCTGCTCTCCGCCATCAGCGAAGGCCTGCCATTTCATATGTCGCATCATCACTACGATCTGCATACGCAGCTATTGAAACGCCTGCAGGCCAAACAACAGTGGCATGCGCTGCTCCTGCTCGATCAGTTCGATGTGCAGCCCAACAATGTGCAGTTGATCTCGGAGCTCCTCACGGCCAACGCCAACCTGTCGCTCTTAATCACCGCGCAGGAGCCGCTCGGCCTGCCCGAGGAATATGTGTTGACGCTAGCGGGGCTGTCGTACCACACAGATGCAACAATCGAGACGGAGGCGCTGCATCTCTTCGAGGAGCGGCTTCAGTTGTATCGCTCCCATCAAGGCGCGCTTCAGAATCGGGCGGCGCTGGCCGAGCTTGGCACTCTGGTGGAGGGGATGCCGCTGGCGATCGAACTGCTCGCTGCAAATCTCCCCTACACCGACGAGGGTGTGCAGGGATGCAAGCAGTACCTTGCCACCCACAGCACCCCGGATGGATCGCCAATGCAGGCCGTGTTCGCGTACTGCTGGGAGGCGCTGCCGAGCGAGTTGCAGGGGTTGTTCGTACGATTATCGACCTTCACCGCACCGTTCACCGCCGAGGCCGCCGAAGCCGTCGCACAGGCCACGCCCGACAGTCTGCAACAGCTTGTCGAGCGCAGTATCATCTCGTCGCGCATCGACGGGCGTTACGAGATGCACACGCTCTTGCAAGCGTTTGCCGAGCGCACAGGCACACGCGAGGAATACGCCCTCAGCCGGCAGCGCTTCGTCACCTACTACCTAGGGTTGCTGCATCGGCTAGAACCAGACCTGAAATGCGCCAAGCAACTCAACGCGCTCGACACGATCGGCAGCAATTTTGCGCATATCCGTCAGGCATGGCGCTGGGCGTTCAAGTACGAGGCGTTGCAGCCGATCGAACAGGCTGCCGAGAGTCTGCACTGGTTCGCCCATATGCGTGGCCGCTACTACGAGGTTGTCGAACTGTTCCAGCACGCGCTTGCGCAACTCGATCCACACAACCCCGAGCACGAGGTGTGCAGATTTCGCCTGGAAGCGCGCCTGATTCGCCTGCACCTGCTCGCAAACCATCCGAATACTGGTGATGCTCAGGCGAAGATCGACGCATGCCTCACGGCAGCGCGGCAGCGCAGCGATGATACCGAGATCGGCTTCTGCTTCCTGGTGGCTGGCATGGTGGCCCTGAGTGAGAACCGCCTGCCCGCCGCGCCGAACGACACGGCGGCAGGGTTCCTCCGCGAAAGCTACGCGCTCTACAAGCGCCTCCACGATCCGTTCTACGAAGCTGAAGCGCTTCATTGGCTCGCGGCGACATCGCCCAATCAAGAGTTCGATAGCCCGAACAATGCGTTTCTGCAGCAGAGCTACGAGCTCCGGCAACAGATCGGCGATACCAACGGCCTCGCGTGGCTCTCCCTGAACCTTGCCGAGCTTGCCTGCTCCCACTTCGATTATTTGGCGTGCGATACCTATGCTCGCCAGGCGTTGACCTGCATGCGAGATATCGGCAGTGTCAAGGGCACGCTATCGGCCTTGGCGAAAGTGTGCCAAACCACGCTGATGTGGGGAGAATTTGAGGAGGGTTGGCGGTTAGCGCTTCAACTGCGCGAACTCGCCGAAGAGAGCAATGATGATCAGATGTTGATCCTGGCGCTTGGTCTCCAAGCCTTCGCCATCAGCGTGTTCAAGGAGGATTACGCGTACGCCAACACGCTCGTACAGCAACAGCGCCAACTCGCCGAAACAGTACAGCTCTGGAATCACAATGAGCTGGGTATGTGGTGGGGCGCGGCCATCGCAGCGTGTGGCTTGGGCCACAGCACAGAAGCGCGCCAATTCTACCCTACACTCTTCTGGTCGAGCTTCGACGATCCAGCGACGGGAGCGGCCTGTCTCGCATTCGAAGCCTTTGCGAACGCCGAACTAGGCGAGTTCACGACAGCAGCCGAACTGCTTGGTCTGGCGCTTCGGCAATCGCCGTGGCTTGTGAGGTGGTTAGAGCAGTGGCCCTTGGTACAGCGCTTGCAAGCCGAGTTAGCACGACAACTTGGGCAACGCAACTACGATCTCGCCCGCGAACGCGGCTCACGTTTCAACTTAGCCCTTACGCTTCGCATCATACTGTTTCGGTGAGCGCCCGCACAAAACTAATCCGCACCGCGGCTCCAACTATACCGAATCAGCAGCTTCATCAGGAGTCTGCTCGGCGCGGCTCAATGCCGCAATCATCAGACGAAACAGATCGCTCTCCGTGATCATACCGATCACGTGGTCACGCTCATCGACAACGGGCAAACCGCTCACTTTATGCTGAAGCATGAGCTGTGCAGCTTGCAAAATCGACATATCGCCGGACACCGTCAGAGGATGGTGCGTCATTGTTTCGGAGATCGGAGTGCACTCCAACATCGCTTGATACTCGAACCCGTTCGAGATAACTGCGGAGGAAGGCCAGGCGGCGCGTAGGTCGCCCCACGTTACCAAGCCGATTAACACGCCATTTTCGACGACCGGCAGGCGACGAATATGCGCTTCTTCCATCAGACGTTGCGCTTCCGCCAAGCTTATTGTTGGAGTGGCAACTATTGCAGGGGTGCTCATCCACTTATCAACACGCTCAGTAGGCATATCACATTCCTTACCGTTCCAATGTCTATTACACCCTGCCAGATCTAATGAACAGATAAATCAAAGGCTAAGAAAGGATCACATTAAATAAGCGTTTTATAACGAAATCTTTATAAAACAAATGATATATATATGCTACCACGTTTACTGTCACATGGCGGATGAAGAATTAACCATACGACAGATGTAGAACGAGCTGATGTCAACTATTCTAATCCTAGATACACCCCTGGTTCAAGGAGTCTATTATGACATACATTGATACATACAATAACAAAGCGATCGTGTTTGTTGATCGCGAACAATCGGTACTAGCCATCATCCATCGCCTTTTGCGCGATCTCACCAGTGGCTACGACCTGATCCCTGCGACATCCGAAGCAACGGCGCTCTCGCTACTCGATAAACACACGGTTTCGCTTATGATCATCGATGCGCATCCGAGTGTGGATACGATCTCGTTGATCCACTCCGTCAAGGCGCGCGATCCGAACTGCCAAATCCTTGTGCTCAGCTACGCCGATTTGCCACCGAACCAGAACTTGGAGTTGGCCGGTGCCGATTTTTATCTGTCGATGCCGTTCCCATTCTCGCACTTTGGCCAGGTCGTGCAGACGGCGCTGAACCGCAATATGCATATGAGCTATGCATAGCAGCGCAATCGATTAGCCTCCACACCTCCACAACCCCTCCTCATCAAGACGCCGCTGGTACGCACCAGCGGTGTTTTGATTGTCTTGCAAAAGCCCTGCGATGGCGGTAGCATCTCGATGAGCGCATTATACGTCAATCGCTGCGTAGAGTGAGCATCTCATGGATTCGCCGAGTGCAGAGGTGGTTTGATCATGAGCGCGATCAGCAACGATGATTTGGCTTTGTGGTATGCGCAGCCCGCCGAGGCGTGGGTGGAGGCGCTGCCGATCGGGAACGGGCGGCTGGGTGCGATGGTGTTCGGCGGCGTAGCGCACGAACGTCTGCAACTCAACGACGATACGCTGTGGTCGGGCGGGCCACGCGATTGGGACAACCCAGGCGCCCGCGCTGTGCTGCCGGAGGTGCGCCAACTGCTGGCCAACGGCGCGTATGCCGAAGCCGAGCAGCGCATCAGAGCGATGCAGGGACCGTACACGCAATCGTACCTGCCGATGGCCGATCTGCGGCTCGATTTCGCACATGCCGACGCGTCAAGCGCCTACCGCCGCACGCTCGATCTGCGCACCGCACTGACCACCACCACCTACACGATCGGCGGAGTGAGCTACACGCGCACGGCCTTTGTGAGCGCGCCGGATCAGGTGCTGGTGCTGCATGTGCGTGCCAACCAACCCGGACAAATCAGCCTGAGCGCCACGCTCGACAGTGTGTTGCGGGCCACCGCCGCCTGCGAGGGCGAACAGTTGGTGTTACGCGGCGTGGCACCCGCCTATGCAGCGCCGAACTACTACCCCGCCGAGCAGCCGATCGTGTATGCCGATGGAGCGGGTATGCGCTTTGTGGTGCGCTTGGCAGCCCAGGTCGAGGGCGGGCGACTGCGCGCCGATGGTCAGCGCCTATACGTTGAGGGAGCCGATGCGGTAACGCTGATCCTCAGTGCCGCAACGAGTTTCAACGGCTTTGCGCAGAACCCCGCAACGCATGGCCGCGATGCCGATGCGTTGGCCACGGCGCAGCTCACGGCGGCGCTGGCGCAGAGCTACGATGCGCTGTTGGCCACGCACTGCGCCGAGTATGGCGCGCTGTTCAAACGCGTCTCGCTCGACTTGGGTGAGAGCGAGGCCGCTGCACTGCCCACCGATCAACGCATTGCAGCCTGGAATCACCACTCGGACCCGCAGTTGGTGACGCTGCTGTTCCAGTACGGGCGCTACCTGCTGATCAGTTGTTCGCGGCCCGGCAGCCAAGCTGCGAACCTTCAGGGCATCTGGAACCAGGAGTTGCGCCCGCCCTGGAGCTCGAACTACACCCTCAACATCAATACGGAGATGAACTACTGGCCCGCCGAGGTGACGAACCTAGCCGAATGCCACACGCCGCTGTTCGACCTGATCGCGGGGTTGAGCGAGACGGGCTGCCGCACCGCTGCGACCAACTACGGTGCGCGGGGTTGGGTGGCCCATCACAACAGCGATCTGTGGCGCCAAAGCGCGCCCGCCGGCGAGTACGGCCATGGGCAGCCGGTGTGGTTATCGTGGCCGATGGGTGGCGCATGGCTCTGTTTGCACCTGTGGGAGCATTTCTTGTTCGGCGGCGATCTGGCGTTCCTGCGCGAGCGCGCTTACCCGCTGATGCGCGGTGCAGCCGAGTTCTGCCTCGATTGGCTGATCGAGGACGACGAGGGTTGGCTGTTCACCTCGCCCGCAACGTCGCCCGAGAATCTGTTTGTGGCCCCCGACGGCTCGGAGGTGGGGGTGAGCGCGGGCAGCACGATGGATCTGGCGATCATCCACGCGCTGTTCGGGGCCTGCATCGCCGCCGCAGAGGCGCTGGGCACCGATGAGGCGTTCCGCCAGCAACTGGCTGCGACCCAAGCCCGACTGCGCCCTCCGCAGATCGGGACGCGTGGGCAACTTCAGGAGTGGCTGCAGGATTGGCCGGAGGTTGACCCGCAGCATCGGCATATCTCGCATTTATTCGGCTTGTTCCCCGGCAGCCAGATCACAGCCGAAGAGACGCCCGAACTGTTCGCGGCGGCGCGGCGCTCGCTAGAGTTGCGCGGCGACGAGAGCACGGGCTGGTCGATGGGCTGGAAGGTGTGCGCTTGGGCGCGCCTGGGTGATGGCGAACGGGCGTATGGCGTGTTATCATCGCTGATGCGGCTTGTGCAGGAGCTTGGCGTGTCGGCGCGCGGTGGCGGATTGTACGCGAACCTGTTCTGTGCGCACCCGCCCTTCCAGATCGATGGGAACTTCGGCGCGACGGCGGGCATCGCCGAGATGCTGTTGCAGAGCCACAATGGTGTGATCCGATTGCTGCCCGCGCTGCCCAAAGCGTGGCCCACTGGCTCGGTGACGGGGCTGCGCGCCCGTGGCGGGCTGATCGTCGATATCCACTGGCGGGATGGGCGACTTGTGCGGGCGCGGCTGCAAGCGACGCGCGACGGCGAAGTGAGTGTGCGCGCTGCGGTGCCACTGTTGCTAGAGGGGCGACCGCTGAGCCGCTTGGCGTATTCGGCGGGCAACAGCTACATATTGGTGGCAGAATCGGCAAATTGAGGCTCAAAACGGGCGCGCCCGCTACAAAATATGGTATCATAGCGAACACCGTTACGCTATGTCCAAAGAACGCAACGGCGAGCCTGTTTTCCTCGTCAATCTATCGACGCAGTGATGCCAGTCGATTATACGTGCGTGTCGTACATTCTCACGAGGACAGACGCCACGCGAACGACAGCGAACAGTGCAGAAAGGAACACTCGATGCATATTTTAGTGACCGGAGGCGCAGGCTATATTGGCAGTCATACATGCGTGGAGTTGCTTAACGCCGGGCATGAGGTGACGGTAGTCGATAATCTGAGCAATAGCAAAAGAGAATCGCTTCGACGAGTGGAAACTCTTACCAATAAGCCCGTGATTTTCCACCAGATCGATCTGCTCGACCGTAGCGGGCTCGATCAGGTATTCAGTCAAACTCCGGTGGATGCCGTGATTCATTTCGCGAGCCTCAAAGCCGTGGGTGAATCAGTGGCAAAGCCGCTGCATTACTATCACAACAACATTACAGGAACGCTGATACTCTGTGAGGTGATGGCAGCCCACAATGTGCGTACGTTGGTGTTCAGTTCGTCGGCAACCGTCTATGGCCTCTCCGATAAAATGCCGCTTCGCGAAGATGCACCGATCGGAGCGATCAACCCGTATGGGCAGACCAAGGTGATGATCGAGACGATCCTGCGGGATCTCGCGGTTTCGGACCCGGCCTGGCAGATTGCGATCCTACGCTATTTCAACCCGGTCGGCGCGCATCCAAGCGGGCTGATCGGTGAAGATCCCAACGGTGTGCCGAATAATCTGCTGCCGTTCGTGGCACAGGTGGCGAGCGGTCGTCTGCCGATGATCAAAGTCTTCGGCAACGATTACCCTACGCCGGATGGCACCGGGGTGCGCGATTACATCCATGTCGTTGATTTGGCGATTGGACACCTGCGGGCGCTCGATAAACTGGCAACGAAGCCGGGTGTAGTCACGTACAATTTGGGTACTGGGCGCGGCTACAGCGTACTCGAAGTGATTGCAGCGTTCGAGCGCGCGTGCGGCAAGAAGTTGCCCTACCAGATTGTTGGGCGTCGGCCCGGCGACAGCGCCGAAAGTTATGCCGACCCGACCCTCGCCAACCGCGAGCTTGGCTGGGTCGCCGAGCGCGATCTCGACACCATGTGTGCCGATACCTGGCGCTGGCAACAGGCGAACCCTTATGGATTCAGCTAACGGTTTTCTTTGTATTCGTTGGCCATTGTAGACCGTACTGTGCGGCTGCACTAGTAACACAATCATGATTTTCGAGGCACTTCTCACAATTCCTAGCCACCCCGCTAAACTTAAGGAGGTGCGCCACTGGCTGATCGAGCCAGCTCAACAAGCTAATTTGACCGAAGAGGATCTCGCTGATGTTCAACTGGCGACGATGGAGGCATGTGCCAACATTATCGAGCACGCCTACGAAGGCCGATTCGATCAGCCGATCGCCTTAGCTGTCGCCGCCAATGATGGCGAACTGAAGCTGACTATCCGCAATGGTGGGAAACCGTTCAGTCTGGATGAGTATCAGCCACCGACGGTCAATCAGCATATAGATAGTGGGTATGGTATCTATTTGATGCAGCAGGCGATGGATACTGTGAGTTTTAATCGTTCGGCCACTGGTGAGACGGTGTTGACGATGGTGAAGTATCGTGGTCAGCGCAAGCCCGCCACCCACGGAACAAAACGTAAGGGGCGCCGTTGAACTCACTAGAGCGGAATGATGAAGGCGGGGCGATGGGCTGTGCGCTCATTGCCCCGCTTTTGGTTTGCTGTAGAGATGGTGCTCAATCGGATGATACTCAATCCGGTCGGACAGTTGTTATGAAAAGCTGTTTTAGCCTACGCCGCGCAGAACCGCTCGGCACGCGGTTGGCCTCACTGTCCCGAGACACTATCGATCCCCTCAAACAGGGTGATGAGATGCTCGCGCACATCGTTGGGGAGCGGCGGACGCAGGATCGATGCGATGTTCTCCTCTAAGTGATCCAAGTTGCCCGTGCCGCTCAGGATCACGTGCATGCCCGGCTCGGCTCGGCAGAAGCGATACGCCGCATCGGGGATGCTTTCGGCAAACTGGTAGAGGAAGCCAAGCGGGTTCTGCGGATCGATGGCCGAGCGCTTGATGCGGCCCTGCTTCACCAGATCGCCCACGATCTCCTGAAGCTTCTCATGGCGGCTGAGCGCGTCACGCACCGCGAACATACACATCACGCCGATCTGCTGACGAATGGTATGAACCAGCACGCGCTCGCGGGCGGATTGGTTCAAGATATTGAAGCCGACCATCATCACATCCCAAAACGGATCGTGCACGGCGCGCATCAACATCTCGTGGCCAGTATCGACGCCGAACGCCTCGGTGATGCCGAGGAAGCGGATTTTGCCCTGTTCCCGCAGGCGCTCCAACGCGGGCACCAGTTCGGCCACGGCGTAATCGTAGTGCTCCGCGCGCACAGCGTGCAGATGGTAGATATCGATGTAGTCGGTCTGCAAGTTGGTCAGGCTGCGCTCCAGCCCTGCGATCAGATCCTCGGCACGGATCAGTTGATTCTCTCGCATCATCGACTTTTTGGTGGATAACACGAGGTCCTGGCGCTTCATGCCCTGCAGCGCCGCGCCAACGATCCGTTCCGTGCCGTATGCCTCAGCGGTATCGATGCAGTTGACGCCAAGCTCGACGGCGCGCTGCACCACCGCAATCGATTGCTGTTCGGTCGCGCCGGTCTGCTGACCCAAACGGCTGTGTCCGCCAGCGCCTAAGCCCATCACACTGACTCGTAGGCCAGTTCGCCCCAGCGTCGTGTATTGCATAATTCCTCCTTGGAAGTCGGCACAGGAGCTAGAGCAACGGCGTAAGTGCATCGCGCAGCCGTGCGATCTCCCGCCATTCGTGCCGCTTGCCAGCATAGATCAGGCTGATCACGCCGTCGAAATCGGCCTGTTCGATCAGCGCCATACAGCGTTGCGTATCGTCGGGCTGCAAGCTCCCATCCGGCGCGTATTGCGCTTTGAAGTGTATCGATGTGGCGTGCGGCAGCAGCGCGGCGAGCGTAGCGTATTTATCGGCGGTGGCCTCGGCGTTGCCAGTATCGGCGCACAGGCCAACTTTCCCCTCGCACTGCTGCAAGATCGAGAGCAGGTCGGCGGCCTCTTGGCTGGTGCGCTGCCAATTTTCGGTGATCACGCCCACGTTCTGCTCGGCGGCGACTGCAGCGAAGTGCGACAAATGCTCGGCGCTCTGGCGCAGCAGTTCGGGCGTGGGTGGCTGCTGGCCCGCCGAGATGCGCACTACCCGAGCGCCGAGGGCGGCTGCGATGCCAATCCATTGGTGGATCGTTTCGAGATCGGCGGCGCGCCGCGCGGGATTGGGGCTAACGATATCGCCGGTATCGATCAGCACACTGTAGAGCTCTATATCGGCCTGCTGCAAGGCGTTGCGGAACTGTTGCACGTATTCGGGCGAGGTGGAGGGGAAGTGGAAGTGACAGACTTCGAGCATGCGAATCTGCTGCTCCGCCATCAAGGCGGGTAGCTCCAGCAGGGGCAAACCCGATTGCAAAAGGCCATCGACACTCCACGATGAGATCGCAAATCGGCGCATAGTGTCTCCTGATAGTGGCTGCTAGGCAAAACAACCGAAGGAACGAGGGCCGCGATGCTGGTGCGCGTATTATACCCGCACTCGTCGCCTCTATACGTGACGAGAAGTGCGTTTTCTGATTGACAGCTTTCCAAATTATCAATCTGTGTCATCTGTGGATGTAATCTCACAAGCCGCCATTGCCGAATCGACGGTTTGTATCTATCATAGTACCGCAGATCATCCGCTGAAATTGAGGGAGGCACGATGGATACCTCAACCGACCTGTATCGTGCAGTCGACCAGGCCGTCGATAGTTATGCGCCGCTGATCGAGGGACTCGCCAACGAACTGTGGGAGCTTGCCGAAGTCTCACTTCACGAGGTGGAATCCGAGAAGGCGGTGATCGGTGCTCTGGAGGAACTCGGCTTCACCATCACGAGCCGCCGCACGGCTGGCGTGGCCACCGCCTTTATCGCCGAATGGGGCAGCGGCGGGCCGAAAGTTGGGCTGTTAGCCGAGTACGATGCGCTGCCCGGCTTGGGCAACGCGGCGGTGCCCTACCAAGCGCCCCGCGCCGATGGCAAAACCAGCGGGCACGGCTGCGGCCACAATCTGTTCGGTGCCGCGATCGTCGGGGCGGCGGGCGCGCTGAAGTCGCTGCTGGCCAAGAAGCAACTCCCCGGCACCATTCGCGTCTACGGCTGTGCCGCCGAGGAGGCCGAGGGCGCGAAGACGTACATGGCCCGCGAGGGCCTGTTCAACGATCTCGACGCCGCATTGCACTGGCACCCGGGCGATAACTCAATGGTGATGAACATGCGCTTGCTGGCGCTCAACCAGGTGCGCGTCGAGTTCTTCGGGCGCACCGCCCACGCAGGCGCGGCGCCCTGGCTGGGGCGCAGCGCGGCCCACGCAGCGGAACTGTTCATCCACGGCCTTAACCTGATGCGCGAGCATGTTCAGCCCACCGCCCGCATTCACTACACGCTCAACCGCGCGGGCGAAGCGCCTAATGTGGTGCCCGATTACGCTCAACTCACTGTGATTGTGCGCGATAGCGAGCGCAGCCGCGTGGAGGAGATGACCGACTGGCTCAAGCAGATCGCCGAGGGCGCGGCGCTCGCCACGCAGACCACCAGCAAGACGCTCGTGTTCACAGGCGCGTACGACCTGCTGCCCAACACGCCGCTCGCGCAGCGCATGCAGCAGCATCTCGAACAGGTCGGCGCCCCCCATTTCACCGACGAAGAATACGCCTTCGCCATCGAACTCCAACGTAACGCCGGACTACCGACAACAGGTTTTGATACCAGCGTGAGCCCGTTGCCCAGCGACAGCATGGTGATCGGTGCATCCAGCGATGTGGGTGATGTGAGCTACCTCACACCGACGATGGGCTGTGGCCTGCCCACCGTGCCCCGTGGCGTACAGATGCACACGTGGGCGGCGACCGCCTCGCACGGCACCAGTATCGGTGTGAAGGGCGCGATCCACGCGGCCAAAGTGCTCGCTCGCGTCGGCCTCGATGTGCTGAGCGATGCCGAACTGCGCAGCAGCGCCCGCGCCGATTTCGAGCGACGCACCGCCAACGTGACCTATCGCTCGCCGCTGCCCGACGATCTGCGACGACCGCTTGGCACTCCTGCGCACCTGCTCGAAGCAGAACACGACTAAGTCACACAGAGGGCGCGGTTATCGATGCTACCGCGCCCTGCAACTGTCTTTTGGGTTGATGTAGCTCTCCGTTCTTTTGAACAGCTTTTGCTATCGTTACTAGTACTTCCAATTGCGTAGATAGTTTATATGTATTAACTTCGACATATTGACGTACCATCGTGCTTATTGATATACTAAAAATACTATCATCGTCTTTTTACACCTCTTTGCTAATTCTTTTTGGTCCAATACATCGGTTCATCCATACGCAAACGAAACGATGCCAATCAAACTCGCACAGTACATCGAAGCACAAGGATTTCGCGCAGATCCATTTGAGACATCGTCGGCTGAAAGTGAGGCCGATTGGCTTCCTGCACTGTTCGTTCCCACCGATGTATTCCCCCACCTCGCAAACCCGCACTCGGCCATTTTGTTTGCGCCGCCCGGGCACGGCAAAACCAGCCATCGCATGGAGGTGGAGCGTATCGCCCGCAGCCAACTGCATCCGTACTTGGTGGTCACGTTTATCGATTTCGACCTGCTGTTGGAGCGCGGCGTCGATCAACTGACTATTCAGGATTATATCGAGGTACTTCGGCGCGCCTTCCTGCTTGAGCTCCACGAACAACTGACCGCCGCCGAGGAGTTAGAGCAGGAGTTTCGGCAGCACCAAGCGGAATACGCCGAGTATCAGGAGTTGTTCGCCCAGTTCACGCCACAGCCCTCGCGCACGCAGCGTGCGACACGAGCGCGCCCCAGTCGTGTTGGCACACGCGCCGCGCTCGAACAGCTTGCGCGGATCGCCCAGGCCGCTCAATTTCGCGGTGTCTACTTTCTGCTCGATGGCCTCGATGAATGGGCGGATTCGGCGAATGATCCCGAAGTGGTGATGAAGCTGCTGCGACCGCTGCTCGGCTCGACGGCGTTGCTGTTCACACCCAATGTCACCTTCAAATTCTTCCTGCCGCAAAGCAGCGCAGAGCTGATCGGCTCTCAATTCCGGCTCGATAAGATCCGCCATTACTCGCTATCGTGGAATGATGATCAGCTGCTGCATTTCCTCGCCAATCGCCTGACGATCTACAGTCAGGTCAGCGATACGGGTCAGCGCGGGCGCGTCGAGCGCTTCCAGACACTCTGCAGCGCGGAACTCCCCGATATCGATCGGCGACTCGTCGAGGCGGCGCAACAATCGCCTCGCCGCCTGATCGAGCTTGGCCGCCAGATCTTCGAGCAGCATTGTCTGCACGCCGAGGACCCACACCAACCGATCCAGCCGCATACCGTCCAGGCGGTGCTCAACACGCACAGCACGCAGGAAGCGGCCAAGCCCGAGTCGAGCAATGGGCGAGAGTTGCTGTTTATCGATCAGGATGGCACCATTTTTATTGGGGAGAACCGCCTCAAACAGCCGAGCAAGCTGTTGCGCCGCTGCCTGTTTTACCTGTGGGAGCAGCAGCCACGGCTTGTGCCTCACGATGAGTTAGTGAACTACGTCTACAGCCATCTCTCCGATCAGGAGCGCAGTCAACGCGCCGATCTGAACGATAGTCTGCATCGGCTGATGGGACGTTTGCGCAAATTACTTGAGCCGGATAGCTCAACTTCCGGCAACTTCTCCAGCTCCCCCAACTACATTTACGGCTCACGAACATTGGGCTACCAGCTCGTCCATGTGCGCCGCAAAAACTCCTAGCGATCTCGTCCACTTCATCAAATACCGCGTTGGAGAGATGGGTTAGCTCAGCGCTATCAGCACACTGGTGATCAGCAGCACGATGGTGATGGGCAGCCAGATCAGCCGTTCCCAGCGGCTCGGGGTGGCGGCGTTGCCCAGACAGCCGAGCGCACTGTAGGCCACCACAAACCAGATCGCCACCCGCGAGAAGGAGTGCCACTGCGGTAAGATCAGGCCAGCGCGCGCCCAAACGATCGAGCAAAACAGCACCAGCAGCAGAATAGCGAAGAGACTGGCGTAGCGCATGCTCTGTGGCAGCACACTCGGGTATTTGCCACCCCAAGCGAGATGCCCCCACGGCAGGCCTAAGGCAAGGCCAAGCTGAAACAGGATGGTGATACTCGTCAACGCAGCGAAGATGTATGCGGCAATTGTTGTGGTCATACAAGCTCGTGATTCATAGAATTTTCGTCAAGCATGCGTTTAGTATAAGGTAAACGCTGTACTTCTGCTACTATTCTGCCATTTCGCATATAATGAAAGCTATATCCGTCCCATGTGTATGCTGAAGCGAGCAGGCCATGAAAGAGGAACAGTTCTGCCCAATCTGTGATACTGCAGTAGACTACGTCCCACGCTATCCGGCATATGTCTGTAGTGAATGTGAGAAGTGGGTCAGCGACCGTAACGGACGACCGATCAGGTTCGGCAATGAGACGCTATTGGGTACAGGTATCGTCGCCCATTACGCCGATACTGGCGAGCGATACCCAAGCGATATCTGTTTCATCGATGGCATTCCGTGTCGCGCCGAGGAGGCGCGCTTCGGCGGGATCGTGATACAGACGGTGGAAAAATAGATTACACAGAAGTGGAGGCAGCGATGCTTCATCAACCGACATGGAGCGCTACGGATGATGCTACCATGTTGCTGCGGCAGATGCTCAGCACCCCAGTCTCCACCGCATCCAATCAGAACGCCAAAACCTCGCTCTTACAGGAACTGTTAGCGCATATTCCTCCATTTGCATCGCAGACCGATCACCACGCTGCGCAAGCGCTCCTGTACCAGTTATTGAGCGAGAGACCTCCCAATTCACACGCTCTAGCTCGACCACTCTATCTCCGCTCACTAGAATCTTGGCGATCGCAGGCGCTCGAAAAGTATCTACAACCAACCATATTTGATTCGATGCTGCAGCGTTCCGCATATGCGCTGATGCTGGCCTCGGCCCTCACGGTCGGTTATTGGTTCGCCGATGGTCCGCTCTATGATTGGATGTTCAAGCCGCGCACACAAAGCCAAGCGACCGCAGCAACCCTGCCTAGGTTCGATCCTCGTGAAGATCTGCTGACAACGCTCGCCGACCGCCCGATACGCAGAAACTCACCACCCTCTCCAACAATGCGCAACGGCATGACAACCGCCGAACTTGCGAACCTATTACCCACCGAGCCGCGAAACAGCATTGCGCAGCGCCTTCCTTCATCGACTCAATTCTCCCGACATTACACTGTTGTTGATGATTATCTAGCGGCGGGCCAGCGCCCAATGGCCCGTCAAGCGAGCAATGTGCCAGATCCACGGCCCAATCGATTGATCATCCCAGCCATCAATCTCGACACAACAGTCTATGAGGTACCGATCGTCGATGATACCTGGGCAAATGCCGAATACGCTGCGGGATACTTGCAAGGCACGGGGCTACCCGGCGATGCGGGGAATGTGGGCATCGCTGGGCATATGGGGCTACGCGGCGCGATTTTCGCCAACCTCCACGCGCTTAAGCCGAACGACCAGGTGTACGTGTACGGCGGCGGTTGGCGATATGAGTACCGCGTCAACCGTTCGTTCGTGGTTTGGCCAAACGAGGTGTACGTGCTCGACCCAACGCTCGACCCGATATTGACGCTGGTAACTTGCACGAATTGGGACTTGCAACGATTGATCGTGGTGGCCGATTTGGTGGGATCGGTACCCGAATATTAAGCGAGAGGCGTGGAACTCGTTACAACATCACTTGTTGAGCCAGACCAGCCATTCCTGCTCTAGCACCTCAAGACTTTTACCGTCGTAGATTTGTGCGTACGCAGCCGAACCAGGCGCGCTCTGACCAGTGACATACAGCCGATCAAAGGCATCACGGCCATACGTCTCGATCAGAAACTCGACAAAACTGGCCCACTGGTAATAAAGCGCGTTCATAGAGGCGATATCGAGATTCGCGAACCCCGTCGCCATGGGGAAGATCTTCCCGGCCGCCTGCTGATTGCGCACGTAGGCCCGAAAATTCGGCTGACCGCCTAACCAGTAGGAGCCAGCTGCCCACGTGGCGAATCCTTCTGAGAGGGCCAGATCCGAAGTGAGATGCGCCGCTCCATAGCGCTCATACTCAAATTGATGGGCAAATTCGTGGGCGAGGATCGCTACCGCGCGCCGATAATCGATCGCATTACACGAAAAGACCTGCACCACCGAGTCCTCAGTATAGGCGGAGCCATGCAGTTGGCAATCCTGCTGAAGCGTGATACCCACGGTAAAAGGTGCGGTTGCGTTGATCCCGAAGCGCTCCTTCACATAGACAAACGCTCGGTCTAATTCGTCGCGGATAGCTGTATGATGATCGTCGTACAGGCCCGGCTCGATTAACAACGTAAAACTTGTGCTCGAAACCGCCGAACCCACCAACGGCTGCTCCATATGCGGTTGGCGTGCTGTCTCGGGATAAGAGAACTGGCCGTTGATGGCTTGCGGTGGCGCAATCACCGGAGTTGGTTTCCGGCCCGACAGATACGCGAGTGAAATCTCGCCAGACAATGATATGAGAATCGTGATCAGGGCTATAGAAGCAATAATCCCGATCAACCATGGTCGCTCGAACACATAGCTGTTGATTCGTTTGAGACGTTCCCACCAAGGCGGTAATGAATCTTGTGGTATTTTCATCGATAACCTATACAGCAAACGGCAAACGTACAGCCGGGTCGCCGAGCAGCGCATAGTTTCGGGCATCGTTGCGAGCGACCCACAAACTACTGAGCTCAAGCGGGCTCATCTGGTAGCCGAATTGCATCTGCTCCAACCGATCTGCTAACCGAGCGGCCAACTCACCCTGAACCATATTGAACGCATCTGTCGCGGCACCCACCCGGTCGCCACGCATCAAGCGCCCCAACAGCGCCTCAAAACGCTGCGTTTGGGCGGGAGTATCAACGGTGCGGAAGGAGTGCGACCACGCTCGATCAACATGCCCGAGCACCGCGAGTGCCCCGTATGTCAGCATCCGTTGCGGCAACTGCGCCACCATCGCATACGGAGCGATCTGCGGGCGCGCTTGCCCTGCAATGAATACAAACTGGTCCTCTTGTGGGCAACCCATGCTATAACAGGCGAAGTTGACCACAATCATCCCGTTGAGCTGCACGCTATCATCGAGATCCTCTGCAGCAAACCAATGCTGGCGCTTGAGCGGTCCTGCGCCCGGCCAATCTTGGCAGATCAGCGCGCCCTGATGAGCCGTCTGAAGATGATGGCCCAACGGAAAGCCCAAACCGTGATTCGCGCTGAACAACAGCGCGGGCAATCCACCGGGCATCTCGCCACGCAGCAAGTGCCCGAGATTCTCCTTGGTGGCCTCCGATGCTAGCCAAGCCTGCTGCGTAAAGCCAAACTGTACAGCAAGACTCGGTCGCTGATCCGCGCCCTCGATCAAGGGCTGTAGCAGCTCAGTAGTGCTGAGGCGTGTCGCAATATCGGCGGTGTGCCGCGTGCCGAAATAGGCGATGTGACGCTGCACTGCAGGCTGCCACGCTTGTTCAGTAGCAACGACCTGTTCAGCATAGGCGGTGTAGGCGGCGAGGTCGTGCTGACCAGTCTGTGGATCGGTAAAACACACGCGGCCCACACCCCAAAATAAGTCGAGTTCATACTGAAAGCTGAACGGAATGACATTGTCGTCGTTCTGGTACAGGGCGCCTGGCCGAGCCACGATCAACAAATAAAACGGCACGCCACGGCGGGGATCGACTGGGCCAACCATCACGCCGTGGCGACTGAGCCAAGCGGTACTCGACTCACCTGGTTGATGCACAAAAACGGGCACACCGCTCCGCAACGGATCGCGCAGATCGGCCACATGGCGGCTCAGCCATTCCCCACACGTCTCACCCGCCCGAAACGTTAGAGACGGCACGGGTAAGCCTTGATCGGCACAGCGCTTGGCGATCAATGGCGTCATTGCTTGGATCAGCGCGGCATCCTCTCCCGCCGGGACAATCATCGCCCATTTGGCTTTGGTGAGGTCGTTTTCTTCGCCAAATAGCATACCGAGCACGCTGTCTCGATCGCTATTCCGCCGTGCTGAGTGCAGGTGATAATCGGGATCATGCTGCTTTTCGACAAGGATATTGTTTTGCGCCAATCTACTCGCGTTGATGGCATCGATGGTAAGGAGAGGCTCGCCAGTGGTGGCCAACAAACCATTGGCCACCACCCGGGCTTCAGGATCTAGCGTTGGACCATCGATCAGAATGAGTGGACCTTGCGTTGCCGATGTGCGCACAGGGGGATCGGCAGAAATCATAGCTTGATACGCCTCTTCAAGCTCTGCAACGATCTGGCGCAATTGATGAAGCTCCCATTCAAGCGAAGTGATCGATTGATGCGCCTCTTGGATGAGCGCAGCTATGTGTAGCGATTGATGTTGCTGGGTAAGTGCCATAGCAGACCTCACTTGAACAGATCAACGCACGATAAACACTCACACGATGGCTGAATCGATGCAGTTGCCCATCATTCTATTATGACAACCTACCCAAGCGCCCAACGCTGCCGACGGCGAATGCGTAATCGACGCCAGAGCAGCAGTAAACCAGCCAGTGCCGCAAGAACAACCCCGATCAGCAGACGGAGCGTACCGCTGCTTGTATCGCCGATGCGACCTGGAGATTCACTCATCAGTATCGTCCCTGCCGAAATATCGCCACCATTATAGGTGATTGTGGTGTCGCCCCTATATCGGCGGGTACGATTGGCATCACCAAGTTCAGCAACCACACGATACGTACCGTTCGCCAAATTCGATGTGTTGATAGTGAAATTATAAGGCGGCGATTGACCGCCCACACCAATCGTTTGCTCATGAGAACGCAGATTTGAACTGTTACGTAGGGATATCACAAGGATGTCCCCACTTCTTGGCGTATCTCCGCTAAATGTAACAGAACCACTGATAGTAGCTGCAAAGGCGATAGCTGGCACCGAAAACACGATCATCACAGCGAGCAAACTCAACACGATTCGTCTGATCGACATAGCCCAGCCTCCTCTATAGGTATGCGACAACACAACACCATTGATCATTAAACACCAATATTCACATTTTCAACAAACAAAAAACCCTAAGAACACCGACACTACACAGGTTAAAATTTAGTTTTAATTCAAAAATAGTGTTTTTATTATTAAAAATACCATCATCCACTAAACACTTTATCAAATACTAGACTTTATACGTTTATAGTGTATTATGGATTATATGCGATCTTACAAACACATGCCATAGCTATGACAGCAATTGATATCGAATTGGCCCTCTCACGGTATGATCGTGAACGTTACAGCATTGATGTACGTATCACCGAACCCGATACCGACAGCGAAACGCGTCCGCTCGCTGCGCCTGTACCGATCTCGTTTGATTTCGATGCACTTCGGCAATATGCGCAACATATGCAGCAGTATGGCGTTGCGCTCGGCGAGATGGTGTTCAAAAACGAGGAAGTACACAACGCTATCGAACAGGCGCGTCATCTCGCAGATCGGAACAATGCGCCGTTACGGATACGCATCGCCATCGAACGCACGAACACCGAGTTACACACGTTGCGTTGGGAAGCCTTGCGCGACCCACGGCGCCCCAATCAGCCATTGTTGAGCAGCGGCGAACGACTTTTCTTTTCGCGCTATCTCTCCAGCCCAGATTTCCAGCCAATCAAATCACGGGCGCGTGGCGATCTGCGCGCCTTAGTAGTGATCGCGAATCCGCAGGGACTTGATCGCTTCCGTCTACAAGCGCTCGATGTGCCATACCAAGTGCAACTCGCTCGCCAAGCACTCAGCGGTATTCACACCACGATCCTTGGCGAACAGCAACCAGCCACTTTCGAAGCGCTGATTCATCATTTACGGCAGGGCTACGACATCATCTACCTCATGGCGCATGCGAGCGAACACCAAGAGGAGACGATCCTATTTTTGGAGGATGCTCAACACCAGATCTCGCTGATCAAAGGTCACCAGCTTGTGACGCAGATCGAGGAGCTGATCGAGCGCCCACGCTTGGTTGTGCTCGCAGCCTGCCAAAGCGCGGCGTCGAACACGAGAGCAGCGACAACGCTGCTTGGCCCAAAGCTCGCTATCGCTGGTATCCCTGCGGTGATCGCGATGCAGGGCTTCGTCTCGCTCGAAACGGTCCAGCCATTGCTGCATACTTTCTTCGAAGAACTTCAGCGGGATGGCCAGGTCGATCGGGCGCTAGCGATTGCGCGCAGCTGTGTGCGCGAGCGCCACGACTTTTGGATGCCAGTGCTCTTTATGCGGCTCAAAAGCGGGAAACTATGGTATAAGCCCGGCTTCACCGATCAGCAGAGCAGCAAGATCGAGGAGAAGTGGGAACCACTGCTGGAGAGCATTCGCGACGAGATATGCACACCCATCCTTGGACCAGATCTACTGGAAGGACTGGTTGGCTCGCGCAGTGAATTAGCTCGTTCGCTCGCCGAGCGCTTTCACTTCCCGCTCGCGCCGCACGACCGCGAAGGGCTGCCACAGGTGGCGCAATTTCTGTTCGTGCAAAAAAAGAAGCATTTCCTCGAAATGGTGCTGCTTCGCTCGCTCTGTTCCGAGGTGCGCCGCCGCCATATGAACAGCTTGCCCAGCGAGGAACGAACCCTGGATCTAGAGCAGATTCCACGGCGCAAGCTGTTGGAGCTACTTGACCGTTGGCTGCTGTTCGCTTGGAAAGCCGAGCAAGCCCGGAATCCAGCCGAGCCATATTGGACACTGGCGAACCTGCCATTGCCAATCTACATCACCGCGGATCCCAGCAATCTGCTTATCTACGCCCTCAAACAGGCCGGCAAAGATCCGCAGGTGTTGTTCTCGCCCTGGAACGATTACACCCGCAATGCCTGCTCGAATAGCACTGTTGATGAGGTGATGCCAACGCCCCAGCAACCATTGGTGTACCGGTTGTTTGGCAGTTATCAAGAACCGGATTCATTGGTGCTCACCGAGGATAACCATTTCGATTATCTGATCGGCATCACCCAAAACAAAGGGCGTATCCCAGCGATTGTGCGCGAGCAACTGGTCGATACAGCGCTCCTGATGCTCGGCTTCCGCCCCGACGATGGCACCTTCCGCGTGGTGTTCCGCAGTATGATGAATCAGAGTGGCGCTCCCCGTTTGGCCCACTACGCGCATCTAGCGGTGCAAGTTGCGCCCGAGGAAGGGCGCGCCCTTTCGCCTCGACACGCCCAAAGCTACTTAGAGGAATACTTCACAGGCAATTTCACCAACAAAGATGCCTTCAATATCAACTTGTATTGGGGGCGAGCTGCGGATTTTATTCGTGAACTGCATACACGTCTCGGCGGTCACCGAGTATGAGCACAGCGAACTTGCCAGCCTCCGGTTCGCTGCGGGCAAACCCATTTGTAGGCCCGCGAGCCCTCCGGATCAATGAGCGGGAGAAATTATTCGGGCGCGATCGAGCGCTGCGTGAGCTACGCGCGTTGCTGGTGGCCGAACGCATTGTATTGCTGCATTCGCCATCGGGGGCCGGCAAAACCTCGCTGATCCAGGCGGGCCTCATACCCGAACTTCGTAAACGGCGCTTCTTTGTCTTGCGACCGTTACGGGTGAGTCAAGAACTGCCAGACGATGCGCCTCAATCGGTCAATCGCTTCCTCGCCAGCACACTGCTCTCGATCGACGATAGCTTACCTCAGAAACATCGGCTCTCCACCGAACAACTGCTGGCGCATAGCCTCCACTCCTACTTGCAGCACCTGCTGAGCCTCACCAATATCCCTGAAATGGTCCTTATTTTCGATCAATTCGAAGAGATCTTAGCCATCGATCCCTTTGATCTCGCAGCAAAACACGAATTTTTTGAGCAAGTAGGGCAAGCGCTCGAGGACCCTCGCTTTTGGGCGTTGTTCGCTATGCGCGAAGATTATTTGGCGGCCCTTGACCCGTTCCTCGACCCGATCCCGAATCGTCTCAAAGATACGCTCCGGCTCAATCTGCTCACCGCCGACGAGGCGCGCCAAGCCATCCAAGGTTCATCGGCCAGGGCCGGAGTGCAGTTTGAGGATCAGGCCGCCACCCAACTGATCAACGATCTGCGCAGCATTCAGATCCAGCGTCCCGATGGCAGCATAGCGGTTGAGGCAGGCCCATACATCGAGCCTGTGCAGTTGCAGGTGGTCTGTTTGCGGCTATGGGAACATCTCTTTGGCTCAGTGGATAGCAACCACGAGGCGCGCATCAGCATCGACGATCTGCAGGTATTGGGAGATGTCGATCAAACCCTTGCCGATTACTACGACCAGCATGTACAAGCTGTCGCAGAGAAGCATGGAGTGCCGGAGCGTGCGATTCGCGATTGGTTTACCAATCAGTTGATCACCGTAGATCGGCGGCGCAATCAGGTGTTGAAGCAGGCCCAAGAGAGTGCAGGGCTGCCCAATGAAGTCATTACAGGTTTGATCGATAGCCACTTGGTGCGGGGCGAAGAGCGGCGCACTATGACGTGGTACGAACTGGCCCACGACCGTCTGATCGACCCTATTCTTGAGAGCAATATCGCCTGGAAAGCTGCCAATTACAGCCTTTTACAAATGCGGGCGGAGATCTGGGAACAGAGGCAGCGCGATGAGAATCTCTTGCTGAGTGGCAAGCTGTTTGCCGAAGCACGAGAGTGGGCTATGGAGCACACAGATGAGCTCACAGCCACAGATATCGCCTTTTTACGAGCTTGTAGGAGAAATGAAAAGCTCAAACGAGGGCGGCTACTGGTACGTAGCATTCTGATTGTAGCGCTTGTTATTCTGCTACTGATCTCGACAGCAGCATGGTGGTTTGCGCAACAGGCCGAGGCAAACCAACGCCTGGCGGAAGAAAGTGCTCTCATATCTCGCGTGCTTCAACTCTCCACTCAAGCCCGCCAAAATAGTGAGCATAAGCCCCAATTCGCCCTACTTAGTGCCCTAACAGCGCTCGAAGTTGCTGATGAACATTCCGTCCAAGCCAGCGGATACGATAGCCTACGTACAGTCTTTGCGACCACTGGAGGCCAAGCATTGCGTGGCCACACTGGACAAGTGAGAGTAATGGCATTCAGCCCCGATAATCAATGGCTTGCAACGGGAGATGATGATGGCACCATACGCATCTGGCGGCCGAGCGAGCCGGAGAAACCCGTTTGGGTATTAACCGACCATGCAACACCTATCCGAGATTTAGCGTTTAGCAACGATGCCCGTTGGCTTGCATCGGGTAGTTCGGTTGGCTCGGTCTGGCTCTGGGATGTACGCACCTTTAGTAACAGCACACAACCGAAACCAATCCGTCTGCCGGCTTCCGCCCATCAAGATGTCCTTCAAATTGCGTTTAGCCCAGATAGCCGCTGGCTGATCACTAGCAACCTCGATAAAACCGTACGTATATGGTCAATCACAGATCAAACGTTGCAATACAACATCACGCTTAACAATACTGGTTCTGCACTCACGGTGAGTCCCGATGGCCGATGGGTGGCGGTTGGGACCGAGCAAGGTGAGCTATGGGTGTTTGATCTCACTGATTCCTCCCAGGAAATCAGCCAACCGATCACACCAAATAACGCAATCTATGCATTAGCTTTCGCACCAAATAGTAACCAACTGTTTATTGGTTATATGGATGGAACCGTCCAATGCAGCGCTATTGTGCCCGATCAGATTCCGTCGCTCACTGGAGGCTGTACGATCTCTACGCAGTCGGGAGAGCCGATAACAGTTAGTCAGATCAAACAGCCGGGCGCGGGCATCCACAGACTCGTCGTTCAGAAAAAGGCACTGATCGCCACCGATACAGAGGGTGTCCTTTGGCAATGGGCAAACGGCGACCTCACCCAAACACCGATCCGACAACGTGATCCTAGCGGCGCAATTACAGCAATGACGGTCGATCCGGATAGCAATTGGGTAGTTACCGGAGACAAACATGGCTCACTTCGCTTTTGGCCATTGACAGCCGCTCATACTCCATTTGTGGTACACGGCCACGAAGATGAGGTGCTTGCGCTCGCTTTTAGCCCCAATGGCGATTGGATGGTCAGCAGTGGGGCGGATTCGGATGGAAACGGAAGCGTACGATTGTGGCGCGCCCGCAGCCCTGAGCATGAACCGCAGACGTTTCGTTTGGGCAAGAACCAGGATCACATCGCCAGTAGCTCTACTTTGCTTGCAGCTAGTGGGCAAGATAAGGTATTGGTCTGGCAACAGAATGCACTAGAGAAGAAGCCGCTTGAATTGCCCATTAAGGGCTTCATCTCTGAACTGGCCTTCAGCCCGGATGGCCAATGGCTGACAGCCGGAACTTATGATGGTTCGCTCTGGCTATGGCGCACCGATCAGTTAACAGCCACGGTAGAACCAATCAAAATGCATGATGCAGTAATCGCAGCCCTCGATTTTAGTTCCGATAGTTCACACCTTCTCAGCGGCAGTTACGATGGGAGCGTCTATCTCTGGGATCTCAACAGACCTAATACCCCACAACTGTTAGGAACGCATACCAAACAAGTACGAGCAATGCGTATTAGCTCACAGGGAACTTGGCTCGCTAGTGCAGCCCAAGACGATGGTGGCGTATCGGTTTGGCGCAACATTGCCAAACCGCAACAGGTTCGAGAACTTCAGGCGGGCAGTAGTGTGACGCTCGATTTCAGCCCCGATGAGCGCTGGCTTGCCGTGGGCAATCGAGAGGGTGAATTATGGTTATGGAATACCGAGCAGTGGAATACACCTGTCCTCACCACAACGCTTCATAGTGCTGAATTAAGACAGGTGCGCTTTAGCCCCGATAATCGGTGGCTGGCTACAGCTGGCAACGATGGCGTTATTCAGCTTATTCGCTTGGATAATCCGCACGCCGAGCCGATCACACTGTACGGTCATACCAAAGCGATCAAGGCGTTGCGCTTCTCCTCCGATGGCAGCCTGCTCGCCAGCGCCAGCGAGGATAATACCATTGCCCTTTGGCCGGTGCAGAAGCCAGGCGAAGCATCGCTTATGCTGTATGGTCACGAGAATCGAGTAACTGATCTTACCTTTCTTGTTGGGGATCGTTTGCTAGCCTCCAGTGGCGCCGATGGAACTGTGCGGTTATGGCGCACTCACAATAGCGACCTGCAATCACAGATCTGCTCGATCACAGGGCGCAATCCTTCGCTCAGCGAGTGGCTACAACTTCACCCAGAAGAATCCTACCGCTCGCTTTGTAACAACATCGCGCGGCCACTCGACTATTACGACAACTTACTGAAACAAGAAGGTATCGCAGCAGCGATCCATGCCTACCAAGAGGATCAACAGCGCGATAGCACACTCGCGCCGCTGGTAGCCTGGGTTATTGCTCGAGCGGCAGGAAAAAGTGAGCAAGATATGTCTCAAGCGCTGGCATGGTATCAAGTAGCCTACGAGATCGATCCGCAATTGCGTGGTGTACGCTACGATGACCTCAACACCATTTGCGCGAATGGATCAGCCAGCGCGTATCTAGAACAGACACTTGAGGTATGTAATGCAGCGGAGGGGTTGAAACTCAACTATAACAACATCTACTTCAATCGCGCGATTGTGCTGGGCAAGCTTGGCCGAACAGATGAAGCGAGCAGCGATCTTGAGCGCTTTTTAGACTACGCAGAAGGCTTACGAAATGATCAGCAAAATATCGAGCAGGCCGAAAAATGGCACGCTGACCTAGAAGAAGGCCATAATCCGTTTCGTTAGCAACTAACGCGGCACTTCGCTCATCAGCGCCAACTGGTTGCCGGATAGATCGCGCAGAAACGCCATCCACAGGTCGTGATCCGCAAGTTGCGCGATCAGATGAGGATCGTCGTTGAACACCGCACCACGCTCGCCAAGCGCACGGTAGGCCGCGTGAATATCGGGGACGCGAAAGTAGATCGTGGTGGCGCTGCCGCTGCTCTGCCCTTCCTCGGACTGGCTGAGCATGAGCCGCACGCCACCGCAATCGAAGAAGGCCAACCCAGGCGGGGCGCGAAACAGCAACGGGATGCCCAGCACCTCGCTGTAGAAGCGCACCGATTCCTCCAGATCATCAACCAGCATGGCGATTTGGCCGATAGCCCCCAATGCTCCCGACGTTTCCGCAGTCATGGTCGCCTCCTTTAAGATCATACAAATGATGTACAGTATAGCACCGCACCCATGAGCATACCAGGGTACAATACGCAGCATCGTGTTTGCCAAGAAGCCTATTAGTGCTGGAGATACCTCATGCACGAACTGCTGCACCTCAGCGCTGAGCGCGCTAGCCAGTATCTTGCCTCGCTCGAAGAACGCAATGTCGCCCCAACCCCCGAAGCACTGGCCCAACTTCACGAACTCGGCGGCCCGCTCCCCGAACACCCCAGCGATCCGACCGCCGTTATCGACCTGCTCGATCGCATCGGCTCACCCGCTGCCACCGCGAGCGCTGGCGGGCGCTTCTTTGGCTTTGTAACGGGCGGTTCGTTACCCGCTGCGCTGGCCGCCAACTGGCTCAGCAGCACGTGGGATCAAAACGCCTTCTCAGCCGCCACCTCACCGCTGATCACCCGAATCGAGGAGATCTGCGAGCGTTGGTTGATCGACCTGCTGGGCCTACCGAGCGAATGCAGCGTCGGCTTTGTGACTGGCGCGACGATGGCGAACTTCAGCGCGCTGGCGACGGCGCGGCACGCACAACTCGAACGGGTCGGCTGGAACGTCGAGGAGGATGGGCTGTTTGGCGCACCGCCGATCACGGTGATCGTGGGCGACGAAGTGCATGTCAGCCTGTTGAAGGCGTTGAGCATGCTGGGCCTGGGGCACAAGCGCGTGGTGCGCGTGCCTGTGGACAACCAAGGGCGCATGCGCGCCGATGCGCTTCCGCCGATCAGCGGGCCGACGATCGTCTGCTTGCAGGCTGGCAATGTGAACACCGGCGCGTGCGATCCGGCTGCCGAGATCTGCGCGAAAGCGCATGAGGCCGGGGCGTGGGTGCACGTCGATGGTGCGTTTGGGCTGTGGTACGCTGCCGCGCCGAAACGGGCGCATTTGGCGGCTGGCCTAGCCGATGCCGATTCATGGGCTACCGACGGCCACAAGTGGCTCAACACGCCCTACGACAGCGGTTTGGTGTTCTGCCGCTGGCCCGAGAAGATGCGCGCCTCACTGTCGGTGCAGGCGGCTTACCTGATGCGTTCCGAAGGGCGCGGCGACTCCTACCAGTACACGCCCGAACTGTCGCGGCGCGCCCGGGCTGTTGATGTGTGGGCCGCGTTGCGCTCGCTAGGCCGCAGCGGCGTCGCCGACCTGATCGAGCGCTGCTGCCAGTACGCCAGCCGCTTCGCCGAGGGCTTGAGCGAAGCGGGCTACAGCATCCTCAACGAAGTGACGGGCAATCAGGTGCTCGTGTCGTTCGGCGAACCCGCCGTGACGCAGCGCGTGATAGCGGCGATCCAGGCCGATGGCACCTGCTGGTGCGGCGGAACGGTGTGGCAGGGGCAAACAGCGATGCGCATCAGCGTGTCGTCGTGGGCCACCACCGCCGACGATGTGGAGCGCAGCCTCGCAGCTATGCTGCGGATCGCGGCGGCGGAGAACGCCCGCGCTTAGCCACATCCGAATGATTGCTTACAGAATCAGCATGCTTGCTGAACAACCTTGCTTCAGCGTTAGACGAATACCAGCATTTTCAGGAAAGGTGGTGTCGATGCGCTGCGCGTAGCAGCGCATCGACACCACAAAAAACGTCACATACCTTGCTGCCGCAGGCTAAAACGGGTCTGTTACAGACACTGTGCAACTGGATTTGATATTAGCCACCAAAGCGTATTGATAGGGTAGACCGAATGCTGTCCATCCCTCTGAAATGCAAACAAACCGTGGATAAAGAAAAAGGCATCGTAGGTTGCGTTCCTACGATGCCTTTTGCGTGAGGAAGGGATTACGCCTTCACTTCCTCGGGCTTCTGGCCGTTGGTCGAAACGCTCGGCGGCACAGGAGTGCGGTTCTCGCCGTCGGCGTTGATGAAGTCCTCGACAAGCTGGCGAGCCTGATCGTCGGTGTACTGAATCGGCGGGGTCTTCATCAGATACGACGACGGACCATCGAGCTGGCCGCCGATGCCGCGATCAAGCGCGAGTTTGCACAAGCGCACGGCGTCGATCACCACACCCGCGCTGTTCGGGCTGTCCCACACTTCGAGCTTCACTTCCACGTTCAGCGGCACATTGCCGAAGGTGGTGCCTTCCATGCGGATGTACGCCCACTTACGGTCGGTGAGCCACGGCACATAGTCGCTCGGACCGACGTGCACGTTATCGGCGGGCATCTCGTAGCCGAGCTGGCTGGTGACCGCGTTGGTCTTGGAGATCTTCTTCGACTCGAGGCGCTCGCGCTCCAGCATATTGAAGAAGTCCATGTTGCCGCCGAAATTCAGTTGGTAGGTGTTATCGAGGCGCACGCCACGCTCACGGAACAGGTTGGTCAACACGCGGTGCGTGATCGTAGCGCCGACCTGGCTCTTGATATCGTCGCCGATGATCGGCAGATTGCGATCCTTGAAGCGCTTCTGCCAGTAGGGCTGCGAGGCGATAAAGACCGGGATACAGTTGACGAACGCGCAACCGGCCTCCAACACCTGCTCGACATACCACTTGGTCGCCATCTCCGAGCCGACGGGCAGGTAATTCACCACCACATCGGTGCCCGTATCTTTCAGAATCTTGACGATATCAGCGGTGGAACCGAGGGCTTTCTTCACGCGCGTGCTGAGGTACTTGCCCACGCCATCGTGCGTCATGCCACGGTGCACCTTCACACCCAAATGGGGCACATCGGAGAATTTGATGGTATTGTTCGGCTCGGCAAAAATAGCCTCGGAGAGGTCCAAGCCGACCTTAGTCTCGACGACATCGAAGGCCGCCGAGAACTCCACATCACCGATATGATAGCCGCCCAAATTGACGTGCATCAAGCCGGGCACCATCTCATCATCCGGCGCATTGCGATAGAACTCGACACCCTGTACCAACGACGACGCACAGTTACCCACGCCAATAATAGCAACACGAACTTTCTTATTACCGCTCATGATGAACAGGTTCCTCCATTAAAGGTATCGCCAGGCGTCCAAACCAGGCGCTAGATGTAAAACGAACAAACCGATACAGACGCGGTTTGTCACGATCCCAGCAGAATCACAGGCAACTATGCCGCTCGGCATACAGGCCATCGGCCTTGTTGTTAATACACTTTTGGGCGTGCAAACAGCAATTGTACCAGGATTACACATGTTGTGCTTGGAGGCTGACGCGCAAACACAACAATGCCCACAAAAGCAAAGGAGTGTTTGAGCAGGTCGCTCTCACACCCCTCGCGAACCGACGCTTACGAAACGCGAACATCGCGGCGGGCGGTGATCACGCCGGTGTTTAGGCCGATCGTGCTGAGGCCGCCGAAGAAGCGGGCGTGCTCGATCTTCACGCAGGCGTCCATCACCACTTCGAGGCCCGCGTCACGGGCGCGGCGCGCGGCATCGTGGTTGATGACGCCAAGCTGCATCCACACGACCTTCGCGCCAATCGCAATGGCTTCCTCCACAATCGGCGGCACCGCCGCAGGATCGCGGAAGATATCGACGATCTCAACAGGTTCGGGGATGTCGCTGAGCGACGGGTAGCAGCGTCGCCCTAGAATCTCCTTCTCGCGCGGGTTCACCGGAATGATGTTGTAGCCCTCGGCGAGCATGTAGATCGCGGCGAAATGGCTGGGCCTGAACGGATTCGCCGATAGACCCACCATTGCGATATTGCGGTAGGAGCGTAAGATGCGCAGCCGATCGAAGGCGGTGGTGGCGAATTCGGTGCCGTTCACCAACGATCCTGCGTTCACTCCAGTCAACATCTCGGACATTCTCTATCTCCTCTGGCAATACGCCAGTTCGCATACTCAGCTTAGCGCAGAGCCTGATCCAGGTCCCACAGCAGGTCGTCGACATCCTCCAGGCCGATCGAGAGGCGGATCATCTCGGGGAGCACACCACTGGCGCGCTGCTCCTCCTCGCTCAACTGCTGATGCGTGGTGCTGGCCGGGTGAATGACCAGCGACTTGGCATCGCCGATGTTGGCGAGGTGCGAGAACAACTGCAAGCGCTCGATGAAGCGTCGGCCCGCCTCCAAGCCGCCCTTCACGCCGAAGGTGAGCACCGCGCCCGAGCCTTTCGGCAAGTAGCGCTGAGCCAGGGCGTGGTAGCGGCTACTGGGCAGCGATGGGTAATTGACCCACGCCACCTTGGGGTGCTCGTTGAGGAAACTCGCCACGGCCTTGGCGTTCGCCACGTGCCGATCCATGCGCAGGCCGAGCGTCTCGACGCCCTGCAGGAACAGAAACGCGTTGAACGGGCTGAGCGCCGGACCGAGGTCGCGCAAGCCCTCCACACGGGCCTTCATGATGAACGCGAAGTCGCCGAACGTCTCGTAGAAGCGGATGCCGTGGTAGCCCTTGCTCGGTTCGAGCAACTGCGGGAAGCGGCCCTCGCCCCACGGGAAGCGCCCACTATCCACGATGATGCCGCCGATGCTGGTGCCGTGGCCGCCGATAAACTTGGTGGCCGAGTGCACCACAATATCCGCGCCGTGCTCGATCGGGCGGCACAGGTACGGCGTCGCAAAGGTGTTGTCGATCATCAGAGGTATGTTGTGCTCGTGTGCGATGGCGGCCACCGCTGCAATATCGAGCACGTTGATGCTGGGGTTGCCGATCGTCTCGCCGTAGAGCACCTTGGTGCGCGGCGTGATCGCCCGTCGGAAGTTCTCAGGGTCCTCGGGATCGACGAACACGGTGTTGATGCCCATGCGACGGAAGGTGACATCGAACTGCGTGTAGGTGCCGCCGTAGAGTGTGTTTGCGGCCACGATCTCATCGCCCGCTTCGAGCAGGCTGGTGAGCGCGACCATCTGGGCGGCTTGCCCGCTACCGACCGCCAACGCGCCCACGCCGCCCTCGAGCGCGGCCAAACGCTCCTCGAACACGGCGTTGGTCGGGTTCATAATGCGGGTGTAGATATTGCCAAAACGCTGCAAATTGAACAGGTTGGCAGCGTGCTCGGTATCTTCAAATACAAACGAGGTGGTTTGGTAGATCGGCACCGCCCGTGAGCCGGTGGTTGGGTCAGGGCGCTGGCCAGCATGCAATGCTAGGGTATTGAAGCCAAAGCGCCGGTCGTAGTTCGACATCCCTTCACTCCTTTAGATGGTTACTAGCAGCAAGCCCAACAGAAGGTCTCACGTCGGGCCGAGCGCACAACTGGCAGGTCTTTTCGGCACACACTTGGCACCATTGCGCGATGTCTCAGCGCTCGGCAGCGGCGTGCAGCCTACGAGCGCATCGCGCAAACAATGGATGTGTACGGCAGCGCTGATGGTGATCTGTGCTGGCGGAATATTATAGCAGAGCAGCCAAACAACCGTATCACACAATCGCTACAATTCGTCTACAACGGGAATAATCTCGCGGCCAAACGTTTCGAGCAGGGCGATTTCGTGCACATTCGGCATATTGAAGATCGCTTGCTGCACACCCATCGCCGCCCACTCACGGCACTGCGCGATCAGGCTGGCGGGCGTATCCTTGCCATCCAGATTCACGGTGTGCAGGATGGTGCGCTCGATCTCGTCGTACGGGCGCCCAATCGCGTCGCAATGCCCGCGTAGGATGTCGAGCTTTTGGCGCAGCGCTTGGTTGCCCAAATGCGTGAACAGATTGCAGGCGTTGGCGTACTGCGCGACAAGGCGCAGAGTCTTTTGCTCACCACCGCCGCCGATCATAATCGGCGGGTGCGGCTGCTGCAGCGGCTGCGGGTGGTTCAGCGGATCTTCGAGCAGGTAGTGCTGCCCGCGGTACGGCGTGCGATCGTCGCGCCACATCTGGAGCACAATCTGCAGACATTCTTCCAGCATCTCGAAGCGCTGCTTGAGCGGCGGAAACGGCACACCCAAGCCGCGCGCTTCGGCCTCGAACCAGGCCGCGCCGATGCCCAAATAGGCCCGCCCGCCCGACAGCACATCGAGCGTGGTGACGGTTTTGGCCAGCAGGCCTGGGTAACGGTAGATCACGCCAGTCACCAGCGTGCCGAGCTTCACGCGCTTGGTCAGCGCCGCAATATAGTTGAGGACGCTGTAGCTCTCCAGCATCGGCTCCTCGGGCGGACCAATGATCGCAATCTGAAAGAAGTGATCCATCACCCAGATGCTAGCAAAACCCGCATCCTCGGCAGTGCGCACGATGTCGGCCAGGCGCGGCCCAATCCCCGCCGTGCCACCGGGCCAACTGAAGTTGGGAAGTTGCAAACCGATTCGCATAGGATTCCTCCTACAGCTATGCGCCAAACCGCAATACTTGACGCCTGCCATCTTTCACTATAACGTTGAATCTGCCGATAGTGGATGTTTTAGCGGGTGATGGACAGGTACGAGGCGAAGTTTACGCGCTCGATGGGGTTTGCGCAAAGGCAGCGAGGGATACTGTTTTAGCAATCCGGCGAGTTCGCGGCGCACCTGCTGCCAGTACGGCCACGAAAAGCCCGTAAACGCAATCTGCTCGGCGGGCTTCGAGAGCGCCGTGACCTGAGGATGCAGGTATATGGCAAACTTCGGCATATCAGCGCACACCAGCAAAAAGACTTCTGAGGTCTATCATACCAGTTTCGTGAGACAGCGAGTGTCCAATTTGTATACCTTTTTTGAATGGTATACCTGTATGCACAATGCTATAATGAAGTTTAGGAGCTAAAGCATGTATACATCGGATGGTGTATAAGTTGAACATTTCGATGGTTGTTAGAAGCGAGGTCTAACGTGGAGCTTCAAAGCGCTGGTAGCTCCTCACTCCAATACGTCGACCCGTATCCATAGCTTATCGTTTCTCTGGATAGAGGAGCCTCAAGCTGGCGACTTGGCTGATCTACTTCATAGGTCGTTGTTTAGGTAAGAAGAATACCCACAACATCCTATCTCGCTCAAGCGATCATTCCGACCTGCTCTTAGCATCATTTGCAAGCACCTTGTATACATCCTACAATCCTCGCAAATATTCTCAAGGACAGCTATGTTGAGCGTGAGCCTTACGGTGCTAGGGACGTGTTCGCTTACCGTATCAACAACGACCATCACCCAGTTTCCCACCGAAAAAGTTCGTGCACTCCTGGTATATCTCGCGCTAGAGCCACGCCCACATCGACGAGAGGCTATCGCCGAACTCCTATGGCCCGATAACCGTCCCGGCATGGCGCTCAGGAACTTGCGCCTCTCGCTGTTCCGTATACGCCAAATGCTCACCACAATCGATCCCCAACTGGCAGATCGATTGCTATTCATCGATCGGCAGACCATCCAACTCGCGCCCGACATTCTCTCCGTCGATGCGCTCCGCTTCCAAGCGGCTATAGATGTGTGTGAGCAACACAGCCACCACGCTATCAGCGAATGCGCCACTTGCCGAGCACAACTGAGCGCTGCGGTTGCCGAATATCAGGGCGACTTGTTGCCACATCTCACCCTCCCCGATGCTCCAATCTTCGAGGAATGGCTTCAACTCCGGCGCGAAACGCTGCGCAATATGGCGCAACATGCACTCCACACGCTGACCACGGGCCTGGTGAACCAGGGCAATTATCAGCAAGCACTGAACTTCGCCAACCAAGCGCTGCTGCTTGATCGGTACCGCGAGGAGAACCATCGGCAGGTGATGCTGTTATTGGCCTATTTAGGGCAACCACAGCGCGCCCTGAGTCAGTACCAACGCTATTGCCAGATCCTCAAACAAGAGCTTGGCCTCGATCCAACAGGCGAGATCGTGACGTTGATGCAGCAGATCAAATCGGGACAATTGATCACACCTTCAACACACAGCTACGCTCGCATCGCACTCTCAACAGATACGCTCAGACCGCAGATTGTGCATAACAACCTGCCCGGAATGCAGACCGAACTGGTGGGCCGCCAACGCGAACTCGCCGAACTGAGCAACTTGCTCGATTCGGACCATATGCGCCTGTTAACTCTCATCGGTATGGGAGGGATGGGCAAAACGCGCCTCGCCATCGCCCTCGCGCAAGCGAACGTCGCAAAGTACCGTCATGGGGCGGTGTTCATAGCGTTGGGCGCACTCACCTCCACAAGTTCCCTCACCACCCTCATGCTCAACGCATTGGATTTGCATACAGAGGGCGATCCGCTCCAGTATCTCATCCGCTACATACGCGATAAACAACTCCTGCTCGTGCTCGACAACGCCGAACATCTGCTCAACGATGTCAGCGAACTCGCGCTAGCCCTGCTACAGGCGTGCCCACATCTCCAGATTCTGGTGACATCGCGCGAGCCGCTCCTCGTCCGTGGAGAGCATCTCTACCACGTATCGGCGCTCGACAGTGAGCCAACCAGCGATAAGCAGACCGAGCAGCCCGCCTCCGTGACGATGTTCGTGCAGTGCGCACAACGCATGCAAGCCAATCTGCAACTCGACGACGAAACACTCGAACAGATTCACACCATCTGCCGCTTAGTGCAGGGTGTGCCGTTGGCGATCGAGCTTGCGGCGGCTTGGACAGCCCATTACTCGTACGCTGAAATCGTCCGTGCGATCAGCGAGAGTGTGGATTTTCTGTCGTTCGAGTGGCGCGGGGCACCGAAGCGCCAACAGAGCATGCGAGCGGTCTTTCTGTGGTCGTGGAACTTGCTGTCATCAGCCGAACAGGAGGCGCTCCGTACGGTCGCCCTCTTTCAAGGGGGTTTCACGCAGGAGGCCGCACTGGCGGTCGGCTCCATCACGCCGATGATGCTGATACGGCTCAGCCAAACATCACTGCTCAGTTTCACTGAACACACCAACGGCAAGCGCTACGCTATGCACGAACTGCTTCGCCAGTATGCGCTCGAACAGTTTGAGAGTGACGAACAGCGTATCCAAGCCGAAGCGCGGCACTGTCGCTACTACCTCGCCTACTTGGCATCGCGCGAACAGCGCCTGATGGACAACGAGCCACGGGCCGCTGCTGCCGAGATTTGGGCCGAGATGGACAATATCCGTCAGGCGTGGAAGTGGGCCTCACAACACGCCTACGCAGCCGAGATCGAACAGTGCGTCGATGCGCTCTATCAATTTTATATGGTCTCGGGGTTGGTTGCCGACCGTCTGCCTATGTTTGCGCTGGCCTGCGAGGCGTTCGCCGACCAAGCGGCGCAACCCACAGCGGATGCTCAAACGCGGCGAGTGTACGGCAAACTGCTGGGCTTTCACAGTATGGCGCTGGCCCGCACCTTCCAAATCAAGCGCGCCATTGAGGTGGTGCAGTTGGCGATCGCGCACAAACAGTGGAGCCCTGTAGGGATGATTATGGCGCACATGGCCTGGAGTCTTGCGCTCTTTAATCAGGGCGATTACTACGGCTCACGCGAGCAGGTCGAATTGGCGTTGGCGCACAATACCAAGGCACAGCACAACAACCATCGCTCGGCGCTGCAACGCATGGTCGATTGGGCGGCTTACGTGTGGCTCTCCGGGCTCAATCTCAGGCTCAGCGATTACCAACAGGCGCACGATTACGCAGAGCGCTCCCGTATCTTCTGCGAAACCTACAATCTCCAGCTCGGCAGGGTCGATAGCCTGCTCATCTTGGGCGATGTCGCGCGCATCACCTACGATCTGCCCGCCGCACGCCGCTATTACGAGCAATCGCAACAGATGGCCTCGCAGTTGGCGTCGCGCACAACCGAGAGCCGTATCTTATTCGGCTTGGCCGAGGTGCTGCGGTTGCAAGGCGTGTACGCTCAGGCTCGCAATGTGCTTGAGCATGCCCTCGGTGTAGCGCAGGCAACCAACGAACAATGGAACGGCTACCTGCTCAGTGTGGCGCTGATTCACCTGCTTCACTTGAGCGGCAATCCATCGCTCGCAAAGCACAGGTATCTGCGCCTGAGCCGCAGTGACGAGATGCGTATCGCCCCATCGCACCGCATCACCGCCCTGTTGGCCCTCAGCGCCTATTTGCTGCACGTTGGAGAGCTCGCGGAAGCCAACGCGCACGCCGAGGAAGCCTACCAATTGGCGTGTCGCTCAAGCCACACCTACGATCAAGCGCACAGTCTTGTGTTGATCGCACATAGCCGCGCGCTCCTGCAGCATCCGCAGGCGGAATCGGCGTATCGGCAGGCACTGCAGATCTACGAGAGCATCCCAAACCAAGGCGCCGCAGCCGAGGCCTGGGCCGGCTTGGCTGCACTGGCGTTGCAGCGCCACGATCCGATTGACGCATACCATGCCGCCAAACAGATTATGCACAGCATCGATAATGGGCTACGGATTGGGCTCAACGAACCGTTCTTCGCCTACCAAACTTGTGCCTACATCCTCCAAATCCTCGACGATCCCGAGGCCGAGCGCATCCAGCGCGCCGCCAACCAGATGATCGAGTTGTACGCCGCAACGCTTGACGATGATCACGCACGTCAAGCATTCCGAGAGCGCGTACAGGCCAACCACCTGCTGCGTTATACCAGTTTGGGCGCTGTGGGGTAGCAGAAGTTATGCGGCGTCGGCCCAGGCGAGGTAGGATTCGAGCGAGCCGTTGTAGTAGACATGCACCACTTGGTTGTGCGTGATACGAGCAACGGCATCCCACACCTCGTCGTCGGTGTCGCCGTACACAACCAGCATGCCGCGCTCAGGCGCATATTCGTCTTCGCCTGGCGGAATCACGAACGCAAGCCACTTGTTTGGGTAACGCTGCTCAACCTCGGCGATCAGCTCGACGCGCCCGCGCTCCTCCATGCCCGTGTACGGACAGCCGCAGGTGCAGTTGGGGCCGCACGATGAGCCATCGGTGCCGCAGGACATTGTGGTGCCACCGTGCTCGGCGGTGGTAAGGTTGATCAGGACTGGCATAAGACTTTTCCTTTAGCCGAAGCCGCGCCCGAGCAATAGATTCAGGCGCGGCTTCAGAAAACAACGTATTAGAGGTGGATGGGCTGACCCTCGGCGGCTGCGTGCTCAGCCTCGCCCAATGCTTCGTACAGCGTCGGGTGGGCGTGAATGGTGCGCATCAGCGACTCGGAGGTAGCCTCGTGCGAGAGTGCCACACCGCCCTCGGCGATCAGCTCGGTGGCGTGCGGGCCAATGATATGAATGCCCAGTACCTCGTCATACTGCTTATCGGAGACGACCTTCACAAAGCCAAACTTGGCGTCGAGGATACGCGCCTTGCCATTGGCCGAGAAGGGGAACTTGCCGACCTTCACGTCGTAGCCCAGCTCGCGAGCCTTGGCCTCGGTCAGGCCCACGCTGCCGATCTCGGGGTTGGTGTAGGTGCAGCCCGGGATCTTGTTGTAGTCGATCGGTGGTGGGTTGTGCCCGGCGATGTGCTCCGCCGCCACCAGCGCCTCGGCGGAAGCCTTGTGGGCCAGCCAGGGCGTCTTGACCGTGCAGTCGCCGATCGCGTAGATACCCTCGACATTGGTGCGCATCATGCTGTCGACTTTGATGAAGCCGCGCTCGTCGGTGGCCACACCAACTTCCTCCAGGCCGATGCCCTTGTTGTTGGTGGCCTGCCAGCCGATGCCCACCAGCATGCGCTCGGCGGTCAGCTTCTGCTCCTTGCCGTCGGCATCGATCACCGTGGCGGTGACCTGCGTATCGGTGCGCTCGACCTTGGTGAGCTTCGCGCTGGTCAGCAACTTGATGCCGCGCTTGGTGAAGGCGCGGGCCAACTCGGCGCTCACTTCTTCATCTTCCACAGGCACAATGCGCGACTGCATCTCGACGATCGTGACCTCCGAGCCGAAGGAGCGGAACATCGAGGCGAACTCGCAGCCGATCGCGCCTGCGCCGATCACGAGCAGCGACTTCGGCACTTCCTTCAGGTTCAGCGCGCCCGTCGAGGAGAGGATGCGATCCTCATCGAAGGTGGCACCGATCTGCGGGATATCGCGGGCCTTGGCGCCCGTGGCGATGATGATATTTTTAGCAGTCAGGTTGATCTGCTTACCGTCGTTACCGGTGACCTGCACGCTGTTGCGACCAGCGATGCGGGCGCTGCCGTTGATCGTATCGATCTTGTTCTTCTTCATCAGGAAGCTAACACCCTGCGTGCTAGCCTTCACAACGCGATCTTTATTGGCCATTGCAGCGCCAAAATCCAACGAAACATCCTGCGTAACCACGCCAAAGCGCTTGCCATCGCGGGCTTCTTCGAGGAGATCGGCGGTGTGGAGCAGTGCTTTGGTGGGAATACAGCCGACATTGAGGCAGACGCCGCCCCAGTATTGGCGCTCGACAACCGCAACTTTAAGGCCCAATTGCGATGCACGAATCGCGGCAACATAGCCGCCAGGACCCGCGCCAATCACAACAACATCATACGTTGTATCGCTCACTGAAACAACCTTTCTTTGGATGGACAGGTGATGTAAGCCTATTGTACCACAACGCTACGCGATAAGCGTGTAAAGTGCCGCACAATACATCGAATTTTAGGAGGCAAGATCGGCGGAGATTTCGGGGTTCCCTGCAATCAAACTGTAACGCACGTCTGTTGATCGCATCATACCCTGGGGAGTACCATTGGATGCAGGAAAGAGGAATGCGCGCTCCCGCGCGCCAGGACATCCATACCAGGAGGAGCGCTATGTTTGGACGCCGAAACCCGAACGCCCCGACCGAGCCAACTTCGGCCAACACCTCAACTTCCGAAGGCGATATCGACCTCGATCTGTTGCCCGAGCTGCCGGCGATGTTGCCACCCCGCCGCCGAGAGCCAGCGCCAGAGCCACCGCCTTCGGAGCCTGCTTGGCACGCCAGCGCCACCCCTCCGCCACCCGAGCGACCAGTGCGCACCCCCGGCGCACCACAGCCCTACGATCAAGGCCAAGGCACGTCGAACGCGCCGAACACACAGGCCACCAACGCAACCAGCAAACCAGCCGATGACCCGGTGATCGTCACGCAGACGGTGCCCACCGCAGCCCCAGGCGGCCCAACGATCACGCTGCCGCGCTACACCAACAGCGCCCCAGCCGAGAAGCCCGCCCTCTCACGTCCGAAGACCACCGCCGAGAGCGTGATCGGCCCTGATGACTTCTTCGATGGCCGCTACCGCTCGGAGCGCGGTGTGCGCATCCAGGGCCACGCACGTGGCTCCATCGAATCGCGCCAGTACATTTATGTCGAGTCGGGTGCCGATGTGGAGGCAGATCTGGAGGCCGAGGACATCACGGTGGCGGGCAACTTCACCGGCAAGATCGTCTGTCGCCGCAAGCTCGAGATTGCGAGCACAGGCAAGGTTCACGGTCAGATCACCACTGCGGTGCTCATTGTGCAGGAAGGTGGGCTGATCGATGGCGAACTGCATATGCAAGACGAGCAACCGCACTCCGCAGCGTGAGCAAACGCGCACAACTCGATGGACGCACGAAAAAGCGCTTGCCATCAACAGTGGCAAGCGCTTTCGTTTGGTGGAGCTAAGGGGGCTCGAACCCCTGACCTCAACACTGCCAGTGTTGCGCTCTCCCAGCTGAGCTATAGCCCCGTATGGGAACGACCTGGGCGACTATTTGCGTGAAAAAACGCTTGCAGCGAGCAAGCGCTTTCGTTTGGTGGAGCTAAGGGGGCTCGAACCCCTGACCTCAACACTGCCAGTGTTGCGCTCTCCCAGCTGAGCTATAGCCCCAAATTGTCTGTGTGGTGGAGGTGAGGGGGCTCGAACCCCTGACCTCAACAGTGCGATTGTTGCGCTCTCCCAGCTGAGCTACACCCCCACGCGCCAAGTAGTATAGCAGCGAAGGTTGCTCCTGTCAAATTGCATCGGGCCGCCACAGAGCGCCATCACGGAGATGATGGGGTGGAGCTGGTATCCACTTTTCAACTAACACTGTCTAACCAAACTTGGCATTACTGGGAATGAACAAGAGAAGAGGCATCGGTGCGATTTGCAGGCTGTTCGAGCGAGACGAAGTATTCCAGCAATAAACGATGAATAAACATGTACCCGCCGCCAACTTTCCGCAAGATAATTTGCCCATCACAATAATCTAAAAACGGTATGAGGCTCAGGGGAAGCACACGATTGAACCAGAGAACCAATCGCAGCGCAACATGTTGGATACACGCATCACCACCTTGTAAAGCACCGATGAAAAAGGGAATAATTCCGATTGCCATTCCATTCAAAAATGGACTTCCTTGGGTCTGAACGATAAACCCTGCAGCAATCCCACCACACAGGCCATAGACTGTTGCACTTAAAAGAGCGTTATATGCAGAACGGTGGATACCTTGATTTGGATCTGAACGCTCTTCTATTGGAACGATATCGAAACTGCTTACCGCCATACCACCCAGCAAAAAAGCGACAGCTATCCTCGCCGCCATATTCAGGCCCTCGATGAATTCCCCATTTAACGAACCGATAAAATAACTAGCAACCGCCACTAGAGGTCCACCAATCAACCCTGATACCAGACCGATCGTTGCCCCACGCTTTATTTTTGCCCACGACGACCATCTCATAATCTCTGTGGGTTTAATTTGACTTCGCAAGCCACAGACCAAACCTATCGGGCCTCCGCTAACCAAACCCAATATGAGCGCAACTACCAGGCTTCTCATCTCACCAATTGTTATAAACAATATAATCAAGAAATAGAGAATAAAAACGATAGTAAATACCAAGATGCCAATCATCGTCGTGCCAACAATAAACGCGTTGCGTTGACCTCGCTCGATCAACCACGAGGGTTGCATATACTCTAAGTAATAGATCGATTGAGCATGGTCATTCATTCGTACTGCCAACCAACATAGTCTGCGTATTGTTCGCTCAAAATTGTAACGCTCCTGCTTCACCCGCCGCGTAAGCATTCGCTTGATATAGGCTGCGAAAAGTTGGTGTCTACGCTGCTCTAACGTACCTTGGGACGATAGCTCAGTAATAGCAACATCCCGATAAGTTAACATCATAATATTGAATATGAGCGGGGTTTTGGCCAGTTCATACAGGGTCGCATCGCGCTTGAAGGCCTCCCGCAAGCCTTGGAGTTGCTTCCCAGCCTCTTTCAACTGCGCGTCGATCTGTGTCGGCGACAAAGTTTGAATAAGAATCGCCCCATGCAACTGTAACTTATTCCTCAACATCGTATAATCGGCAACGCGGCTACACACGACGAGCGAGAACATACCATGATCACGCCGATAGGCGTTAATAGCCGTGACGCATGCCTCACGATATTCTTTTCGTACCTCATCGAGTCCATCGAGCAAAGGTATGATCTCGTTGTTCTGCACCCATGACTGAGCAAGCGCTCGCGAGACTTGGTACTGCTTATGTAATTCGTCAACCAACCAGGTAGCCAGCGGAGGGCGTTTCAATGCCCACGAAGATAAATTAAAGACTACTGGTATCCGATCATCTGTATTCTGTTCTGCACGGGCTATCAGATCGCGCGCTAACTCCAACAGCAATATTGTTTTGCCACTTCCAGGCTCTCCCAGGATCAGCAAGGCACCACTGTATTCCTCAAATATGTCGAGGACCGACGCTCCAGCAGACAATATACGTGGCGGTGCTGTAAGTTCTGGACTAGAGAATTCCTGATACTGGGCTTGAAATGTCAAATCAACAGCCTCAGGCACCTCAACCAAACCAAGCGCCAAACGCGCCTTCGCAGTAACAGAACGCTCCAGATACTTTGCTATCCATATTGACTTCACTTTTTGAAGCATCGCGTTACGATTGGGGTCAGGGGGGCGCTCAACATTGTAAATGATCTGCGTTCCTATCACAGAACCAACGCTACCGCCGCTTATATTTATATTCTGAGACGCCCCAACTGTGGTTGGATCAGAATGACCCGTGGAGGGCAAGGTTTTATGCTCCCTTGACTTGGAGATGGCCAGTGGAGGGCCTTCGTCATCAGGTAAATCATCAACTGCGACACTATGCGCTCGGAGCGTTCGCTTAATCCGTGCAATACTGGCACGGATATCCTCTATCTCAAGGATAACATGGGGTGGCGTGTAATCACCCAGTCGAGTGTATTGATCGAGAAGAGCCGCTAACGTCCGACGATGCGTCAGAAGCCGTTGTTGTTGAATAGCGATGGTTTCATGATCGAGCATTGCAATGGTGTTTCGCTTAGATGAGGATCACCTTAAAATGATTGTAACATAAGAAATGGGCACCATCAAAACTTCTACAGATGCCACTGCAAGTAATAACAGTCTATGCAATCGATTATTACAGCGCCCAAAGCCCATCACCAGAATGAGCATGGTATAATTGCCCGCGCTCGTTCGTCGCCACTGAAAGCTCAAAAGGACGCCTGTGCTTGTTGTGATTGGTCAGATACTCTGGATCTGCGCGTGTGCCCTTGTGCTGTGTGTGTACACCGGATGGGGCCTCACTGCCCTGGCTTTACCCCGCTCGCTGCGCCCCTACACCGCCCTGCTCACACCGCTGATCGGCTACGCCCTCACGATCCTGGTTGGTTATCTGGCCGTCAGCACAGTGCTGAACCTGCGCTGGGCGCTAGCGCTGCTGCTGGTGCTCACCACCGCGCTCAACGTGTGGGCCTGGCATCGTGGCACCCGTCCCAACCCGCTCAGCTGGCTGCGCGACGAAGCTGCACTGCTGGCGTTGCTGCTGCTCACCACGCTGATCGGCGTGCTGCCGCTGTTGAACTACGGCTTCATCACCGTGATCGGCCAGGGCTGGGATACCGAGAGCTACTTCCCGATGGCCTGGCACCTGCTCGATTATCCGGTCGCCCGCATCCCCGAAGCGCCCTCTAGCCCCTTGCGCACCCTGGTCAGCGATCCGCCGAAGATCGGTGTCACGCTCGGCTTCTCAGTGTTCCAAGGCTTCACCATGCTGATCAGCCAGCAGACTGCGTTGCAGACCTTCGCGCCGTTGCTGGCGCTGCTGCGCACGCTGGGTGTGTTGAGCATTTACATCTGGTTGCGAGGCACGATGGGCCTGGGCCGCTGGACGGCCTGGCTCGGCGCGGCTGGCGCATCGGCTGGGGCGCTGATGCTGTGGATCAGCTACTTCAACTTCGGTATGCAGATGTCGGCCTGGCCGCTGTTGGGCTTGGGGCTCGTGATGGGCATCGCCGTCGTTGAGGCGCTGGCCCGCCCCGATGGCACACAGGGCCACCCGCTGCGCACGCTGCTGCCCATCGCGCTGCTGGGTGGCGTTGTGCTCGCCGCGCTACCGGTCGCCTACTACCCGGCCCTCACGATCTGGGTGCCGATGGCGGTCGGGTTGGGCGCGGCCCGCCTGATCGAGGCGTTCTACGATCGGGAACAGCGCCAAGCGGGCATGCCACTGCGCCTCGTCGGTGGCGCGCTCGCCCTGGGGCTAGCTACCCTGCTGCTGGGCTGGCTCACCATCCCCGATTACTTCGCGGGATTCAGCTTCCGCTACTCCATCCCGGCCCAGCACGTCGGTCCCGAGCGCTACATCGCCCTGGCCGAGACGATCGGCCTGATGGCGTTTCGCCTGCCCGACCAGGGCGCGCAACCGCCCGCCTGGCTGGTGAGCGTCGGCATGGCGCTGCTCGGCCTGCTGGTGCTGGTGGGTTTCCTGCTGCCCGCCACCAACTCCACCGCCGCAGAATCGCCCGAACAGGCGCGACCGCTCTACCGCGTGCGCTGGCTGCTGCTGATCGCCGCTGTGCTGGCTTACCTGGCCTGGCTGCGACTCAACCGCTCGTACCCCTATGCCTACATGAAGGGCAGTTCCTACGCTGGGTTCGTGGCTTGGGGCGCGTTCGCCTTCGGCTTGCAAGCGTTGATGGGCCGCCGCAACCTGCGCCCACTGCTGATCGCGCTGGGCCTCGCGCCGCTGCTGCTGGCGGGCTGGTCGCAGGCGCTGACCATCCGCGATCACTGGCGCGGCCCGGCTATCTTCACCCGCGACATCGCCGCCTTCGACGCCGCCGCCCGTCGTATTCCACCAGGCTCGACTGTGGCCGTCACCAGCGACGGCGCGTTCACCGGGCCGATAAGCGGCCAGTTGATCGATTCGCTGTATGGCAACACGATCTGGGGGCACGTCTCGACCGCCTACACCGTCTACGATGTTTGGCCGACTGGACAACTGCCCGATTACGCGCTGCTCTCGGCCAACGAGCAGCCGTGGCCGCTGCGCTACGGCGGTGAGGAGATCTGGCGCAGCAACACCAATGCGCTCTACCGTCTCAACGCCCAAGAGCGCGTGTTGCAGGGCCGCAGCGAGTTCTACAGCCCCACGCCTCCCACCAGCCGTAGCTCGCCCGGCGCGCTAGCGATCTGGCGTCGAGCCGGCGCAAACCTGCCGATCAGCAACACCGAGCCGCTCAGCATCGCGGTGGGCGATATGCTCAGCTTTGGCGATGCGGTTCCACAGGGCGCGTCCGATTTCCAACAGTTACGCATCACCGTCGCGAATCTGCGCGCCCAACAGCTCACGCTGCGCTACGGCGAGCAGCAGGCGCAGGTCGCCATTGAACCAGGCGTGAATGTGATCAGCCTGGCGCTGCCTACGCCAACCACGCTCACGCTCAGCGCCGAGCAGCCGTTGGCGTTGGTGGATGTGCAGGCCAGCAGCGCCTCCGAGGCCCAAGCGCCCAGCAGCGTGCGCGCCGACGATTACCTGGCTTGGAGCGCCTTCGCCGAACAACGGGGTGCCACCAGCGCGCTCACCATCGACGTGGCCAATCCCGGACGGCACGCGCTGCGCCTTGAGCTATCGCTGATGCGGGACACCTTCACCCAGCACTTGCAGGGCTTGCGGGTGCTGGCGGCCCTGCCGATCGAGGAACGCTGGCAGTTACAGTTCGATGTGGCGCAAGGCGCTACCCAAGCGCTCGTCAACGGCGAGCCGACGCCATTGCTCAGCGTCGATGCGCTCGCGCCACCGCCCGACGACATCTACTTCGGCATGCTCACCTTCTATAACGGCGAGCAGCCGATCCTGCAGACGCCCGTCTTTACGCTGCAAGTGCAGAACGGCGAACTCATCGACTTCACGCCGGTGCCCTATACCGTCGAGGCGACCGCCGTGGGCCTGCCGAACACATTACCCATCAACTTGCGCGCCCTGACCAGCGAGCCGCTCACGCTCGACAACGGCACCGCCGTGCTGGAGCGGACCGTGATGCAGCGTCCACAACCCTGGCCCGGAGCCGAGCGCGACGCGCCGCTGCCACCCGGCAGCCCGCTCACCGTGCAACTCGGCTGGCGCAGCCTGGCCCCCAGCGACCTGCTGATGGTCTCGGTGCAACTGCTCGACGACACCGACCGCAAATGGGCGCAGTGGGATGGTCCTGTCGGCGGCGATTGGCGACCCAATCCAAGCTGGGCCGCAGGCGATCGCGTGCGCCAAGATGTGCCGCTGCAACTCGCGCCCGACACGCCGCCCGGCACCTACCGCGTGCTGTTGGTGGTCTATGACCCAGCGAGCGGCCAACCACAGCCACTCGCCGGACAACAGGCGCTGCTGTTGGGTGAGATCATGGTCGGCGAATAACGGCTACTCGCCCGCCAGCGCGCGCACCGCCGTCTCGCATAGGATCGCCACGCCATACGGGAAACAGCTCTCATCGACATCGAATCGCGGGTTGTGGTGCGGGAAATGCGTGCCCAACTCGCGATTGCGTGAGCCGAGGAAGAAGAACTGGCCCGGCACCTCGCTCAGCACCGCCGAGAAATCCTCGCCGCCCGTCGAACGGTAGGTCGTATTCACATTTGTGCTGCCCAGAACCTCGGCGGCCACTGTCTGCACCAGTGCAGTGGGTGCAGGCGCGTTCACCGTCGCATCGACGCCGTAGGGCGTGTTCACCTCGGCGGTCGCTCCCAAGGCCGCAGCTACGCCCGTCGCCACCTCGTGGATGCGCCGATGCAGCGTTGCGCGCACCTCTGGGTCGAAGCTGCGAATACTGCCGCGCAACTCCGCCGTCTCGGCGATCACATTGCTGGCCTCGCCCGCGTGGATGCTGCCGATCGTGATCACCGCCGCCTGTTCGGGATCGATGTTGCGGGCCACGATCGTCTGCAGCGCCACCACGATCTGCGCGGCCACCAACACCGCGTCAACCGTCTGCTCGGGATGCGCCGCGTGCCCACCCCGTCCACGCACCACGATGTGCAAGCGATCTGAAGCGGCCAAGAGCGCGCCGGGACGCACCACCGCCGTGCCCGTATCGTGATTCGATGATACGTGCAAGCCGAACGCTACATCGACTTCCGGCCCCTTGAGCACGCCATCTTCGATCATCGCCTTCGCTCCGCCCAGACCTTCTTCTGCAGGTTGAAACATCAGCTTCACCGTGCCGCCAAACCGATCGCGGTGCTGCGCCAACAGCGTCGCCACGCCGATCCCGATCGCCACATGCGCATCGTGACCGCAGGCGTGCATCACACCCGGCGTCTGCGAGCGGTACGGCACATCGTTGGCCTCCTGGATCGGCAGCGCATCCATATCGAAGCGCAGCAGCACCGTGCGGTTGCCGGACTTCGTGCCGGAGATCATGCCAACCACACCCGTCTTCCCCACACCCGTCAGCACCTCGTAGCCGAGCGCGCTCAATTCCTCGGCAACAATCCGTGCGGTACGCACCTCCTGAAAACCGAGCTCCGGATGCATGTGCAAATCACGGCGAATCGCCACCACCTTATCGGCGATCGCTTGCGCCTCAGCCAGAAACGGAGTGCTCATGGTTCCTCCTGGTATGCAATTGAAACGGAAGGGATTGTGCTAGATTGGAGCAGGATTAAAGCCATTATACAAAGCAGTTAGGCGTCTAGGCAAACGCTTTCCGCATTTCAAGCCGTAGAGGCGGCTCACCCACCGATTGGCGCATTCTACGTCATCGCGAAAGCAACAGGGCATGCCACCCTTGCCGTACCCCTAACTTGCGCTATACTGTACCCAACATCGTTCGATAATAGGAGGGAGGTTGCTATGACACTCGAAGAAGTGATCGCGGCGATTATCAAGCTCGAACACGAACGTGAGGCGATCTACGCCGATGATAAAGTCACAGCCGAAGAGCACCCACGGCTCGCCCAGGTGCGCGCCGAACTTGAGCGCCTGTGGGATCTGCGTCGGCGCATAGAGGCCGCCCGCGATGCAGGGTTGGACTCTATCCCAGTGCCGCCGCCTGAAGATCCAAGCAAATTGCTTCAGTAACGCGGCGTAACCTAGCTCCGCAGTGGCTGCTGCACACCAGTAGCGCTCTGTGTGTTATGCGTAACACCTCGCCCGAACGATGGCAAAGCTGAGCCGCATGGCTTGGCCCCAGAGATCGTTTCCCCTACGCTTTGCCAAAAGGAGTGTGTATGGCGACCCTGGATCTCGCGTGGATTCGCGCTCAATTTCCGGCACTGGCCGAAACCATCGGCCAGGAACCAGTGGTATTCTTCGACGGGCCGGGTGGAACCCAAGTGCCCCAGCGGGTGATCGATGCGATCAGCAACTACCTCGTGAAAGCCAACGCCAACACGCATGGCGCGTTCCTCACCAGCCATCGCAGCGACGCGATCATCGCCGAAGCGCACGCCGCCATGGCCGACCTCCTGGGTTGCGACGCCGACGAAGTGGTGTTCGGTCCGAATATGACAACGCTCACCTTCGCGATCAGCCGCGCCATTGGCCGCGAGCTTGGCCCAGGCGACGAGATCGTGCTCACTCGGCTCGATCACGATGCCAACTTTTCGCCGTGGAAAGCGCTCGAAGAGCGGGGCGTCACCATCCAAGTGGTGGATATCGATGTTGAGGACTGCACGCTCAATATGGACGATCTCCGCTCGAAGATCAACGAGCGCACCAAACTCGTCGCGGTCGGCTACGCCTCGAACGCCGTCGGCACGATCAACGATGTCGCCGAAGTCACGCGGCTGGCCCACGAAGTCGGCGCGATGTCCTTCATCGACGCGGTACACTACGCGCCGCACGGCCCGATCGATGTGCGCGCACTCGATTGCGATTTCCTGGCCTGCTCGCCCTATAAGTTCTTCGGCCCGCACTCCGGCGTGCTCTATGGCAAGCGCGAGCACCTTACGCGCCTGAAGCCCTACAAAGTGCGCCCCGCCCTCGATCAAACGCCCGACCGCTGGGAGACCGGCACAAAGAATCACGAGGGCTTGGCGGGTGTGGCAGCCGCCATCGACTACTTGGCCGAACTCGGGCAGCGCCTGAGCGATACGCCACCCTCATCGCGGCGCGCGGCGCTACAGACAGCGATGCAGGGCATCCAGTCCTACGAGCGCGGCCTGGCCGAGAAGTTGATCGCGGGGTTGCTCGCCATCCCAGGGCTGACGTTCTACGGCATCAGCGATCCGGAGCGATTCGGGTGGCGCACGCCGACCGTGTCGATCCGCATGCAGAAGCACACGCCCAACGAGATCGCGACCTACCTCGGCGAGCGCGGCATCTTCGTGTGGGATGGCAACTACTATGCGATCAACCTCAGCGAGCGCTTGGGGGTCGAGGAGAGCGGCGGCATGGTGCGCATCGGTTTGGCGCACTACAACACCGCCGAAGAAGTGGACCGCCTCTTGGCGGCGCTGAACGAATTGGCGTAACGACGGACGATGGGCCGCCTGCGGTGCAGCTATGCCGCAGGCGGCTCGTTGCGTTATGCGAAGGCGGGCTGAGGCTCATCATCGGCGTACAGCTTGGAGAGCAGCCGATACGAACGCGAACGCATCGCCACAAGCGTGACCAGTAAGCCTAGCAAGCCCGCGATGCTGAACACCAGCGCCATCCCGCGCTCGGGACCCACGCCGTACCAACTACCGATCGCCGCCGCACCCGCGCCCGTGGTCATAAACGGGATGAAGAATAGATCGGTGATCGGGCCGATGCAGAACGCGGTGAGCGGTGAAGCCGATTGCTCGACGCTCTGCGCAAAGCCGAACACCCGCCCCTGTCGCTCCAATGGAATCACCTTCTGCAAGATGGTCTGCTCGGCGGCCTCGGCCATCGGCATCAGCGCCATCCACGTAAAAATACCAATGGAGAGCAGAATGACCGAAGATTGGATGGTGAAGAAGATGCAGACCGTCCAGGTGATCATATTGATCTGGAACAAGCGCCGCAGCGGATGCGGCCCCAAGCCGTAGCGGCTCACAAACATACCACCCAAGATCATCGCGAGGCTCAGCATGCCCCACAGGAAGCCCCACGTCTGCACCGATACCAGCGACAAGCCGTAGGCATCCATCAGCGCCATAAACACGCCACCCAGGAAGTTGTTGAAGGTTTGGAAGAAGATCAGCCCGAACAGTCCGGGGATGAGCGAGATCGCCCGCAGTGTGCCCCGCAGATCGACGCGCTGCCGCTCTGCGTGAACGGTGGGTTCGTGGTGATGCGGCGCCGCAGGCAACGGCAGGCTGGCAGCGTGCAGCGTCAACAGTAGCAACAGTGTGCAGGATGCGGCCAGCATCCAAAACATACCGAAAAATCCGATCACCACGCCGCTGATCACCGACGCGATCAGAAACGCCGAGCCGTTGATCGCACCGATCAAGCCATTGGCTCGATCACGCTGATCTTCGGCGATCATAATCGTGACCAAGGTGGAGAGCACAATGTTGCGCACATTGCCCGCAATCGAGCCGAGCAGCGTCAACGATAAAAAGATCCACAGCATCACGCTGCTCGCAGAGGTGAAGCTTGAAGAGGGGTTCATCACAAACAACAGGGCTGCGAGCAGATAAAAGCCCAACGACACAAGGGTGGAAACAACGAATGAAGTTTTTTGCTTGAAGCGATCAACAATTGAGCCGAGCAGGAAGCCCGATCCTGCCACGATCACAAGGTAAATACTCGCCAAAACGGAGGTGGCTGTGACCGAGCGCGTCTCAAGGAAGAGCCAAAATGTCACAGCAAACCAGACAGCAGTTGTGACGATTGTGGCGATCGCACTGTTCACTGCTATGGACAAAAATGTCTTTGGCATGCGCAAATCCTTCCGTTGGTGTATCCACGTCATTCCCAAATACAGCTAAAAGTATAGAAAATTTGTTCGTTTTACGCATCAACCAAAAGAACCAACTGAGGCCTGTTTTTTGAACAAGGAGGATTCTGAACTTGAGTACAGGTGGAATCTGAAAAAGGGGCGAATCTTCCGGAGGATCTGATACCAAATCCGAATGATTACGTACACAAACAGCACGTGAATGTGATGGCGTGATGCAGGTTTTCAATCGATACCCACATCTCTCGAAACAGGTGATGTCGAGATGCTGCGCGTAGCAGCGCCCCGAAATCACAAAAAGAAGAAAGTACCTTGCTGCCGCAGGCTAAAACGAGTTTGTTACTGACACTGTCCAACCGGATTTAGTATGAGGAGAGAGGGGTATCAATCATCAATCAGATTTGGAAGAAGTAGAAGCGAGGAAACAGTGGGGAGAGCGAGGGTCGAGTAGAACAAAACCCAGACGCATAAGGCGAGACAAGACGACAATGCAGTTAGTCATCTTCGAGCGAATAAACACATCGCTCTGGCCCTTGCGAACACGGCAGGGCGAGAGCGATGCCAAACATAGGCTCGCATGGCCCACTAGAGCGCTTGCATCACCGAAGTAAGTTCACCTCGGTCTTGCCAGCGATCGTAAAAGCTTGGGAGGAACTGTTCAAAGTGGCCCACTTCCTCAACGTTGTGCTGCAACCACGCCCGCCCCATATCCTCGGACATGACGAACATCGGTAGCGCGTAGCGATTCAGCAGCAGACGACCGAACAGCGAGTCGTGGCCCACCACAAGCCGCGATTCGTAGCGCGTGCCCAGCGGCGCGGCGATAAAATCGTGCTGCAGCGTAGACATCTCCACACCCAGCGGCAGCAGCGGCGTCTGCAACTTGCCCATCGTGATGCTGGCCTGCTCCGTCGAGAGCAGAATGCCCGTCTCATCGAGCTTCACCACCCGATCAACAATGTTCACCAGGTAGCGCGGGTTCTGCTGGAACGCCTCAACGATGAGCCGATACGTGCCGACGCCGCCCACACCATCGGCATCGCGGGTGAGGTCCTGGTAGAAGATATGGTCGCGCGGATGCCACACTCGGTAGCGCGGCAACACCCGCCCTTGGTACTCGATCAAACCATCGATGCGGGCAAACCACCAAGCGAGCATTTCACGAGTGACGCCCTTGAGTAGATCGTGTTTTATGACAAGCTCTAACTGCCCATTCGGCAGCCGACTAACGCGCGTTGTCGCGCTGCTGAGCGGCTTTGGCTTCCAATATATCGGCAGTGGAGGTGCTACTGTCCATTGTTGATAGGACATGGAATATGCCTCCCTAGGTATCTTTCGTCGTCGATGTCACAATTCTCTATCCCTATAGACGTTTGAGGGGATGAAACGGCTACAATGCGATAGGAAATCGATGAAACGTTTGAAGTATGGCGAGATAGCTACGTGGTACAAAACAAATGCTTACCCGATCACGTTGAAGCGTTATGTTACTGCTCAATAAGATGCGATTTCTCACGTCGCCTAGCGGATCATTTCACAGTGTGAACAGCAAAAAATACCTAACGGTAGCGAGTATTCATAGTGCAAAATATGTATCGCATAGCTCATGAGTTTGCGGTATAATATCGGCAGGTTAGGTTCTACGAGAGCGATACGTGTCAGCGATTCCCGACAACCTTGTGTTCTTACGGCATTGGAACACGATGTTTCTGCGACTAGGCAAGCAGCATACAACACTGCTAGCGCTTGCATTGTTGGTCACGCTGCTCGAACCGCTCGTCTGTGTGCTGCACTGTACCCTGTGGGAGCCGATGCCGCATCATTCCCATAGCGCAGCGCACAACCATCAGACACAACCCACTTCGTACAACCTCGTGTTTGCGCATACCTTCAGCGAGCAAGTGGCCGCGTTCCACAACCGTTCGATCCGTCAAATCACCACGCTGACGCAACTCACGCAGGCTTGTTCCGAACACCAAAATCATTTCCCTGTATTTGCCCAACCCTTCCACGAGTTTGCGGTGATACCGCTGCTGTTGGGCGGCATCCTCCTGATGCTGTGCCACTTCCTGGTGCTCCAAGCGCCTATGCTCACCCCTCGCTACGCCACGAATCTGCTCCGGCCCCCAATTCTCTACCACCCTTGAGCGTGCGCTGAGCGATTCTCTATCGCCGAGGTGTGCGCTTCTTCCAACTCACTCTGTACCACGATCGCTGATCTCGGTGCGCAATGAGCACGCTATGCGCGAACTTGTGCGCCCTATTCCCCGATCCGGTGCGGTTATTCGTCGTCCCTTATGTTTACCTTCAACAGCCGATATGTTGCTGTTGTGACGAGTACCGTTTTTGAGGGTGTATATGCGTACATCTGCTATCAAACTCTGTTTGGCGATGCTCCTGCTTGGGTTGCTGAGCGCCTGTGGAACCTATACCTTCCACGGCACCGTGCTCGACCCGCCGAGCACCGCCCCCGACTTCACGCTCACCGATCACAACGGGCAGCCATGGAGTCTCAGCCAACAACGGGGCAAAGTCGTGCTGCTGTTCTTTGGCTTCACCTCCTGCCCCGATATCTGCCCGACCGCGATGTCCACGATGTCGGGTGTGCACCGCAAACTGGGCAAGGATGCCGAGCATATCCAAGTGGTGTTTGTCACGCTCGACCCCGAGCGCGATACGCAGGAGCGCTTGGCGGGCTACACCACGGGCTTCAACCCCACGTTTATGGGCTTATATGGCACACAGGCCGAACTCGATACGGTGATCAAGGCGTATGGCGTCACCGCGATTCGACGTGAGTTGCCCAATTCTGGATTGCAATACACCATCGACCACTCGCCATTCATCTATGTGATCGATCAACAGGGGATCATGCGCGAGTTACTTCAAGATGGGATTCCCATCGACGATATGGTGAGTGATATTCGTTATTTAGTTCGCAATGGAGGCGCATAATGTCACGCTTACTGCTTGTTGTTGTTTTGATGAGCGCGCTTGTGCTGAGCGCGTGTGGGGCTACCGCCACGGCAGGTACGAAGATCGGTTCGCTTGAGGTGAGCGGCGTTTGGGCGCGCCCCTCTACTGGCGGCTCTGGCGGGATGCACGGTGATTCTGGCGCCACGATGAACGGTGCCGCGTATCTGCAGGTTCGCAATACAGGTTCAACAGCCGACCGCTTGATCAAGGCCACCAGCGATATCGCCGAGATGGTGGAACTGCACACGGTTGTGCGCGAGGGCGATGTGATGAAGATGGAGCCGGTGGAGGCTATCGACGTGCCCGCGAACGGCGAGGCGATCCTGAAACCGGGTGGCTTCCACATTATGTTGCTTGGTCTCAAGCAGGAACTTAAGGTTGGCGAGAAGTTCACGATCACGCTTCAGTTCGAGCAGGCTGGCACGGTTGAGGTGGAGGCCGAAGTTCGCAGCGAATAGCGTCTGCACGCGTGAGGGGATGCAGCGCGGCATCCCCTCACCGATATCGCGAGGTAGCTATGGATACCGTATTACATCGAGCGCGACAGCACGCCGTTGCGATCGGCGCTGTGATGGTGATCGTGGCGCTGTTGGGCGGAGGATGGTGGTGGTTCTCGCAGCGTGGTCGCGAGGTAGTGTTCACTATCCCTGCACAAACGTCGGTACGGCTCGCGGCGGGTGAGGATGTGCAGGTGCTGCCCGAAACCATCGTGCTCAAACGGAACGATACGCTGATCATCCACAACGAAGATAGCGAGAGTGTGCAGATCGGCCCGTTCTTGGTGATGCCAGGACAGCGTTTTATTCAACAGTACTACAACCGAGGAACGTACGAACTGCTCTGTAGCGTTCATAAAGGCGATCAGATTCGCATTATCGTCGAATAATGCTGATTGTGTTAGGTGATGTGTATGAAACATGTTGTTCACTTGTCTCATCTGATGGTGTTGCTCGCAGCGCTCGTGCTGAGCGCCTGTGGGGGCAGCGCCGCGCCCGCACCAACACTCAGCACATCGGGGTTGGTAGCGACCCAGAGCGCGATGATCGATAAGGGCAGGGAGCGACCGCAGATCGGTCAAACGGCCCCCGACTTCCGCTACACGATGGCCGACGGCACCGAGCAGCGCCTGAGCGGCTTGCGGGGCAAGCGGGTGATCCTCAACTTCTGGGCGACTTGGTGTACACCCTGCAAGCACGAGATGCCTGTGCTACAAGGCGTTGCGACCGAGCAGGCCGATTCGTTGGTGGTGCTCGGCATCAATCGGTTGGAGAGCGCCGAGGCGATCGGGCGTTTCGCCGATGAGATGGGCCTGAGCTTCCCGCTGGTGACAAACGAGGATGGCGACATTACTGAGCGCTACGGGGCGCGCCAATTGCCGATGACTTACTTCATCGATAGCAATGGCACGATCAGCGCGCTGGTCCTTGGCCCCATCGATGCCGAGACAATCGCCAAACACCTTGCCGCAATGAGCTAACAGTTGTATGCTGAACAGGCCGCCACGCGATGAAGCGGTCTGTTCAGCATGATGGATCGACTATTGTGAAAGACACGATACAACAAGTGAAAGATTCGCAGGTTTCGCAGAACCTGTTGATGGTGATGATATTTATTGGTGCGGTTGCTGTGGGATGGTTCGGCTACCGCGCGCTGTTCCTAGCCTCACCCCCAAACGTCGCCGTGAACGAGACCTTTCAAAGCGACGATCTGAGGGTGACATTGCGCATCGACGAGTTGCTGGTGGGCGATCGTTCGATTGAGGTGCAGTTGAACGATTCCTCTGGCCGCGCAGTCGATGCAGATGCGGTGCGTCTGCGCGTCTCTATGGTGGAGATGAATATGGGCAATACGCTGATCGAGGCGGAGCGCATTGGCAAGGGGCGTTATCAGTTGCGCGGCCCGCTGTTCACGATGGGCGGCAATTGGACGGTGGAGATCATGGTGGAGCGCGCCAATCAGCCGACCGCAACCGTCAGTAAGACCTTCTTTGTGACGCTCCCATAGTTGTGTGCATTACGTATAGGCCTTGCGATACTCCCTCCGATTGGGTCATGAACATGTTGTTTTCGCCTGCGGCTGCAATTTTTGAGGTGTCGAGGCGTTGCGCGGAACAGCGCCTCGATACGGTTTGCGATGGTGCTAGCTATTGCGAGGCCGAAGCGCACCATGTTCAGTAGAGGCGTGCTCACTCGGATTAGGGGCGGAGTGCACTATTTTTTAAGTTTTTATCTTTTCTGATACTCATCCCCACGTCCCAAAAAGGATCGATCATAATCTCATTAATCCGCATCATAATCCACTTTAATAGCCCTCAGTTCGCTTACGCTAACAGGGCATTTTGTTGCAAGAAAAATAATCAAAAACTTCTCAAACAGAGCTTTTCGATCTGTATCAAACGAAAAGCATCTATTGACTCATCATCTTCTATATTCTGCGCTCTTATTTGATGATCCATTCATAATCAAAGAATTTCTTAACAAAATATTTCATTCACTTAAGTTATAATATATCCGACACTCTCCATTGCACTTCTGTTAGAGGTATTACATGAGCCCATTTAAGGCGGTGCGTTCACGCTGGATTCTCGTGCTTTCCGCTGTGCTCCTGACGAGCTTCTTGGTGCTTCCAGCGTACTCACCAGTGGCACAGGCCGCTAATCAGATCTGGTATGTCGATCAGGCGGCGAGCGGTGTGGAGGACGGTACGAGTTGGGCTACCGCATTTAAAGATCTG